>Ga0180438_10008046_pt1 | contig 13504 bp, 15 predicted proteins | sample SS_ome_12_FD_132455 | JGI IMG/M metagenome (GOLD analysis project Ga0180438, IMG submission 132455) | Hypersaline lake sediment archaeal communities from the Salton Sea, California, USA - SS_3_D_2 metaG | ecosystem: Environmental > Aquatic > Non-marine Saline and Alkaline > Hypersaline >... | reverse complement strand
GTTTTATGTCTTCCCCTGTTATGGCACGCCCGCTATAAATGTTATCCACAGCGATAACGCCAATGGTCCTTTCCCTTCCCCAGAGAGGGACGGTGGCGAACAGATAGGGGCGAATACCGCCCGGCGATTCGGGCCCCAAAACACAATTGACTTCCCTGTGTAATTCGCAATCCCCTTTGCACGTTAAAAGAGCTCCCTCGGAATCGATGTTGAAGGGCTTCTGTTCCCGTACGGTCCGGGTGAGGATACACTCCCCTTTGTCCAAGGGGATCTCTATCCTCCTTACCCTCTCATCCAGATGTGTCCCCTTGGGGGAGTAGTTGCGGGATAATGAGGCGAGGTTTTGAGCGAGATTTCCCCCCTTTCCCTCCAGGTATTCCCAGATATTCCTCGCTTCCTCGGCCTTATCCGGCCCCACTGCCATCATTCCGGTGAGGTAGTTTCTCCTTTCGTCGGTCAGAAACAGCATTGCCCTATTGAACCCCATTCCATCCCCGATGGTGATGGCGGTGAGGATGATGTGCAGGATCTCTTCGAACTTCATGGTGGATAAGAGGGCATTGTTTATTTCGTATAACAGGGAAAGCTGGTTTGCTTGACGATCCTTTTCCTCGGCAAGCCGTGTAGCATCTCCCCGTGCAATGGCCTCGGACAGGAGTTGGGCATTTCGAAATGTCCCCGATATCTCCCTGCCGACGATCAGGAGGAGTTCCCCTTCGCCATCCCCAAATGTCTTGGGCTGAGCGTAATAGAGGAGAAGGACTCCGTAGAAAAAACCATCATCGGCAATGGGAACGAGGGCAAGGCAAATCGGACCAGTTAGCTTCGGCATCCTCCGTCTCAAGTCCACATCCAGTTGATCGCCTTCCGCGAGAAACGATGGTTGACGGGATTGGGAAACCTCCCGCAGCAAATTCTCCCATTGGGAACGGCACGGGGAATCCACCTTTATATCATCGAGGCCGCTCGAGGCGGTTAAGGTGAAGGAATCCTTGTCCTCATGAAAGGAGTAAAGACCACAGAAATCCGGTGAGAAGGCTTTCGCGAGAATGCCCACGATTTCGGCGAGCCGGGCATCGATTTCGAGGCTGGAATGGGAAATTCGAATGATCTCTCCCAGGATGTCGCGTTCCCGTTGGGCAGAGGCGGTCTTTCTTCTCAAATCCGGTTCCCTTGCAGCTGCGCCTCCCGGAGGTACTTCGCCGCGTCCTCGGGAGGGGTTGGGTTGATGTAAAATCCCGATCCCCACTCGAATCCAGCCACCTTCGTTAACTTCGGGATAATCTCGATATGCCAGTGATAGGATGTCTCATCCTTCTCATCCACGTGGTTCGTGTGCAGCATAAAATTGTAGGGAAATGCGGGAAGCGTAACGTCTATTCTCCTGAGGGCATCCGTCAAGAGGGAGGCCACGTCTTCGAGTTGGGCTGGGCTCGTTCGATGAAAGTAAGCGCTATGGTCCTTCGGAAGAATCCAGGTTTCAAAGGGAAAACGAGAGGCAAAGGGGGCAAGGGCGATGGCCTCCCTATTTTCAGCGATTATCCGATCCTTGTACCCCATCTCCTGTCGGAGGATATCGCAGAAAACACACCTCTCCTTGTATTCATAATAGGCTTTGGCGCCATCAAGCTCCTCGCTTACCCGTTTGGGTATAATTGGTAAGGCGATAACCTGTGAATGGGAATGTTCGAGAGACGCTCCGGCAGCAGCACCGTGATTCTTGAACACGAGGACATACTTTACCCGTGGGTCTCGGGCGAGGTCAAGGATGCGCTCTCGGTAGGCCATGAGCACCAATATGACCTTTTCGGTTGGAAGGGTGGAAAGGGTTTCGTCATGTTTGGGCGTCTCAATGACGACCTCATGGGCACCCACTCCGTTCATCTTGTCATAGAGCCCCTCCCCTTCACGACTTAAATTGCCCTCCACCGTAAGGGCGGGGAATTTGTTGGGGACGACCCTCAATGTCCAACCGATGGAGTTAGGTGCGGAACTGTTTTCCCGAACGGCGAAGACTTCAGGAGGGGTTTTGTCCTCATTTCCCTCACAGAGCGGGCAGAATCCACCCCTCGTCTTGACTTCCTCGGGAAGAAATTCCGAAGGCCTTCTTCCCCTTTCGGTCGAGATGATGACCCATCGGCCAATGATGGGATCTTTCCTTAATTCAGGCATTTCTTTTTGAAATCCAAGGAGGGGAGGCTTTATTCACCCCTCATCTTTTCCCTTTTTTCCTGTTCCGTTTTGCACTCGATGCACAGGGTAGTCACGGGCCTCGCCATAAGCCTCTTTTCCGAGATCTTCTTGCCGCACATTTCACAGATGCCGAAGGTACCGTCTTCGATCCTTTCCAATGCCTCGTTGAGCTTTTGAATGAGCCTTCTCTCCCGATCGCGTATTCTGAGGGTAAAATTACGGTCAGATTCGAGGGACGCCCTATCCGTTGGATCGAGGAGCTCTTCCTTGTAATCATCGGACATTCCGCTAACCGTTTTTTCAGCTCCCTCTAATAAGGCGTTTAGCCTCTCTACCAAAAGCCCCTTGAAATAGAGAAGCTTCTCCTCATCCATTCAAGCCCCCTAATAATCAGGCCGTATAGGAGTCCACTGAGGTAGATATAAGATTGATAAATATATTACAAATATTCGGCAAAAGTCAATAAAACTTGGCCGAACTACGCCCATTTTCCGATAGCCTGAGGCCCACCCCAGATGCCATCCCTTTGATCATTCCTATCAATTATGATAAGTATATGGGGCGACTAGGAGGTGGGGGACCACGTGAAGGAACGAATTCCGGAGTCCGAAACCATAGTTGATGAGGGTTTAGCGGAATACTATAGCCGAATGGCCAAGAAATACATGAGAATCCCCTGCAGACGGGTGCTTTACAAGATTAGGGCAAAGGGAATCGAGCAAGGTCGTGCCCTCGATGTGGGGACGGGGCCGGGGATATTTCCCATCTCAATCGCGAAGGCCTATCCCAATATTCGATTTACCTGTATCGACCTCTCGCCGGCGATGGTTAGGGTGGCGAGGGAAAATGCCATTGAGTTCGGATTGAGCGGTCTCATCGATTTCAAACTTGGATCTGCCTATCAGCTCCCCTGTCCAGACAGATCGATGGACCTGGTCACCTGTATCAATACCCTTCACCACCTTCAGGATCCCGTCGCGTTCTTCAACGAGGTGGGAAGAGTCTTAAAAGAGGGGGCTCACTTCGTAATCGTCGATTTTCACAGGGATATCTCCAAGGTGGTCGTTTGGATTTTCAACCTTATGTGGAAATGGATTATTACTCGAAACGGATTGGGGAGCGAGAGTTTCATCGAATCGGTTCGATCCTCCTATACGGTTCCCGAATGTAAGGCCTTCCTGCGGCAATCCTCCATTAAGAGATGGGTCATCTATACGCGATCCCTTGAGATGTGGGTCGAATCAGCGTGAGTTGACCTTCATGCTCAGTCCGAATCCTCCCCTTTTTCTCCCTGGCACCATTTTTGCTGCTTTGAAAATGGCCTCTTGGGAAGATCTGCCTGCCAAAGTAAGGAAAGGCCTGGTGGTATTCCCCAACGGATGAGAATATGAAGCGCTATGAAAAATTTTCCCATGGGAAAGGACAAAAATTTGCCCTGTGCCCCATGGTGATTCTGTTCATCCTTTCGATGATCCTCCTCATGGTGGCTTCTCCGACTTGGTCCAAAGAGGCCTTCGACATGATTCTCAATTCAGACATATACCCGTATCCCTCTCACTCCTTCAAGGCCCACTTTCCTCAATCGCTCCAGATAAAAGTGGTCCACGATAATCGCCCCGACTACGAGAGGATCAACATATACGGTCCATCCAACCATGTGGAGGAATCCCTCTGGGCAGAACCCATAGCCGTTATGGTGGAAAAGGTCTTGGAGAGGGAGTTTCTCCTCTCCAACCTGTTCGATTCGGTGACCCGGCACGATAACCGCTCCTCGCTGTTATTGGAAATCGATCTCAATTCCTTTTCCGCCGCATGGACAGCGGGCAGATCTGGCTTAAAGCCCATCTTCACCATCTCGGGCGATGTCGAACTCAATGCCTCTTTGATTTCGAGAGGGGAGGGAAAGATCCTGTTGATCAAGAATTACCGGGAAAAGGCCGAGACGGAGATCAGTCAGTTTCGGCACAAGGAATCTTATGCTGCCGTTGAGACGGGGAAAGCACTGAAAAGGGTGACGGCTAACCTGATGAAGGATATTAAAGGCCGTCTTGAAAGGTTAGAGACGAGCCGTATCGAGGCGAAAAAACCGCCTCCAAAGCGTCGACCGACTGGGAAGAAGCCGAAAGAACGAACGGTTCTCCGAAAGGAGCGGGGGCCTATCGTTTTGGAGCCGGTTGGGCCCAAATAGGATCGTCAGGAAGAGAGGTTTCATGAAGCGAATTGAACCCTATGGATCCTACTATCTGACTAAGAAGATCGCCACAGGGGGCATGGCGGAGCTCTTCCGGGCCAGAAGGAAGGTCGGCCTCGAGGGTTTTGAGAAGATCCTGGCCATAAAAAGGATACTCCCGCATCTTAGTAACAATCGCGATTTCGTGGCCATGTTCGCCGATGAAGCCAAAATCGCCGCCCAGTTAACGCATCAAAACATAGTCCAAATTTTCGACTTCGGCAGGTTGGACGAGACCTATTTCATCGCCATGGAATTCGTATTGGGGAGTAACCTCAGTGGGATCATGGAGAAAACGGCGCAGCTGGATACGCGGCTGTCCATCAATGATAGCATCTTCATTATAACGAGGGCGGCCATTGGACTCGATTACGCCCACCGGAGACGGAATCTCCAGAATCTCCCCCTCAATATCATCCACAGGGATATCAGCCCGCAAAACATCTTGGTCTCCTATGAGGGGGAGGTGAAACTGACCGACTTCGGCATTGCGAAGGCAGCATTAACGACATCCACGACCAAGACAGGTGTTTTGAAGGGGAAGGTTTCCTACATGGCCCCCGAGCAGGCCCGCGGGGAGGAGATGGACAGGAGATCCGATATATTCTCATTGGGGGCTGTTCTCTATGAACTGCTGACCTACCGAAGGCTCTTCGCAGGGGAGTCCGAACTCCAGATTCTGGAAAGCCTGAAAGATCCTCATATAGAGCCTCCGTCCCGCCTTAATCCGGATATCCCGATGGAATTGGATCGTATCGTTTTGAAGGCGTTGGCCCCGAGGCCAGAGGGTAGATATCAATCGGCGGAAGAGATGTTTACCGACTGTGAAACCTTTATAGCCTCTCGGGATGATTTTCCCAGTACCTATGGCTTCCGAAACTTCCTTCAGATTATTTTCAGGGATGAGATCGAGAGGGGGGAGAGGCAGATCCGAGAGGAATTCGATCGGGTCCGCTCCTTTGAAACCAATGGGGAGAAGACTCACCCCGTTGTTAGCGGCTCAAGTTCTCCGGCCCCTGGCCAGCTCTCCTTTCTCCAGCGAGCCCTTGGCTTATTTCTCAGGCGAAGACATGTAACCATAGTCATAGGAGCACTGGTTGTCGGGTTCTCCCTATTTCTGTACTTCATGCCTACACCCTCCCGGACGATAAGAAAGGCCTCGACCGCGGATGACCGTGTTCGTTATGCGCTGTTCTGCCTCGGTCAGGCCAGGTTTGACCGGGCTGTCGAGGAATTCGAAGAGGCCTTTAAAATGAAGCCATCTTATGCTAATAGGTATCGGAGGCAGTTGGCAAAGGTCTTCCTGGAAAGGGGGAAAGCAAATCTTCCCGGGGGATTGGATATGGCCATAAGGGATTTTGAGAGGGCTCGGAGGCTTGACCCGGGAAATCATGAGCCCTATTTTCAGCTGGGAAAAGCATATATGAAATGCGGCCAATACGAAGATGCCCTGAATCAATATGAGCAATCCATCGCCATAATGGCGAATAACCCTGATGCCCATTTCAACCTCGGATACGTTTTCTTGGTTCGAAAGGAATACACGAGTGCTGCCCGGGAATTCGAAGAGGTGATCAGACTCCAACCGCCGTATCTGAGCGACGCCTATATCAACCTGGGAATCGCCCGCTACAATGCGGGCCATCTCAAGGAGGCCCTTATGGCCTTCAAAAAGGCTCTTCAATTGAACCCTAAGGACACAAGAATATCTTCATACCTCAATGCCGTAAAGGCTCAGTTGGGGAAAGAGGGCCGGGCGCGAAAGGGGTCTTCTTAAAGAGAATGGGCGGATCAGGTTGATATACGTTCCCTGTAATTTCTGTGGGTGCTGCGAGGCGCGCCTAATCCATCGGGAAGGGCAGTATACGATGTGGAAATGCCTTTCCTGTGGTTTCATCTATCTCAACCCAAGGCCCGATTTCGCCTCCCTTCGTTCTTATTATCAAAGCTATCTGCCCGAGGATGAATTGGGCATCGAGCAGTGGCGCCAAATGATGAGTCCGGTCTTTTCCTGGGCTGCTCATTTTATCGAGAAGAACCACCCTACGGGGAGGCTATTGGATGTGGGCACGGGTTATGGACACTTCCTTTTGAAGATGGAAAGGAGGGGTTGGGAAGCCCTGGGGTTGGATATTTCAGTCGCAGGGGTAGAGTATGGCAGGAAGCGGTTGGGGCTCAATATCCTCGCCCAAACACTGACGGAGAGCCAACTTCCCGATAATCACTTCGACGTGATCACGGCCTTTTATCTCATCGAGCACCTTGATGATCCAATGGCCTTTTTGAGGGAGTGTCATCGGGTTCTCAAGCCCGGGGGTCTCATTCTGATAAGATACCCACACACTACCCCGATTAAGGACTTTTTGAGACTGCTCGGCATCCCGAACAGCCTTTACGACGCACCGTATCATTTGAACGACTTCTCCCCGAAGACCATCAAGAAATTCCTGGACAAGGCGGGGTTTACCCGGTGTCAATCCTTCATAGGTGGATATACCCTCCCTCCCCATTTCTCCTCGAGATTTGTTTCCCGCCTGTTCGGCGCTATTTCCCAGGGGCTCTTTTCCCTGTCGGGCGATCGATTTCTCTTTCCAGGGGTCAGCAAGACCGCTACGGGGAGGAAGTGAGCTGCCCCGGAGTTCTCCTCCAAACACGGAGCCGGAGGGAAAGCATGAATGGATTTGTCAGGAGATGGTTGGGGCTTCTGTTGATCGTTTTGACACCCGTTTTGTTACCGGTTCAGGGCGCAGCCCAAGGGCAGATCGATAAAGATTTCGTCGTCCGTCAGCTTGCCCGAGCCCAGGAGGAGGTAGAGGATTTCGCCGCGGATCTCGTTCAGGAGAAACGAATCTCCCTTTTGCGAAAAGACATTGTGTCTCATGGGATGATCGAATTCAAGCGCCCCAATAAGGTTCTCATCGAGCTCTTCGACCCAGACCCGAGCCTCATGGTGGTAGACGATGATTCCCTATGGCTTTATTTTAAACGGGAAAGGGTTGCCCAGAGGTACGTGGTTGGAACTAACCCCATGCTTAAAAGATTCCTCATGATCCTTGAAAACCCCTTCAAAGGTGGATGGGAGAAACTTACCTCCATAAGGAAAGAAGGCGATTTCGTAGTACTGGAGGTCGTCCCAGAGGAGGTCGAGGCGATCTTCTCAAAGATCACCCTTTGGGTATCCACCCAAGACTGGCTGATAAAGAAGTTGGAGCTTCATGAGAAAAGTGGGGATTTAACCATCCTGTCCTACAATAATATTCGGGTCAATACCGGGATTCCCGACTCCCGTTTTAAGATCAATCTCCCGACCGATGTTGAGATATTGCAACCCGCTCAACCATAATGCCACCATGTGCCAAGGCGGATATGGTTCCTTCCCCATGTTATTGCCTTCCCCTGTGGCGCTGAATAAGGGTTATAGAGGCGAAAAAAACGAGGAGCAGGCTCACTATCTGTGCAACTCTAAAGCCGGCGAACATGAGGCTATCCATCCTGAGGCCTTCGATCCAGAACCTGCCGAGGGAATACAGCATGAGATAAACGAGAAACACATCCCCCCTCATTACACCCTTTCTCCGTCTGACCCAGAGCAAGAACAAGAAGACGCAAAAATCCCAGAGGGATTCATAGAGGAAGGTGGGATGAAAGTGGGTTTGTTGTAAGTACTGAAGGGGTCGATGAGCATTATCGATGAAAATTCCCCAAGGTAAATCTGTCGGCCTTCCGAAGGCCTCCTGGTTGAAAAAGTTGCCCCAACGTCCGATGGCCTGACCCAGAATGAGGCTCGGGGCGCAGATATCGGCGACGAGCCAGAAGGACAATCCCTTGAGGCGGGTATAAATCAGCGCCGAGATGATTCCCCCCATGACCGCCCCATGGATTGCAAGCCCGCCATGCCAAAAGGCGAGGATTTCCCTGATATTATTCCGGTACAGGTCCCAGGAGAAGATGACGTAATAGAGCCGTGCTCCCACAACGGCGCTTAGAATCATATAGAAGAACAGGTCATAGATGAGCTCGATGCTCACATCCTGCCGTTTGGCCTCCCGACCTGCGAGAACCAGTCCGAGGATTACCCCGGCCATGATAAGCACGCCATACCATCGGATGGTCAGGGGGCCAATCTGGAAAATTATCGGGCTCATGAGGCTTGTAACCCCTCTCGCGTTTTCTCGGGGAGATCTGTCGGGCTCCGACCCATAGGCTTGCCTTTTCTCACAGAGATAATTTCCGCCGCAATGCTGAGGGCAATCTCCTCAGGCGTCTCCGCCCCGATATCCAAACCTATGGGGGCGTGGAGCTTGGATAAACGTTTCCCTTCAATTCCCCTCGAGATCAGGTCCTCCTTGATGGTCTTGATCTTATTCCCGCTTCCGATCATACCCACATAGCGAAAATCCTTTCCGATGATGTGTTCGAGAACGGCCTTGTCCTTCGAAAAGCCCCGGGTAAGGATTACGATATAGGTATTTCCACCCGGGAGGAGCCTTTCCGCGTAAGATTCCATATCTTCTGAACGGACTCCTCCGATATCCACGAAGCGGTTTCCTTCCAGGGCTTCGGGGTTATCGTCCACCACCGTTACGCGAAAGCCCACTGACCGCATCAGGGGCACTAATGCCTTGGTAATATGACCAGCACCGAATATGATGAGGTGTTCCGGTTGAATAATAGGCTCGATATATATCTCAATCTCACCACCACACATCATGTCCAAGCTTTCCCCCAGGGTAAAGGAGGTCAGTTTTGCCTCTCCCGTTTTCAGGGCTTCAAGGGATTCCTCGATGACCTTTTTCTCCAAACCACCACCTCCCAAGGTTCCCAGGATGCTTCCATCCTCCATGACGAGCATTTTGGCTCCCGCCGTTCTCGGCGTCGATCCCTTTGTGCGCACCACAATGGCCAAGGCTGCTTGCATTCCCCCTTTTTCGATCTCCGCCAGTTTTTGAAATATATCTCTCATGTTTGGCCCCTTGTTGATTCCGTTATCAGTTATTTGTCATTTGTCATTCATCTTCGTATCCGTGTCCGTTGTTCGTGCTCGTTACTCGAAAAAACTCGCTCCTCGCCACTCAAACATATTTTTTCAACGATTCAAACGTTTAGGGCCTCCTTTAACCCAGAACTGGGTTTTTCCCGCTTGTGGCCTGGGAATGGTTGAGGAAAAAATATAATTCGCGCTCAGAGCTCGCTTTTCCGCTCTCCAAGAAATCTCTCCATTTGGACTTTGTCATTTGGCATTCATCTTCGTGTTCGTGCTCGTGGTGCTGACCCCGTCATTTGTAATTTAATCTTTCCATTCTTAACCAATAAAACCAATCAAACAAATACAACCAACAAACTCATTGTCATTTGACATTTTCCTTGCTTCAAACCTCTAACCTCAACCTTAACCTTCTCTCAGCTTTCTTTCCTCTTTGACATTGGCCCCCGTGTTCGTGAAGCGTCTTTCTCGCTCAGAGGTCGTTTTCCAGAAATCTCCCTGCGGCGAAAATTAATCGCAGCGGGCAAAGAGTTCAAAAGAACACAGAGATCACCGTTGCCCCATGAAGAGGAGACGTTCCATGCTCAGGAGCTTTCGATCGAAGCACAGGATTTGGACGCTCATCGCCAAGACCAAGAGGTCTCTCAGCATGTAAGAGAGGCCGATTTTATCTGCAGTGGTGCTTACGGTGAAACAGCCGCAGCTGATGTCGATGCCCCGATAGAGGGTTAAGGAGAGAGCGAAGAAAAAGACCACAAGGAGAAGGCTCAGGATGAGGGCTGCTGCCCGGGCAAACAAGCCGATGATGAGGAGAATTCCACAGACCAGCTCGAGCCACGGCAATGTTATCGCCACGAGGTTAATGAGGCCTCCCGGTAGCATCTTGTAGTTATAGACTGCAACGGCAAAGGCCGGGGTGTGAAAGAGTTTATCCGTACTTGCATAGATGAAAATCAGCCCCACTGCCCAGCGGAGTATAACGGAAGCATGTGCGTTGCCATAGAGGCCAAGGATGGATCGGATAAACCCCCTCATCTGATCTACGAGGCCTCGAACGGCATTCCCTCCATCATCCATTCGGTCCACCCGTTGATCAAGACACTCACATTCCTGTATCCCAAGCCTTTTAATATGGAGGCGAGTTCCGGGCCTAAGGAGCAGTCAATACCGTCGCAATAAACGATGAGTTCCTTTTCATGATCCACCGTTAGGGAAAACTCCTGAAGCTTTTCGCCGAAATCCCCCGTGCGCACGGGCAAATGTAAGGCTCCTTGGATATGCCCTAATTGATAATCAGCTTCGGAGCGAGCGTCAAGGAAAAGGGCTTCGTTGTATATGAATTTTGCCACGGCATCCTCTAAGGAAACCATTTCCACCTTTGAGGAAAAGGCACTATAAGACCAGACCCCAATCAGGGGGAGGGGGGGCGACCGCAAGGTATTGACGGCCAATCCCAATCCAGCGGAAAACGCAAGGATAATGATCACCTGTTGGAAGAGGGAAACTCTCATTTTCAGCCATTGTTTGGATAGGGGAGAAGTGATTTCACCTGAACAGGGGAGACAGCCTGCCCGATCCTCTCAAGAGCCCTTTTTGAATCGATCCACCAATCCCTTTATCTCGGGATTATCATTCACCTTATCGTCGAGACGGACGGGGTTGCTGACAAAGGTGCCCTTCGCCTGAGAATCCACCTCCAACTTCTTCACGTGGGCCTCGGTCCTCTTCTTAAACTCCTCCAACCTGTTGATATATTCCTCCCTCTTATCCTGGGGCATGGATTTGGCCCTTCCCGTTCCGCTTCGGTACATATCCAATTGCCTTTCGATTCTCTCGATCTGTTTTTCCATGCGGGCCTTGTGACTGAGGTCAACGAAATCACGAGTTCCCTCCACCACCTTAAAGTCGATTTTCCCCAGGTACTGCCCCTTTGGATAGATCTGGAAGAGCAATGCCTTCCGAGCACCATCGGATCGAATGGTTTGATGGTAGGATCCCTTGCCACCACTTCCAAAGATGAAGTCAATCTGCTCAACCTGTTGAACCAGGTTGGTATATTCTTTAAAGGAGCCCAGGTTACACAGGGCTACGATAATATCGCAATTCCCCTCAAGTTCGGCCGTCACCCTTTTCGCCGCCGCAACCGGATTTGATACGAAATACCCTTCGGGGGCTGTTCGTTCACGGAAGGCAGCATCGGAGGTTAGACCGAGGAGGCCGATCTTTGTTCCGCCTGCATCGAGCACCACATGGGTCTTAAAAACCGGCTTTCCTCCCATTCCATCGAGGAGGTTGGCAGAGACGAGGGGTAGATTAACCTCCCTCTGTAAGCCCCTCAGAAATTCGATTCCAGCCAAAAGGTCGTTGAATCCAACGTTGACGGCATGGTAGCCCATCCGTTGATAAGCCGTCGCGATTAACCCGGCTTTTTTCCTCTCCTTGAAAGAAGGAGAATCCTGAGCCTTGAAGAAACTATTCCCCGCGTCCAGGATGAGAAGGTGCTTTCCCTGCTTCTCGAGATCCCTGATGATGCTGGCCCGCCGGGCCAAGCCCCCCACAAGCTTGTTGCCTCAGGTGGGACAAGGTTCGATCAGTCCATTCGTATCGTTGGAATAGAGGATTGTAAACTGGCCGCCTTCCACGGGTTGCCAATGGACAAGGAACCCGAGGACGAGGAGCGCCAAAACTATTCTTCGCATTGAGCTCTTCCTCCTCGTGATCGATTCTTGGTTCTCATAGTATGTATAGCACAAACTTCCCATTAGGAAATGGCCTTTTCCAAATCCTCCGAGGTTATTCCCCCCTTCTCATGGATCCCTTGTTTATTGCAGCGGTAATCATCTACAGCCAACCTCAATGCATTAGCAGCCAAGGTGAAACAGGGGAGCTTCTCTTGGGGTAATTGGTCCACGATCTCCTTGGCCGTTTCATCGGAAATCCTCAGGGCTTCCTCGACACGCCTTCCCTTGATCTTCTCGGTGATGATGGAACTGGTTGCAATGGCCGCGCCACATCCGAAGGTCTTGAACTTCGCATCCATAATTATACCCTTTTCCACTTTTATGAACATTTGCATGATGTCGCCACACCTGGCGTTCTTCACAATGCCCGTGCCGTCGGCATCAGCGATCTCCCCAACATTTCGGGGGTTTTGGAAGTGATCCAGCAAGAACTTTGGGTATTCCATTACTTTTTTCCCCTGGACTGTTTTAATGGGGGGTGTTGTTCCGGTAGTGCATCCTTTTCGAGCTTTTCGACCCGTTGCTCGAGTTTCTCGTGGAGTTGCAAAATTAATTTCATCATATCAGACAGAGGATCGGGAAGGTTTCCATGCTCGAAGTCGATGGCGGCCCTTTTCATTGCATCGGATTCCACGAGCCTTCCCGGCACCCCGACAACGGTGGCACCGGGGGGGACGTCTCTTATGACCACGGATCCCGACCCAATTTTCGCCCCGTCTCCTATGGTAATTGCTCCGAGAACAGTGCTATTGGAGCCCACTACAACCCGATTTCCCAAGGTGGGATGGCGCTTCTTCTTCTCCAGGGTTGTTCCACCAAGGACCACCCCCGTATAGATCAGACAATCGTCTCCAATTTCGGCCGTCTCGCCGATCACCACCCCCATTCCATGGTCGATGAAGAAGCGGCGCCCAATTGTCGCCCCGGGATGGATCTCAACTCCCGTAAATGCGCGGCTGATATGTGATATGAACCTAGCGAGGGTGTACCATCGGTGGCGGTAAAAAAAATGGGCGATTCGGTGCATCCAAATCGCATGGAGACCCGGGTAGCAGAGGAGTACCTCGAAAAGGTTCTTGGCGGCTGGATCCCTTTCGACAACGGTTTGAAGATCTTCTCCTAGCCTCTGAAACATATGGCCGTTGGCTCCGATTTCAAAAAGACAATAAATATAAATAAATGCAGGAAAATCGATAAAAATGCAAGGGGGGTTATTCTCGGAGTTTCCTCAATGTTGTTGAGAACACCCTTGTTCATGAGCGAAATCTGCTGGAGAAGTGGGGTACCCATCGAGGGTGAGAAGGTTGCAATGCTGGACCCGGTCGTTGACCGAGTTCCCTGGAGCGAACATTATTT
>Ga0180438_10008045_pt1 | contig 13505 bp, 23 predicted proteins | sample SS_ome_12_FD_132455 | JGI IMG/M metagenome (GOLD analysis project Ga0180438, IMG submission 132455) | Hypersaline lake sediment archaeal communities from the Salton Sea, California, USA - SS_3_D_2 metaG | ecosystem: Environmental > Aquatic > Non-marine Saline and Alkaline > Hypersaline >... | reverse complement strand
CAACCAGGCGCGGAAACGGCGCCTTGAATCCATGGACATAATTGGCCAACTTCCCGTCACGTTTCCTTGCCTTGTAAACTATTTCCTTTACTTGCGGAATCGCGGACAACCCCGCGCCCTTATCATATATGTATAACTGCCCGCGTTGCGTCCCGAGTAATAACGCCTCGGCGCGGGTCCCGGTAAAAACCAACGCAATGTCAACGTCCCGCCAGGTTCCGCGGACCTCTACAACCTTTCCCAATAGCGCCATATTCCGCGGCGCCTTGACGCCCGCGGGCAAACGGACGTTAAACGTCCCCCTGGGTTCGCGCCCCAGGAATTTTTTGTAAAGCTTGCGCGCCTTCAACGCCTTAACTTCCGGCGCTTGCGTCCGCCTTTGCTTTCAGTCTTTTGGCAACCTCGGGCGCCTTTTTGACATATGAGCAATCGGCAACTTTTCCGCCCTTTTTCAAGTAAGGGCAATTCGGCTTTCCTGATGGTCCAATCATGGACCTGTCAAGGCGCGGGCAATAACTCGGGCATTTTGCCCTTATCCGCGTTTCCGTTTTTTCTTCCTCTTTGGGTTTGTCCTCGGGCATTATTTCCCCTTTCGCCTCTTGACCAATTCCAACGCAAGTAAACCGCCGATAACAACCAGGGCGGCGGTTGTAATTCCCTTAAACATTCCGGCGCCTTTTCCCAACGCCTCGGTTTCCTTTTCCGCGGATTTTTTCAGTTCCTCGGCAAGCTTTGTGTCACCCTCGGCAAGGTCCTTTGCAACCTGGTCAACAACCGGGTCCGGCAACAACCCGCGGACCTCGGCAATAATCTTGTTTATCCCGTCCTGGTCCCCGCGTTTTGCCGCGGAAATTGCCGCGGACATTAGGTCCGAAACTTCGCGGTTTTCTGTAACCCGCACATAATAAAAATATGCGCAAGTCCCCAGGACCGCCGCCGCCGCCGCAACCGCAATTACTGGCGCCCAGGCAATTCCCAAACCCGCGGGCGTTGTCCTGTAAACGTCCGCTTCCCAACGGTCCAGTTCGGCAATTATCGGTTCGGCGTCTTTCATTGCCTGTTTGGCGTCCCGGACCAGAACGTCAACCCGCCCGTATAACCCGTCAAGTTCCCTGGCAACCGCCGCCATTAGGTTGTAACGGCGGTATGCCTCTTTGGAACCTGGCGCAACTTCCCAATCCCCTTTTATCATGTCGTTGGCGGACGCCCAGGCGTCCGCGCGTTCCTTGTCCAGGCGTTCAACCGTTGGGGACCAAAGGTCCATAGTCCTGTAATTCGCCCAATATGTCCTTTTGAGCTTGTCAACGATTTTCCGCTTTTCTGGAATAGTCAACTTGTCAAAATCAACCTGTCCCAGGCGGACCGCCCTGGTCCCGTATAGGCGGCGCGGGCGGCGTCCAAGCTTGCGCCTGGGCGCCAATCCCGCGCGCGGCGGCGTTGTTGTGTTCAAGCTTAACATTTGAACCCCGTTTTTACTTTAAGAAAAGGAACGCCAACGGCAAGGCATACGGAAGTATCGCGGCAACCCCGGACCCAACGGCTTGCCGTTGCGCCGCGCGGTGCGCCTGTGTTGCCTGTCCGTAAGGTTCCGGCCTGTCCGGTTCCGGCGTTGCGGGCGTTGTATAGCCCAACGCCTCTGCAATCTGTTGTTCGGCACCCTCTTGAAAATCTTCCAGGTGTTCCCAAAGCGGGGATTTTTCAACGGCGCCAATTTCCGGTTCTGGCAAAGGCGGCACGTCCCGTCCCGCGCCAATGTTGTCAAGGCCTGTTTCCAGGTTTTCCGCAACCATTTTTTCAACAGTTGCAACCCAGGCGGCGCGCGCCGCGCGTTTTTCCGCCTTGGACCGCCCAAGGCCTGACAACCTGGCGCCATGTTTCAAACGCCTGACAGCAAGGCGGCGTTTCAGCCCGCCGCGGCGGTTGCGGCGCCTCTTGCGCAATCCGGTCCTGTAAAACGCCCGTTTCATTTCGACTGACGCGGGCGGCGTTGCCAAAATCGGTCCAACCTGTGCTAACATGCTAAAACCCCCTGGTAAAACGCCTGTAATTGGCCTGTAACGCGTTTTGTTTAGGTCCGTTGACCAAAGACACCTTGTTTTCAACGGCAATTATTCAATAAATATGCACAAGACGCCGAATAATCTTGTGTTATGCAATGCCCGCCTCGGCGCGGTATTGCGCCGCCGCGGTTGCGGCGTTGTTGTTTATGTCAACCGCCATTTTGTAGAAATCCAAAAACGGCTTGTCCGCAATCCTGGTCCCGGCAAACTGTCCGGTTTCCGCGGCAAACGTTTTTGAGCCTTCCAGGTATTTGACAAGACGGCTTTGCGCGGCAAGGCGTCCGGCGCGCGCCTTTTTCGCAAGGCCTATACCTCGGAAAACTTTTAACCCGGCGCCCAGGACCGCGCCAACAACCGCGCCAATCGGTCCGGCCTTGGCGCCAACCGCGGCGCCCTTGACGCCCGCCTTTGCCGCCTCGGCGGCGTCCGCGGGTTTCTTTTCCGCGCCGAATCCGTAAATCCTGCCTGGACGCCTGGTCAAGGCGCCGATTCCCCGTTCACTTAACATTGCGTCCCCCTGGTTAAATGACAAAGTATCGCGCCGCTTGCGCCTTGTGTTTGTAACCCAGGCGCGCGCGGCGTTTGATTGACGGTTGTAAGGCGGTTTCCGCGGTAACGTCCAGAGCGTTCCAACGCCCGCCGTAAAACAACTCGGGGTGAACGTGATAAAACGCCCGCGGTTGGTCCCCAATAATTCTAATTCTAACGGGAATGTTTAAGGAACGCGCCAGGGTTCCAATTAGAACCGTTTGCGTTGCGCAATCCGCGGCGGTTCTCATGCCTCGGTTGAAATTCTCAATTACAAACCGCGCGCTTTTTATCGTGTCAACGGTTGGCGGGTCCTCGGTGTATCGGACCGCCTTTCGCGCAAATTCATAAATCGCGCGCGCCTCGGCGCCCTGGTCCCGTTCCCGCAACCCGCGGACCAACGCGTCCCGTTGCGCAATAACAACAGGGTCCGCGGCGCCGCGCCTAATCAGGTTTATTATAACCTTGACTGTTGCGCGGGTCCCCGAGTAATTAAGCGGGATTGTCCTGGTCCTGGTCCGGTCCGCCTGGTCCAATATCCCCGTCCGGTCCAGGTTCCCCAGGTTCCGTTTTTGTAGCATTGTTGTCAACCTCGGGTTCCTCTATATCCTCGGCAAATTCGCTTGCCAGAAATTCCATTATTTTTCTTGTGTTGGTAAACAATTCGTCCGGCGTCTTGGACCCCGCCAAACTGGACCCCGCCAACGCGTGAAATTCGCCAACTATGCGCGCCAGGTTGTCCCGTATTTCGCGGAATGTTTCAATTGCAACCTGGGCGGCGGTTTTCCCGCCCGGTTTAGTTCCAAGCTTGGACCCTTTCGTTGGTTGTCCCTTGTTTCCAACAATGTCCCTTACAAGGCCAATCATTTCCGCCTCGGTTGCCGCGTCAGGGTCCGCGTTGTATTTTTGCGCCATGTCAAACAACTGCGTTGCCAGGTCTTGCCCGCTTTTCCTTTCGTCCCGCAACAATTGAATTAGCGCCAGGGTGTCAAGGTCTTTGTTGCGCCCGTTTCCGCCAGGATTCAACTTTGCCATTGCGGTTGACAACGCGCTAATCGCCTCGTTTACGGTGCCGCCGCCCTTGCCGTTTCCGTTGCCGCTTGTAATTCTGTCCTCTAATCGGTGAATTGTGTTTTTAAGGTCCGCTAATTCCGCCTTGCGCGCGGCGTCTTGCATTGCGTCCCTGTAACCCTGGTCATAACCGCCGCGTCCCGCGGGTTGTTCCTGGGGTTCCGTCCTGGTTCTGGTTGGCGTTTGGGAATAATGTTGACTTGCGGCGTCAATTGGCCTGGGGTCCCCGGCAATTGTGATTTGCTCTTGTTTGAAATACTTGCCTTTGTCCCCGCCCGTTGCATACCTGACAACAACTTTGAAAATTCCGCCGCCGTATTTCGCTTTAAGCTTGTCCCGGTTGAATTGCGCCAGGTTCATTTGACCAAGGAACCCGGCAATAAAACGCCCGTCCTCGTCCGTTTCGGGCGCAATGCGTTCAATTTCAACGGTATAATCCGCCCGGTTTTCCTTTGGCACCTGGTCCAACGCGCCCCAAAGGTCCAGTTTTTTTTCTTTTGTTTCCGCCATTGTCCGCCGCCTTTCCTTTCCCCCGGCGTCAAAGCCCGCGTTTTATAAGGGTTTTAACGCGGTCTTGTTGCGCCGGGTCCACCTAAAATGAAACGGGGACGCCTCGGCGTCCACCGTTCCAACCGTGTTGAAAATCACCCTATATAATAGATACGCCCAATGCCCAGGGTTGTCAACAACTATTTTTGAGAAATTTTGCGCTTATTGGACGGCAAAGGCGCGGTCCCGCTTTTTGCGTTCCTTCCAAAGGAATCCTTCAAAGGTCCGCAGGACCGTTGACGTGTCCGCGTTTTGTGAAAATTCCTCGGCGTGTTTTTTCGCGCGTTCCGTAAGTTCGTCTTTGTCCTCTTGCCCGTTTAGCCATTCAAGGATTGACTTGCGTTTGGATTCCCTGTTTTCCCTGGCGCGTTGTTGCCTGTCCTCGGCGGCGGCGTTTCCCTTGCGCCAAAGGTGCAATTCAAGGTTTGAATCGGCAACAACAACCGCGGGGTCCATGGCCTGTTTAAGCATATGCGTTATCAAACCCGCGGGATTGTTGACTTTGGTTTCCTTTGCTTCAAATTCACGCTTGACCGCCAGGACCTTGTTTATCCCGGCATTTCGCAACCTGGATTGACAGGTTTTTAAGGAAAAGAATTTTGATAAAAACGCAACGCAAATTGTGAGCTTGTCCCCAACGTCAGGGTCAAGCGGGTCCACTTTACAGTTTACTAAAAAACGTGCTTTTGCATTGCGTTCTTTTCGCAAATCTTCTGGTAAATCTTCTGTAATAAGGTTGTCCCCTGAAAAGGCGGACGGTTCTGTCCGCTTTTTGGCGGACGGTTCTGTCCGCTTTTCCGCCTTTTTAGCGGACGGTTCTGTCCCCTGTTTTTCGTTTTTGGCGGACGGTTCTGTCCGCTTTTCCGCCTTTTTAGCGGACGGTTCTGTCCCCTGTTTTTTTGGTTTGTGTTTTCCTCGGGGACCGCCCAAATCCGCTTGTTGCGGGTCCAAGAAAATATACCTGTTGTTGCGCCCTGACTTGACGGCAAGGATTAAACGCGCGTTTTCAAGTTCCCGCAAATCCCGCCGCCAGGTCCGCGTTGAAACGCCGTATGCCTCGGCAACCGCCGATTCCGCGGCATAAACTTCGTGCGCGTTTTCGTGCAACAAAAAGGAACCCAAGGCAACATACGCGCGGTATGCGCTATGTGTCAGGGCGGTTGACCTGGTAACGGCGTTTATTGCAACGGACCAAAGGCCAGGACGCATAAGTTCCCGCTTTGTCAGGGCGCTTTCAACTTCCCGCATGTTAGTTCTCCACAAATATGTTTTGCCTTGTTGTTTGAAACGTGAAAAAAAAAAAAATAAAAAGGCGGGCGGGATTGAACCCTAACCCCCGCCCGCGGTGTCTAAATCTTCGTGGTCGTTTTTCGGCCTAAACCCTCCGCAAGTATTTGCGTCAACCACGCCGTTTTTAAAATTGTCATAAGACTTACCGCAATTGCCGCCGTTTGAAACGTTTGCCGCGCAATCGTGACAAGTAACCAGGTTGGAAAGCACAACGTCCGCGGCAAGGTCGTTTGCTTTTTCGCCAACAAAAGCCTCGGCAAGTTTTATCATAGACCGCGCCATTGCCAAGCCCGAGTCTGCCCTTGCCTTGTCCCGGCGGGTGCCCGCCTTGTCAATTGACGCCTCGGCAAAGATAAACCCCGCGGCAACGCCCGCCTCTATTATCGCCGCCGCCAGGACCTTGACCGTTTCAACGTCCTTTGGCGCCAATAACAACGTCAGGACGGGCAACAGGGCGCCGAGTATCGCCGCCCAAACCTTTTTCTTTTGATACCACTTTTTCAATTGTTTCCCCTTTCCACAATCTAACAATCGGGTGTCCTGCAAATTCGCCGTCCAGGCAAACAAGCTTTGGGATTCAATTCCCCGGAAAATTTTCCATTCAACAATAAACCGCTTTTGGCATTGACGCCGCCTTTCCAATTGGACGGCGCGGGAATTGAACCCGCGGCAAGGCGCCGCGCTTTGGCTCTTGCGCTTTGCCCGTCCCTGGCCGCCCAATGTGTCCAAGTGCAAAACAACGGCACAATTAAATTCCTTCGTCCTCTATAAGTTCTGTCAAGACCGTTTCAACCTTGTCCCGCCATTCGTCCTCGGCAATTGACGCCTCGTTGTTTACCGTGTCTATAAGGTCAACGTCAATATATTCGGACAAACTGTCGTTGATAATTTCCCTTGCCGCCGCGTCCGTCAACGCTTCCCATTGATACTCGCCGGGTTTCGCGGGGTTTTCGGGAACGCCGTATTTGTCAACCTGGTCCGGCGTCAAACCGCAACGGACAAGTTCAAAATCGGCGTTTGACCAGGACCTAACGTCCGCCTCGGCGGAATCCAGAATTTCCAAACCGTGTTTGTCATGGTCCCCAAAGTAAAGGACCACAATTGGCTTGTCGTAATACCTTTCGTTGCGTTCAAGTTCCTTGGCAATTTCCCACTTGAAAGGAATTGACGGGTCCCCGCCAAAGGGAATTAAATCTATTCCCCTGGTATAGTGCTTAAACTGTCCCGCCATTGCCTTTGCTTCAAACCATAGTTCAACGTAATGGTCCTGTTGATAAAAATGGTCCAGGTGAAAACTAATACTGTCAACGGTGTCCGAAACCAAACTTGACAAACAATCCGCCAGGTTCCGCGCGCCGCCGCTTCTGTTTACTCTTGCCCTTGTATCGTCCGCCAGGGTTGTAGGATTGAACCCAAATTCAAAATTTTTGCGGTAACGTGACGCAAGGGCTTTCCATTTCATGTAATCGTTTTTGGCGCCGTAAATTCCCGCTTGCAACAACTGGTAAAAAACCCAACGCAAGCTAACTTTGTAAGGCACCGATTCAATCAACTCCAACGCCCTTTCAAGAATAATAACCGTCTTTTTAGCCATGGCCATAATCGCCGCCTTTCAGCGTTTCCGCCGTTGCCGCCGCGCTATAAGCTTGCGCAAATCCGCTTGCAATTTTAGGACGCGCTTGTCCGCCTGGGAATAGCTTTCAACCATTTTTTCACCCGCAAGCAACGCCTTGTAAATTTTTTCTTCCCTTTCCTGGGCGCGTTTTAGGTCCCCGCGCATAAATTCAATCTCCTGGTCCAACTCCTGTAACGTTTTTATTGCCACCGCCAACCGCCTTTCGTCAAGGTAACAACTTAAAAAGGGTGTTGACAAAAACCTGGCGCAATAGCTTTGAAATTGTGTCCGCCGTTTGGTTGACAAGCTTGCGGCGTTCAATTTCCGCCTGTCCCGCCGCGTCCGCGGCGTCAAGGATTGCCGCCAGGTCCGCGGGCGTTTCCGCCTCGGCAATTCGCGCCTTTGCGCTTCCGTTTAAGCCAACCGCGTCCGCGGTCAAGTCAAACAAATACGCCGCGCCCGCCTCGGCAATTTTCGCGCGGTCAACGCCCTGGTCCTCTAACTGGTCCATAAGACCGTCTAACGCCTTGCGCAATTTTTGTGTCATTCGTCCCCCTTCACAAGCTTTTCAATTGTTGCCTGGTTGCGGACAAGCTTGTTGCCAACCTCTTGCCAGTCCTCGGCAAGGTGTTTGTTTGCCTCGGCAACATACCGCGGCAAAACGCCCGCCTGGGTTTCAACCATTGTAACCAGGGCGCGCGGCGCCGAGTAACAACCTGACGCAAGCAACAACGCCACAAACAGGATAATCAAAAAAACCACGTCCGCAAATTTCATTAAACCCCCTTTCATTTAGCGTCGGGCGCAAACCTGTTAAGGGTGTTTGCCGCGCCCGCCATGAACGCGGTCCAAACTTCCCTTTGGTCAAGCGGATAACTCGGGGACGCAATCAGGGCGCCCGCCGCCGCAAACAAGTATTGGGCTTCAACCAAATGACAGGCGGCAATGTCGCGCAAAACGCTAATTGCCGTTGTCATGGTCTTGTCCAGGTTTTCAAGGTTCTGGTTCAAGCGCCTAATATCCGCGCCTGTAATTTCAACTTTCGGAGTTTTCATTTTTGCCCGTCCTGCATTTTCAGGTTTACAAGTTCTTTCCAGGTCCGCGCGCCGCCCAGGGCAAGACTTGTTATAATTGCAAAGTAACGCCCTGGACAAGGCGGGTCCGCCAGTTCCTCTCCCGTCCCTAACACCAATTCGGGCAAAGGCATTTTTTCAATTTCGCCCGCGCGGATTCTTGCCGCCAACGGGTCCTTTGGGTCCAGTTTTTCCCAATGGTTCATTGGGTGTAAAATGTAAAACGGGACCTGGGCGGCGGGCAAGTCTATCAATCCTTTTCTTGCCGCCCGTTCCAACGTAACCTTTACACAAGAAAAACAAACGTTCCCGGCGCGCCCGTCCGTTTCGATTTTGATATAGCGCGCGCAAGGAATCCCGCAACAGGCGCATTTATACTTGCCGTTTGTCTTTGGCGCGTCCAACTGCAATTGTTGTTGCGCGGGCGCCTGGTTGCGATACCGCTTTAACCTTGGGCGCCAAACCCCCGCTTTTATCCGCCTGACCGTTGCAATGGAAACGCCGTAAATGTTGGCAATTTCCCTTGCGGTCAACTGTCCTTTCCTGCAAATCTTTTCAACGTCCGCCGCCTGGACGGGCGTTAAAAACTTGCCGCCGCCTTTCACTCCAACACCGCCTTTCAAGGCAAAAAAAACAGGACCCGCGGGCGGTGAACGCCTTTTCGGCAACCCGCAAGGTCCAGTTTTTTTGCCTGTCAAATTTAGATACGTTGCGCAACGCGTTCACCTTTATTGCCTCTTGTTGAAAACTTACAACGGGACAACCTGGTTGTCAAGTCTTTTTTCGTCATTCCGCCGCCTTTACTTTAGCGCCTTTTTCGCCGCCGCAATTTCCCGCTTTGACGGTTTTAGTTTTTTGTAAAGGCGGTCCGCCGCCGCCCTGCCAATGTCCTTAACAACCTGGCGCTTGGTAATGGTCCCCCTGGACGTTACAACAACCGCTTTGCCTCGGGCGCGCGCCTTGTTTTTGTTGCGGATTATTCGCGCCTTTGTTGCGTCCGCCAGTTTCCACCAAATAGAACCAACAACCGCGCCAGGGTCCGCCGCGCCTCGTTTGCGCGTCAACGCCTCTTTGTAATAAAACCATTCACGCGGCGGTTTTTCCTTTTTCGGGACCCTCGGGTTTTTCCTGGTTCGTCTTTTTTTTGCGGTCTTGCGCGTCTTGCGTTTGGCGGGTTTGCGCCTTGGTTTCTTTTTGGCGGGCTTGCGCTTGCGGACCCTGGTTGTTGTTGTCCCTGGGCGGGCCAGGCGCCAGCGTGAATGTTCAATCCGCCCGCGTTTTATTTCATGCGTCCTGACGTAAAGGTGTTCGTTTTCGCGCAACAGGGCGCGCGCCTTGCCGCCAGGTTGAATGTAACCCGTCCTTACAACGCGTTGCCTTGGCGCTTGTCCGGTTCGGACCTGAATTTCAACGGTTTGCGTGTTGCTTTCGTTTATAATTTGGGCGGTTTGCATTTTCAACCTCTATTTTTTTACGTGAATCAACACTTGGTCAACTTTGTTTTCTATCCTTTCCAGGCGTTTTTCTTGTCCGTCCAAACGGGTTTTGTTTTCCCGAATATCCGTTGCCAACTGCCCGGTTGTTGTGAAGTAAAAAACAACGGCGGTCATTATCGCCGCCAGGATTGCCAACGCGGTTTGTAACGCAATTGTTGCCTTGCCTTGTTGCATATTTTTTACCCAACTATTCCGTCCAAAATTGTTTTGTCCGCGGCGTCCAGGGCGTCCGCCCAAACCACTTGTAAAATTGCGGCGTCCTCGTCCCAACGGCAAAATTCAATTGCCTTGTCCACCATTGCGGACGCGGCAACCGCGGCGTGTATAGCGTCCAGGTCTTGCGCCTGGGGTTTGTTGGGGTATTCGTAAATAACGGACATTTAATTGACCCTCCAAATTTCCAAGCGGACGTTGCGGATTCTTGCGGTCCCGCCGTCAAACTGTTTCCAGTAAATGTCCATTGTGACAGCGGCGTCAATTGCCAAGTTGAATTGGTAAACCCCGCCGTTGGGTTGCCACTCGTTTGCCTTTTCCTGGGTAACGTTTACCAGCCCGCAAATAATCCCGTTTGCCCGGACTCTCATGTCACAACGCTTTTTGTCCGCGGTGTTGGACCCCTCGGCATACCAGCCAACCCGGTATCGTCCCGCGGGCAAGACGTTTGTAATTTTTGTCAACTTGTTTTGATACGTCCCGGCCGTTGTGTCCGAAACGCCGTCACTTGACGCGGATTCCTCGGGATTCCCGAAAGGTCCCGCCATGCCAGGATAAACCGGGCGCGCGCCAATTAGAAATTCGTCTGGATAGCCAACAGGAAATGCCATTTGCTAACCCCTTCGTTTATCGTTTATCTGGCGGCGTAAGTTTCCCCGTAGGCGTCCGGTCCCAGGTATCCGAAAATCCGTCCAAAAGCGGTATGGTCCCCCGGTCCAGGGTTTGCCGCCATTATACAAACCTTGGCGGGACCCAGGACATTAAAGTCACAAGGTAGCATGTCAAGTATGTTCAGGGCGCCCGCTTGGTGTGTAAAATCGGCGTATTGCGGACCTATCGGGTCCCCGTCAACCTGGACGCGGAAATGTAAAATGCCGCTTGCGCCTTCGGACCAACCGATTCCGAATTTATGGAACCGAAACACGTAACCCTCGGGAACGTCAAAGCACGCAACAGGTTTCCAAACTAAAGGCGGTGCCATAGTTCCCCCTTAACTCGGTCCGGCGGCTTGTATAAGCGCCGAATCGTAAACGTCAATTGGCCTGTAACCGTTGGGAACGCAAGCAAAAAAGCAGGGTTCCTGCCAACGGCGGTAATCGTCACTCGGGCGCCTGGTCCTCGGTTCCGGTCCTGGCGCGGGCGGCGCGGGTTCCTCGGGCGGTATCTCTTGCGGGGTGTGAACCCCTTGCCCGTCCTTTGCCGCGCGCGCTAATTCGCGGTCCTGCATTTTGCGCCGCGGACCTAACAACCCCAGGCGTTTCCGCTTGTCGTTGTTTTTCATGGTTTAACGTCCTCTTTTTGAAAACTGGACCCCCAACGCGGAAATGCTAACAACGTTGGGCGCGCCGCTTAAATCCTCTACCTCGGCATTGAACGAAACCCGCCCGTTGTAAACCTGGCGGGCGTCACGCGGGACGGGGACAACAAAACCGTTGGTCCCGTATAGCGCAACCAGGTCCGCGTTTTGGTTCATTATCGGTATTTGGTTTATTGTGTAGCGGACGCGGGCAAGCGGGGACGTTGCGGCGTAAGAAAACGCCAACGGCATGAACGAGTAAGGCGAATCGTCAGACAACGTGGTTTGTCCGTTTGCGGGGACCGCTCCATGAACGTTTAGCCAGTAAAGGTGTCCGCGGGCGCGTTCCCATTCCGGCGTTGGCGGCACCTGGGCGCCGCGCTTGGTCCCGGTGTATTGCAACCCCAATATAGCCAGGGTTACAGAATTTGGATTTGCCGTCAAGGCGGTAATGCGCAATTCAAATTCACGTTCCGCGTCATAAACTTTTTGCGCAATCCTCGGGACCTTGACCAACTGTCCGCCCTGGCCGAATTGCGCCGCCAGGTCCGCGTTGGCGTTGGCGTATGGTTCCTCGTCAACATACAAGGTGCCAATGACGCGTTCCTTGGAATAGTAACCAAACGCCAAGGGTTTGAAGGCGTAAGGATAGGACCTCGGGCCAATAACATATTCCGCAACGGACGCGGGAATGTTATCGTCCTTTATAACAAGCCATTTCAGGTCAGGTTTGTCAGGCATGGTATAACCCCCAATGCAAACGTTCAACGTGCGGGGTTGGGCGCCCGCAACACGCGGGCGCCCGTTCCGCTTGAATTGCTATAACAAAAGGCGTTGCGCCTTTTACTCGGCGGCTCTTGCCGCGGGGTATGCATAGTACCCGGCCAGGACAATCATTACGTCCGCCCAGTCCGGCGGCGAAAACGGCACCTGGTGAAGGATACTGCAAACAAAGGGAATTATCCCGCGGATAACTTCCGGCTTGCGCAGTTTGAAAACCGCGTTGTGTTGCGGGTTCCCCAGGGTTGCCAGGTTCGCCGCGGCGGGCACGGGTTGCGTGTAGAACCCCGTCACGCCGCCGCCCGCGCCAAGCATGTAAAGCGGGAAGTAACGCGCGCGGGCGTCCTCGTTGGGCGCAAACTTCAAGACGGCATGCGTCAAGAACGCTTGCATTAAAAAGGAACCGTCCGGCGCGGCAAACCAGTCACCGCCCGAAAAGGAAACGCGAATTTCCTCTATAACGGCAAGGTGTCCGCGCGGTATTTCGCGCGACTTGACAACGTTGGTCTTAGTCTTGTCCGTTCCGCCTGGAAAAAACGGGACCTCCAACGCGCCGGGTGCCATGTACCGCTTTGTTGAGTAAAGCGGTTCGGCGGTAACGTTTTGGAACCTGTTAAGTTCCGCGTAAATCTTTTCGGACTGTGCAACAGCCATTTTTTCCCCCTTATGGCCTAATCCACTAACAAGAAAATATCAAAGACTTTCAACACGTCCCGCCGCCCGCTTGAATTTCCGCGCCGTTCCTGGTTTACCAGTTTTCTATGTCGTATGCGTCCTCTTGCGCATACTGCCCCAACATTTCCGCGGCACCGCGCGGCGCAAACCCCGCCATTACCGCCGTTGTCGGGACTTCCTCACCGGGCGCCATGGCGGGCGCCTCGGGCGCCGGTTCCTCGGCACCTGGCAACAGGTTCATAACCTGGCCAGGAACGTCAACGCCGGCATGGACAACCAGGACTTCGTGTAGCAGTTCGGACATTAAGCCCAAACGCAACATGCGCCCTGTCGGACCCTTGACAAGCTTTTTAAGCGCAAACCACGCGCCCGCCTGTCCAACGGTCCCGGCAAAATCGCCAACCTGGCCGCCGATATACCGCGCGCCCAACTCTCCTGTCAGTTCGCCGATATAACGCCCGCCCAGGACGGTTGCGCCCTGTTGGACCTCTGCCATGAAACCGCCAACCAACCCTTTTATCCGCCTCTTGGCGGGGTTCCGGCGGCGCCTCTTGCGCCTCGGGTTGGTAATAACCAACCGTCCGGTCCCTGGGTTACGTTTCCGCCGCGTCCGCCTTTTTTTCCGCCGTTTCAAGGTTTCCCCCTTTCGTTGCGGTCAACCAACAATTCCCCTTGCCTCTATCTTGTAACGTCCGCCCTGCAACCGGGCAAGTTTACGTTTTGATTTTGCCAGGACAACCAGGCGCGGAAACGGCGCCTTGAATCCATGGACATAATTGGCCAACTTCCCGTCACGTTTCCTTGCCTTGTAAACTATTTCCTTTACTTGCGGAATCGCGGACAACCCCGCGCCCTTAT
>Ga0180438_10008041_pt1 | contig 13512 bp, 28 predicted proteins | sample SS_ome_12_FD_132455 | JGI IMG/M metagenome (GOLD analysis project Ga0180438, IMG submission 132455) | Hypersaline lake sediment archaeal communities from the Salton Sea, California, USA - SS_3_D_2 metaG | ecosystem: Environmental > Aquatic > Non-marine Saline and Alkaline > Hypersaline >... | reverse complement strand
TGCAAGGCATCAACGTTGTATAGAACCAAGTATGAACCTTATTGCGGTTGTGCTCCGTTCTGCTATTTTTGAGGGTTACTAAATCATCCGCATAAATGGCGTCAAAGTGCGACCCCGTAATCGCACCGTCAACACCCGTTGTCATAATCGTATCTTCTTTGCGGGTTGACGTGCGACCCGCAACACGGATTGCGTATTCATGCCAAACCGTGCCTTGCAAGTCTCCGAAAATTTCGTATACCCGAGGATGCGTTAAGATAGCCTTGACCTCGGACAAGAAACTTGCGGCTTGCGTAACCGTTTCAGAGGCAAAAAGGATGCGGATGTTTCTATCTCGCAAAACCTTGATTGCCGCTGATAGAGCGGTCCCAACGGTTGACTTTCCCCAACCGCGCGGAGCTAACTGAATAGTCGAATTATAGGCTAGTTGATGTTGAATAAAAGTTACATGGAAATCATCAAAACGATAACCAACCAACTCCGCTAATACATCAATCCTATTGTCATCAATGATAAGGCGCCGCACCGTTTCATTGTGAACTTTACGAACCCGATGCAATGCGCGCAAGTTGTCTTGCTTACGTTGCCGTAAGTTCAACTCCGCGCGTTTTGATAACTCGAATTCCATTAACCGGCCGCATCCTCGGGTTTGCGGAAAGCTAGCACGTTGCTTGCTCCGCTATTTCCCTTTTTCTTTTTCGAGTCAATCAATCCCCGGATTGCTTGCAACTCCCTATTAACCTCTAACTCCAACTCATCCGCATCAACTTCCCTTGCGTCCCTCCCGTCAACAAGCAACACAGATTCCGGCGCCTTGACAATAAGGCGCAACTCTTGGCCTGTCTTGATTATCTTTTCGTAAATCTCGCTTTGCGTGCGGATTGCCGCAACGTAAGCTTGCCCGTTCTTTTTCTCTGATTTCAGGTGTTGAACTAACCATTCCAATTCGCGCACAAGTTGAGTTTGAACTTGCACGAATTCAACATAGCGTTTAATCGGAGTCTTGCTATTTTCCTCCGATTCAACTTCCTCAAAAAACTTAGCGTAAAACGCTTCAAACTGATTCGTATTAAGTCCTAACTCATCAATGATTTCCTCCCGCGTTTTGTGTTTGACAAGTAACTTGACAAACTCTGCTAACTGTAAGCGGGAATCTGCAACGGGTTTGGGGGGAGCTTTAAGTTTCTTTTTTTTGACCTTACCCGAGCGGGCAAGTTGGGCTTTCAACTTACGGTTTTCCTCCGCAAGCCGCTCTAACTCAAGTTGTGTTTCTTTATTGCTCATTACCCTCAAAGCTCAATTTGTATTTACGGTCAACCTCTTGCTGGGTTGTTAATACCTCAACTGTCGATTCATCAATCAACACAACTCCAACCGCTTCTAGCCCCTCGGTAAAGCGGTAATTGTCCGGGTCAATGTAAGCCGGTCCCCCGCTAATAGGCGTATCAAACTTGACACGCAAAGCAACGGGGGATACCGGCATTATCTCCCGGACAACCGGAATCAAAGAACCGCGCCCCAAAATCCCTTGCGCGTTTTCATATCGACCGGCGCAAACTCGGTTTGCAATTCTCCATCCTCGGAGCGCTCAACGGTTTCCCCAAAGGGAACCCATTGTTTCTTGACCCGCTCGATATTGGAAATGGAAACGTTACCCTCGGTATCGGTCGCAACCGCGGCGCGGTAATACGCACGTTTCGGGGAGTTGCGGACAATCACGCTATCCGACCTAACTTCCTCGGGCCAAACGTGATATTTCTCATCCGCTTCAAACTGCGCAAAGTTGCGCACAACCGCTTCATACACTGAATCGAGGAACGCGGTTAGCTCCATACCCTCGGAGCGCTCAAACAACTCCCGATGAACGGCAACGGTGATTTTGTCGGTATCCATTGTTTCCCTTTCCTCAACACTTAATTGTTAGAAAAAGCGTTGGTTGGTTGAACAGTTTTTCTGTCAATTTATTCCTGCCCGTTAAGTAAGATATAGCAGGGTAATAATTGTGTATCAACTAAAAGGTCATAGCCCGGGAGCTTATCCGGGGTAACCTTGGGCTCACCTTTGGCGACATTTTCAAAAATTCTCGGAATACGCTTGTGATTACGCTATCGTAAGAAAATCTTACATCCCCTCAGAAACAGGATAAAGAGTAAGAGAACCCCGGAACAAAAGGTTTGACCAATGACAGATGAAGCAATAAAACAAACGGACGAAACACAAGTTAATAACCCTGTTGTAATGGAGAAAATTTTAGCAACTTTTCGCACAGATAAGTTGTGCCCGGGTTGCGGGGGACCTATGGAGTTAGGGCGCACGGTTTCTTGTCTGCTTTGTGATATCAAAAGACACGTAAGAACACAGCTTGATTTTATAGAGGGGGGAGTAATGGGTATCGGGTATGAACTCGGAATCAGAAAACCTCCCCCCGCTCGGAGGGAGGTTTCCCCCTCTAGCCCCACAAAGAAACCCGCACGCAAGACAACCAAGAAACCCGCACGTAAAGCGGCAACAAAAAAGACCCGCAAGACAACCAAGAAAAGGGGTAACAAATGATTGAGCGTTGCGCGGTATTTATTGACGGTGCTTACCTTGATAAGTGCTTAGAGTATGCATTCAAAAGAACCCGCATCAAGTTTGAGGAATTGGTTGCGGAACTAATCGGGGATGATAGTTTATTGCGCGCGTATTACTATCATTGCCCCCCCTATGTTTCCCAAGATGCAACCGATTCAGAAACCTACCGCTTTGAAAACAAGCAACGTTTCTTTAACGCGCTAGGAAACATCCCGCGGTTTCAAGTCCGGTTGGGCAAACTGGTATATAGAGGGACAACCGAAAAGGGAAAGCCCGTTTTCGTGCAAAAGCTTGTTGATGTAATGCTTGCGGTTGATATGCTCCAACTAGCAACAACCGGGCAACTCAACCGGGCTATCTTGCTAGCGGGAGATAACGATTTCGTTCCCGTGGTAAAAGCTGTCAAGGATTGCGGCGTAATCGTTACGTTGGTTCACGGTCCCCAAACCAACGGGATAAGCGTGCATAATCAGCTTTGGGATATCGCGGATGAACGGCAACAAATGGACTCCGAGTTAATCGAGCGTATCTCACTCAACGGTTAACCAATCGAGGGGGGCAATGAATGATTCACCTTGCCCGTTATGTGAGGGGGAAATATGGAAAACAGTTGATTCCAAGTGGAAACGTTGTATTCGTTGTGGTTACCTCGAAACAACAAGCTCCCCCCGGTTATGTCAAAATTGCGGTAAAGAAATTGGAAGGTATGCAAAGAAAACTATGGTATACTGTTTGGCTTGCGCAAAAGGTCAAGCAAAGAAACCGCGGGCTATCTGTTCAACTCCCGGTTGCGGGAACACAGTAGGAAAGAAGCAACTTAAAACCGGGTTGTGTAGGCAATGCAATCGGGAGAAAAATGATTGGTTAACGCCTAACGGTCATTTATGGAAACAACGCGCACTTTTCATCTTAAACGAAATGCAACCAATTGGGGAGTTGCACCGCATCATAAAACAGAGTTACCCCGAGCTATCCCGTGAATCCCTCAAGTATTGGCTTGCAAGACAGATGAAGCTAGAAACGGTTGAACGGGTAAAGCACGGGCTCTATCAGACTGTTGGGCAAGCGGCGCCCGAGCCCTCCGAGCAACCGCGCAACATTATAGTTGCGGGTCAACCGGGCTCCGGTGTAACGATTCACAGAATCCCGGATGATTGACTAAAACCCGCTGCAACCTTTGGAAACGCTTAAACAAAGCGTTCCGAGCTAGGAAAATGCGCCGCTCAAACTTGCACCGAAACGCAAGACAACCCCGGATTATTACTCGGTAAAGTATAACGATTTCCGACATTTTCGGGAATCGTTACGTTTTATGAAAAAAAATTGTTGACATTCTATTCCCCCGCGTTTATGGTTCTCTTAACGCGGCAACAAAACACCGCAAGCGAGGAAGCGAAAAGAAAATCGAAAAAAAACTTTCACTCGGGAAACAAACCCGATAACCATTGGCAACCCGGAAACGGAACGCCATAACCAACGAAAGGGAAAGCAAAATGGCAAAGACTAAGAAGTTGGCCAGCAACACCGACAACACCGACAACAAGGACTCGGGCGCCGCAACGACAACCAAGAAAAAGGGACGCAAGCCCGGTAAGGATATCGTCCCCCGCCTCAAGGTGATTGATGGGCAGTCTTTCATTTTGATGGCAAGCTCCCGCTCCCGGTCAATGAAGTCCGGTCTGCTTTGGGCTCCGAGCCCCAAGGATGCGGATAACCCGTTCTGTTTCATGTTCGACCTTCCGAGCGGGGAAGATGATGGGGGCTCGGTTGTGGTTTCCGTCCCGATGGGAACCAAGCAAGCGCAAGCGGTCTACGCCGCGCATCCGCGCCGCGTTCCGATTCACGAAATGCCCCCCGAGTGTCCCTTGGAAGCTGTCGAGGATGAGCCCAAGTCCGAGTAACCTTCCCGCGGGCTAGCCCGCGTTCCCTTCCTTCATTTCCCTCAACCTCCCGAGCAACCCCTAAGACAACAGGAAAGCCCCTCCCGCGCGGGGAGGGGCGCCCGGGAGGGTTACCCCTCCGAGCCCGCTTCCTCTTTGCTGGTAACGCTTTCCGCGGCTTGATACGCCTTTTTCATTTCGGCTAAGACCGGCCGCAAGGTTTCAAGGGTTGGCTCGCCTTCAATGAGCTTTTCAATTGCAAGCTCAACAAACTGCCCGCTTGACAGTTTATCCCCCTCGGGAGTCCGCATTACTCGGGCGCACATTTGCACACAAGTATGGTGGAACGCATCAACCCATAAAGCGGACTTCCTAGCCCCTTGTCCCTCGGGTAATTTCTTTGCCATAGCTCAAAACCTCCCATTTGGTTACCTAGATTTATATAACGATAGAGCACAGTAAGTCAAGCCCCCTTGGAGCCCCTGTAAGCCCCTCAGAGGGGCGCGGGCTCCCTCGGGGCTCCAAGGATACCCAAGAATCCGGTAACGGGCGGGAGCGGGCGGATACGGGCGCGCACGGTAGGAAAGCGGGGCTCCCCCGAGGGGGGATAAGGCGGGGACTCAAAAAACGTAAGGGTCAAGGGTTAGCTCCCATCGGGCAAGCTCCCGCTCCCCGAAAAACAACTTGACCTCACAAAACGAATCAGAAACGGGGTCAACCTCGATTCTAAAACGAATCATAAACACCTTGTCAACGTAGACCGATAAGCTACTTTCGATTATCGCAACAATGTATCCTTTTGTTGTTTGCATATCAACCGAGGAAAACATTGCTTGCTCTAACCGGGTTTGGGCGGATTCCTTAAAGGCTTTCCAGTCTATCCGCTCAACAATCTTTGTCATTACATCGGTTGTCATTTTTGTTTGTCCCTTTTCAAGCGTTTCCGTTTTGGCACAAAGGCAAACTCTGTAAGCGTTGGAACGTCAACAGAATGATGCCCGTTTACCGTATAATAAAACAATCCCTCGGAGGGGTCAAAAAAACCGCCCCTCAAGATTCCGACAACCCGGGCTTGCGCCGCTCGGAGCCCTCGGGTTGCTCGGGCGTATTCCTTTGGGGTCATACGAAATCATTATCCCGCTTTGGGGTTATTGTAAGAAAAAAAAAGAGCCCCCCGGGAGGGGGGCTCCGGCGCCCGCTCGGGGCTCGGGCTATCGCTTTGCGGTATAGAATGCGCGCCAACCCTTGACAGCTTTTTTCCCCTTGCCGTAAGCCCGGAGTCCCCCGCGGGGACCGATGAAAATATACCACTTGTCACGACAATAAAGCTCCGCGTAAGTCCCTTCATCATTGGGGCGCCCAACAACCGCCCAAACCGCGATTGACTTACCAACAAACTCAACGCTCCATTCCTTCCAAACCTTACCAGGGAGATAGTTGAGGATTCTTTCCCTAAGCTTGGCGAGGGCTTTACGCTGGCTTTCGGTGATTACTTCTTTTTCCATGTTTCGGGCTCCCGTGTTGTGCGCTTGATTCATCATCTATAGATATATATACAGGGGCTCAAAACGCTTGTCAACAAAATTCCGACAAAAAAAAACGCCCCCTCGGGAGGGGGCGCCGGAGCCTCGGGGCTCGGGCTAGTCCTGATAGACTTCCTCGGGCTCGTAAAGCTCCGCTTCCTCGGGGAAGCTGCAACGGGTCAACACGGTTTGCTCGTTACCATCCCGGTCTTTATCATGCTTCTTAGGGGTAGCTTTGACCTCGAAAGCTTCCCCGAGCTTATAGTTGCGGGCGCCGCTAGCAAACCAAACCGCAAGGTTGCCATCCGCATCAAGCATCCGCACCGCAGTTTTGTAACCCCAATCCGTTTCAAAATGATGGCAACCAACAACCGTAAGAGTGAAGGTTTCGCGCCGCTTGATTTCTCCGAAATGAGTTGACCCCGTGTTGCGCTCTTTGTTGGCTTTACGCGCCGCTTCTTTTGCTTCCCGCTCCGCTTCCGTTTGTTTGGCCCGAGCTAGCGCGGGGAACGCGGAGGTTGCAACACCGATTGCCCTATGGTCAATCAAATCCCCAGCAAGGGAAGCTTTGAGGTTGCGGAGGTAACCGTTGTTTGCGTCAAGGTTACGAACCCAACTAAGAACCTCCCGCGCCGCTTCCAAGTCGCAAGGCTTAACTTCCGTCCGAGTCTCCCCCGCTTTAATCTCGTAAGAGGAAAGGGGAAGCCCGTAATAATCGCGGAACGCGGTTCCCTTGGTTCCGCCTTCATTCCTGTAACAACCATCCTCCCGGATAACCGCGCCAACCATCGCAAGCCAACTGAGGGTTTCGGGCTCGGGGCGCTTACCGCAACCTCCCGAGGGGAGATAATCGGACCCGCTTGCATCCTCGGAAATCTCGTTAACCTTTTCCAACCAATCCGCAAGCGCAACCGCATCCGAATCATCAAGGTAATCGGCAAGGCAACTGCGCCCAACTTGCACCGTTTCCCCGGTGTCAACATTGCGGAGGACAACCGTAACCGACCGGCGCCGGTTAGTATTGCAATGGTCGCACTTGCGAGGGGTCGCACGGTAAGCCTCGGGCGCATCGTGGGAAAGCATAACCTCCCCGTTGCTAAGAGCCCGGATGCTTCCGAGGTATTCCCAACCGCGGAGCACAACCGGCGCCCCCTCGATATCAACCCGGATTTTACGGATGGTATCACCGTTGGGCTTACAAATGGTAATCATGCTATCGCGGTTGACAGTCAAGGAAACCGGGGTAAGCCCGAGCTTTGCGGCGCGTTTGTTGAGCTTGGTTACCTTGCGGGAAAGCGTTGCGATAAGAGCGGGAAGGATGAAAAGAACTTTTTTCATTTTGTTGGCTCCATTGTTTGCGCTGTGTTTCATCATCTATAGATATATATAATGGCAAACCGAGCCCGGGTCAAGAGGAAAAAACGAAAAAAGTTTTTCCCTACCGTAACCCCTCGAAATGTCGGAATTTTTTGTGCCCGAAAGGGGCGCGGTAAGCTAGGTTCCCCGAGCCCCGATTTTCGGCCGGAGCCCGAGCTTGCGGGCTCAGAGGGGGGCGCCGGAGCGTTGAGCCTCCCGCAACTCAAACCGGGCATCAAACGCCCGAGCCCGCGCCGCTTCCGACCGGGTAACCGCCCGAGCCCAAACCCCTCGGGCTTGGTTCCGGCGTTGCACCGCAAAACGGTAAGCCCCCTCGGTTGCTTGACGGGCAAGGTAAAGCTTGCGTGTTTCGTTTGCCGCGCGGCGCGCATCAACAAGCCTGTTGATAGCTCGGGAACGGGCGCGCAAAGCTCGGGCTAACTGCAACTCAGCTTGCACGCTTTCCCGGGTAAGTTTATCAAGCGGTTTCATTTCTTAAACTCGATTACCCTTACAACCCCGGTCAACGTATCTTTATCCGCAACTAAGTCAATGAATTTGTCTATCATATCCGTATCCCAAGGTTGAATTGCTTTTGCTATCTGGTCGCCTTTCAATACTTCGATTTCTAGGCAACGCCAACAAAGCGTTTCAGACCATTCATCAAGCATATCATCGTAAGCCCATTGACTCGGAGCAAGACACGAGCAACGCGGCATACGATTTGGGGGACCTTTACTCATCCCCGAACCATCCGTGTATAGAGGGCTCCAATACCTCGGTTGGGGTCAAGCCGTATTCAATTTCAATGTAATCCCACAATCCCCCAAGCGGAGCTTGCGGGCAAAAGTCCCGCTTGACAGCTTGGCAAAATTCGCACGTTTGAAAGTGCAAATCCTCCCCCTCCCATTTGCCGGTTGCAACATTCAACCGGGAGCCCTCGGGCAACTCCGCGTTGCATTCATCGCAAGTAAAACCCGAGGGGGAAAATGTTTGCCCCTCCGCAAAATCCTTGATTGGTTCCCCCTCGGTTTCAACAAAGCATTCTTTGAACACTAGCAACCTCCGCGCACAATGAATGCAACCAAGAAAACGGCAAGCGTTATGATGAGCAACACCGCGGCAACGCCCCCGTAAAAAACGATAGTGTAAAGCCGCAAGCCTTTCCGCTTAACCCTGTCAAAAATCCGTTGACCCTTGCTCATTCTCTTTACCTTCCTTTGGTTCCCGCCCGAGCCAATACAAGCCCGCTCCGGTTAGCATTCCTCCCAAACCGATTGCCCAGAAATAGAACGGGATAAAGCGGGCATCAATTCGCAACTTGACGTTTGCAACGTAAACAAAAAATAAGAGCATCAAGGTAACACCGCTCCCGGTAAAGAAACAGCAAAACCCAACCGCTCTTAGCAACCAACGCATTACTTGGTATCTAAAGCCGCTTGCACTTGCCCAAGTTGTTTGCGCAACTTAACCGCAACATCATAGGCATTGCTGCAAGGTTTATGAACGCCTAAATCCCGCTCATCAAAATAATTCGGGTGAACACCAATAACCAATCCGCATCGGTAACGGATGGTATGAAACCAAACCTCGGAAGGGTCTTTTACCTTTGACTCAACCGCAGTAACGGGAGCCCCGCACGCTTCACATTCCGATTTGACGTGCTTTAATGTTTCATCGTATTTTTTGCCAAACTTTGACATTGGTTCACCTTACGGCATAAACAGCGGTTCGTTTACGTCAACCGCTAGCATACCCGTTGGATAGATTGTTGACTTGATATCTCCGGTCGGAATAGCTCGGAGGAACAAACGCAAAGGTTCAAAATCAACGTTGATGATTCCTTGCGCTTTGGCGATTACCTCGAAAAGTTCCGCCTTATGCTCAAACGCTTCAATAAGTTGGTTGCGCGTTGGAACCCGGGTAAAGAGCGCAACAAGCCTCCGAGCGGGAGGGTTAGCAAGCGCAACCTCGGGAGCATCAAGCGTAACCGTTACTTGAACAATTTTTGATGCGCGCATTGTTCCTACTGAAACAGCAAACCGCAGTTATCACAGTTGCCCGCTTCAATGCTCATCTGATTTCCGCATTGGGGACAATTCTTATACACGTTAAACACGGAAAGCTTTTGCGCTTGCTTGTCGCCTTCCCGCATAATGAAAAACTCGGACCCGCTTACGAATTCATTAAACATAAACTCGTAAAGCACAAGCGCACGGTTTACCAACTCATCCGTTGTTGCACACTTGGAACGCAAAGCGAGTTGCGTAAACCGCGCGCAACTTTCCGTTCCAACAACGTTGATGGTCATACGTTGGGGCTCGGGCTCGCCTTCCTCGGGAGCCCCCTGTTTCGTGGTATCGTCTGTCATTGGGTAGAATCCTCCGTTGCCCTATCCTTATCCGGGAGGGCTCGGGGCGGAAAGTTTTTCAGGGATGCGGGGCGGGGGCTCCGGCCGGAGCCTAGAGGGAATAGGTTGCGTGTCTCCGGGAACCATGCCGCTTTGCAAGCCCCTCGGAGACAAGCTTTGACAGTTGCGTTGCAACCGAGCGGGAGGATTCCCCGAGCGTTTCGGCAAGCTCTTTGGAGCTTACGGGCTTCTTTGTCAACGCCTTGACAATGGACTCCCGCAACGCCGCGGTTTGGGCGCGGGGCTTGCGCCCGCCTTTCCGCTTGCGCTTGCCAGCGGGCAAAAGGTCCCCGAGGGGAGTATCCTTGATTGCGTTGAACCATCCGCCCGCCTTGCCCTCGGAAATGATATCGGCAAGGCTCATCCCCGCCGCAATCGCTTCCGTAAACTTGAGCTTGGCAAACGCCGCTTTGACCGCTTCCTCGCCTCCGAGCTTTGCGACCATAAACGCGGTAAGGTCCGCACCGTTACTCTTTGCCGGAGCGGGCTTCTTTGCGGCCGGTTTCTTTTTCGTTTTCTGCTTTCCCTTGGTTGCCATATCAAACCCTTTCGTTGTTGGTTGGCGCCTATTCTTATCACATTGTTTCATACACCGAAACTTTTTCTGCAAAAAAAATCCCCCGCGGGGAACGAATCAACCGCGGGGGAATCAACCGTTATCTTGTTGCCCCCTTGCGGGGGCGCGGGCTCCCCCCGCTAGATACTCAGCATACCCGAGCCCCCGAGCGTTTTACAATTAGACAGTTCAAAATGCACCTTGCAAAACTTCCTCCCCTTTGGGGGACGTATGCCCCCTACCCGCTAACCTACCCGCTTACATCTCACGGGCAATCCGGTTGGGGCTCGGGGGACTTGGTTACTTATACCTTATCCGATTTGGGACCCGAGCGAAATTTTTTCTTTGAGGGCTCCAACCGGACGGTTGGCGCGGGGATATGTTCGATACCAACAACCCCGCTCTTATCCCGCTTGAACCCGAGGTATCCGTTTCCGTAAAGTATGGTATCCATAAAGACCCGCTCTTTGACTCCGGTTAGGTAACGCCGCGCGCCCCTCTTAAACCCAAGGTGATAACCTCCGAGCCAACCGAGGATAAAGGCAACGGCAACCGCTCCAAGTATAAACCAAGTCATTTGCTCCCCTATCGCGTTGAATCAAAAAGGTCTTGACTAATGGTAACTGGTCTGCCCGCCCCAACCATCAACCTAAGCTCCCCGATGATGCGCGCAAATTCTTCCTCGGTTGTTGGGTAGAAACTCATTACAAGGTTGATTTTGCTTCCCGCTATTTCTTGAGCGGGCTCAACATTGATATCAACCAACCATCCTTTGACACCGCATTTGCTTCCCATTTTTTTATCCCCGCTAGCTTGCGCCTTTCCTCAAACGGTTTACCGATGTATTTCATACAAGCATCATAGCACGCTTGCGAACAAACACAAGGTTGGGTAGGCAAGCCGTAACAACCGCATTCAAAACCCGAGCAACAATACTCGGGGTCATACTCGGTAGGCTTGCCGCAAATCAAACAAGGTTCAATAACTAGGTTGCTCAAAACTTTTTCATCCCCTCGGGCGTATCACGCAACTTTATTACCCTCAGTTGCAATGCAGGATTCTTGCGGTTGAGTCTTTTTTCCCAACGCTTGTTAGCCTTACGAAACTTGAGCCAACGATACAGATAAATCGGGAACCTCCAAACTTGCCAGAAACGCGGCTTGCTCGGAGGAAAAGGGAACGTGCATAGCGCAACAAAGTTTGTTGCTTGCTCGGGCGTAAGCTCCCCCGAGCTTGACAGATTCGCAAGTGTAACTTGGGCTCGGGCTATTAGGTTGGGTTTCTGTTGAGTCACAACCAACCCGTTATCATCATCGTTCATTCTGTTTCCATTCCGCAAGCAACTTATCAATTACATCCTCAACAACTTCCGATAAATAAAACCCGTCCTTATCAAGAGAAAACACGCCAATACTTACCAAGTGCTTAACAACCCCTAACCGCAACTCAAGTTTACCATTCATCCGCATAGCAATAACCGCACGCATAGTTGCCGGATTGTCAATTAGATAGTCAAGGGCTTTTATGTCAAGCAACGGTCGCAAGGCTTCCGTTGCGGTTTGAAGCATTCTGCGGTCAATTGCGATATCCATTACTAACCCCTGTCAACAAGTTGGAGCTTGCCGATTGCAATAAGCAACCCCTCAACCCGACCTTGCAAGCGCACGTTTTGAGTCAACAGGATTGCGATTTGCCGCTTTGCTTCCGCAAGCTCAAGTTTGAGGTTGCGCAACTCAATATCCCTTTCACGCAACTTTTCGTGCGTTTCTCTGTGTTCCTTTTTCTCGGTGTCAATCATCCGAGCAAAACCATCCTTCAAACTCTTGAGGGCTCGGACTTCCTCCCGGGAACTATCAAGCTCCCTTTGAAGATGAGAAACATTGTGCTCCAAGTCTGCAACCAATTCCTCTAACTCTTTTTTCGTTTTGCTCATCCTCTTATTCCTTAAACACCGTAACCGGGATGCAAGCGGCAACCGCGCGCCTTACCATATCGTTTGTCCCTCGGGAGCGTTCCATATCCTCAGTAAACGCTAGCACTCGGGAGGGGCGCATATCTATTATACTTTGATTGCGAATCATCCCCGCGGCAACCCCTAACGTTTCCCATTGCGCGGGACGTTCCCAAACTTCCAACCCGAGGCTTTCGGCAACCTCCCCCGCAAGCGTATCCGCTCCCCGGGCTCCCCCGTGAACAATGATAACCGGGAGCCCGGAAACCTCGGAGCGTTCCTTGACCGTTCTAAGCTCCCGCTCGATTGCGGCGCGGTTTGTCCAATGGCGGGAACCGCAAACGCAAACTAACATTTACTCCCCCGAATCAATGTTGATGTATTCGTTTGCTATGCCTTCATAGCAACCCTGTATAGTTTGAACCTCCCGACAATCGGAACCATACCGTTGACGGAAGATATTGCGCAACGCTTCTAGTTTGCGCAACACGTTATCAATTGCGTTCCTTGCGCTCGGTAAGTGTTGCGTGTTTTTCAACGCTTCCTTGTATCGCTTCCGGAGTTCAACAACATCCCCGGTTACGATTTTCCAAACGCCTTGATTCCAAGCTTTCAACGAAACCCCTTTACCATTCGTGATACCGAACGATATATCCCCCTCGGGAACAAATCCGCAATTCGAGCAAGCATATTCCCAACTCCCATCAATAAAGATTGAACGTTTCTTGCCCGGGTTCTGTTGACACATTGGGCAAGCGAAAACGTGTTGAAAAGTTTTCGGAACGTAGACCGTTCCCCCTGGCATCAAAAGAGCCCCGCAATCCGCGCACCAAATAACCCGTTCCTCGGGGTCCGCAACCCCGTAAGGGTCAACCGTGTTTTGATGTTTGCAATTCTCGGGACCATCCCCCGAGGGCTCTTGTGCGTTTGGGTCAAGATAAATAGATTTCATTTTACAACACCGTTTCATAATCGTAAGTAACTGTTACCTCGGAGCGGATAGGAATGTTCAACCGAAATACCATTCTCCGCGGGCGCCCCCAACCGTGATTGACCTCCCCGAGAATCCGGGAGGGGGGAGGGAAGGTTACCAAGTCGTTACCGTGCGCAACAAGCCCAACCTTTTCCCCGTTGGCCAACCATTCAAGTTTAACCGTTCCGATGATTGCCGGTTTCTTGCATTCATAGTGCGTATGCGCTTCAATGCAATTGAATACCTCGGTTGCTCGTTTCTGGCGTTCCGCAAGACAATCCCGGTTAGT
>Ga0180438_10008040_pt1 | contig 13514 bp, 9 predicted proteins | sample SS_ome_12_FD_132455 | JGI IMG/M metagenome (GOLD analysis project Ga0180438, IMG submission 132455) | Hypersaline lake sediment archaeal communities from the Salton Sea, California, USA - SS_3_D_2 metaG | ecosystem: Environmental > Aquatic > Non-marine Saline and Alkaline > Hypersaline >... | reverse complement strand
TGAAGCCTCTTACTCTGGCAAGGCCATACAAGACACCAGTTCGCTCATACCGGTAGACCGTCCCCAATTCGGCGTACCTAACAGGTAAATTGCGATAGCTGCGCAATCTGCTCTTATAGATGAGAATATGTCCGAGGCAATTCATGGGCCTCAGCAGGTATTGTTGTCCTTCGATCTCCATCGGTGAGAACAGATAATCCTGATAGAATTCCCAGTGCCCGCTAATTTTCCATAAATCTAGCTTGGCAATGTGGGGAGTGTAGACGATATCGTAGCCTCGCTGGGAGTGCTCCGTCCTCCAGAAATCCTCGATAATCTGCCGAATCAAAGCACCTTTGGGATGCCAGCAAATCAAACCAGGGCCGATCTGTTCATGGGTACTGAACAGATCAAGATCCTTGCCCAGCTTCCTGTGATCCCGTTTGGCAGCTTCAGCCTGACGTTGTAGATATTCCGCCAACTCCTCCTGTCTTTCGAAAGCCACCCCGTAGATCCTTTGTAGCATGGGTTGCTTCTCATCACCACGCCAGTATGCTCCTGCTATATGCGTAAGCTTGAATGCTGTGACCTGGCCTGTAGAGTCTAGGTGGGGACCGCGACACAAATCGGTGAAAGAGCCCTGGCTGTAGATAGTCACGGTGGGGTCGGAAATCTCGTCAATAAGCTCCAATTTGTAGGGCTGGCCTGCGAAGAGCTGGCGGGCCTCGTCCTTGCTTATCTGCTGGGTGACAAACGGTTCGTTCTGATTGATGATCTCCCTCATCTTGTTCTCGATGACATGCAAGTCTTCCGGGGTCAATGGACGTGCCAGCTCGAAATCATAATAGAAACCATTCTCAATCGTGGGTCCGATGCCGAACTTGACCTCCTGAAACAGATGTTGTACTGCCTCAGCCATTACGTGAGCTGCCGAGTGGCGCATTCGCTCCAGTTGGTCGTCTTGTCTATCTGGCTTCATATCGCACTTCCTATTATGCCTCTAGAAATCAAGTGTAGTATCGTAAGAAGTGGGCGGTACTGGACTTGAACCAGTGACCTCTGCGATGTCAACGCAGCGCTCTAACCACTGAGCTAACCGCCCGTCCTGCGATTGTAGCAGACGTAACTCAGAAGGGTAAACCTTCGATAGTATGGCACAAACAGAAGACTGCTCATAGTTAGGTGACCTGGAAGTCAAACATTCAGAGAAACACGGTGCTTGCAGCGACTATTCTTTACCTCGGAGCCTGACACCACTGGTAACATTGATCTGTATAGTCTGACCACAACTTGGGCAGGTCACTTCTATTGTAAGTGGCCTTGCCATCACTCTTTCTACAAGCGAGGTTACAACAGAGTCCATATTGTCCAACCTCTCATCTAGCATATCGAGGCGCTTAACCAACTGTCCTATGCTCGGGTCCGCGTTGACCTGTCCCACCGGGCCAACTTTATCTCTTGAAGCCAATTTATAGACTCTTCTCCACCACTCCTAGCGATTCCAACTCAGCCTTATCCTCTTTCATCAGTTTGTCTATTTGTTCAGAGATGGTGCGTTCCAAATACTTGCGAAAGGCGTCCCGTGCTGCCGGCGATGACCTTACTGCCTCTTTTACTCTCTGCCACTCATCTTCTATCACTTCATTCATCTGCTCAGCGCCTATGGGTTGTTTTCCCTCCCATAAGTCTTCTATCCTATCGAGAACCCTGCTCGTCATGGCTCTCTTGATGCGGTCGAAAGAAAGTATCTCCTCCGCGGTGTACGGTTGCCCTGTTTTTCTTTCAGTCATTTCTAGCGCCTCCAATCAGCTTATTTGATTTACTATGATAAGTATAGGAGCGCTCCTTGTCAAGGTATCAGTGGCGCCTTTTGTGATTGCTCGAGTTGACATAGATTAGTTACGCAGTAGCAGAGATTTGTCACGAAGGCGACGGATGTGGATACGAACTTGCCATTACATACCAGCCGGGAGCGACCAGAGGGAGAGGCCCGTCCGGCGGGAGGTTGTGGAGATCACCAGTTAGAGCTGTCATGAACGATTCTATAGGGCAACGACCATACTCTTTCGCATAGGAGAGCCAAATTTGTGCTAGAGGGCAGAATGGTATATAATACTCTTTAACCTCACCAAGCACATGGATGCCTTACTCCAGAGGAATTCTTTGAACCGTTGAGCAGAACAGTAAATAGGAGAAGGTATCGTCAGGGTACTGAACAAGTACATCCTCTTGACAAAATTAGGAGGTATTGTTATAATTCTCTGTTTGTGTTATGCTTAGACTCTCTTGTAGTCTTAGCACTCTAATTCTTCCCACATAGTGTCTCCAAGATACTGTTTTGAAGAAGAAGAACCGGGATCATTCTTTCTATGCCTGAACGCGAATTGCTGAAGTCGTTTGCCAATTTGCGCGAGACTTTGCAGATACCAGACCTTATTCAGGTCCAGCTCAACTCTTTTCGTTGGTTCCAGGAAGAGGGTTTGAAGGAACTGTTTGAGGAAATCTCGCCAATTCAGGACTATACTAACACCAGGCTCGAACTGCATTTCGTTGACTATGAGTTTCGCGAGCCCCAGCACTCTATTCCTGAGTGCCTGGAACGCGGCTTAACGTATTCTTCACCCATCTATGTGACTGCTCGCCTGGTAATCAAGGAGACGGGCGAATTTAGCCAGCAGGAGTTGTTCTTCAGTGATTTTCCCTTAATGACGGACAGCGGCACTTTCATAATAGCTGGGGTGGAGCGCGTAGTGGTCAATCAATTGACCCGCTTTCCGGGCGTCTACTTCACCCTGGATAGGGATGCTTCAAGCGGGCGGGAGCTGGGTTTTGCCAAACTTGTTGCTGAACATGGGGCGTGGCTTGATTTTGACACCTCCAACCGAGATGTAATCTCGGTCAAGGTGAGTGGTAAGAGAAAGATACCGGTTACTACTTTGCTACGTGCCATAGGGTATGAAAGCGATGAAGAATTGCGTTCGCTGTTTCAAGATGTAGACAACGCGCCGGAGCATGCCTTTATCCAATCCACTATGGAGCGAGACCCGCTAATTAGAAGCAAGGCTGATGCCCTGTTTGATATTTACAGGAAGCTATCGTCCGGTGAAGCCCCTAGTCTAAGTAGTGCTCAGGCCTTGCTGAATAACTTCCTGTTCAATCCTCGACGCTATAGCTTGGGCAAGGTTGGTCGTTACAAGCTCAATAAGAAGTTAGGCCTTAATGTTGCCGGGGACTGTACGAGCCTAACACCTGAAGACCTGGTGCAGATAGTACGCCGTATTATCGCGGTAAACATTGGTAGAGAAGCTCCTGATGATATTGACCATTTGGGCAATCGAAGGGCCCAGGCGGTGGGTTTCCTGATACAGAAACAATTCCGCATCGGGCTGCTGAGACTGGAGAGGGCTATCAAAGAGCGGATGAGTATCCTCGGCCCTGAAGCAGCAACTCCCATTGCTTTGATAAATATCCGACCTGTGGCGGTCGCCATAAGGGAGTTCTTTGGCCGATCCCAACTATCGCAATTCATGGACCAGACCAACCCTCTGGCTGAGCTGACTCACAAGCGTCGTCTTTCGGCCATGGGTCCCGGAGGACTGTCAAGAAAACAGGCCGGGTTTGAGGTCCGCGATGTACATCACTCTCACTATGGGAGGATTTGTCCTATAGAAACACCAGAAGGACCAAATATCGGCCTGATTGGCTCTCTGGCTACATATGCTTCGGTTAATGAATATGGTTTCATAGAAACGCCATACCACAAGGTTGTCCACGAAGTCGCCAATAATCTGGAGGAATTGACAGGGAGGACACTCGAAGAGGACATAGGCAACCACGGCAAAATTGTGGCAAGCAAGGGAACTTTGATCACAAAGGAGATTGCGCAGAAACTAGCTGCCCTTCCGGCTCAGACCATTAAGGTGGTTCCTTTTGTATCTGGCGAGGTCGTCTACCTAACCGCGGACGAAGAAGGCCAATTCAACATTGCCCAAGCCAATGCTCCACTCAATGAAAGAAATGAGTTTGTCCAGGACAGGGTTGAGGTAAAGAAGGGAGACAGGTATTTCAAAGAAACGATAGAAGGGATAGACTTTATCGACGTTTCACCAAAACAGCTATTCAGTATAGCTGCTTGTCTGATTCCTTTTCTTGAGCACGATGACGCTAATCGTGCCTTGATGGGCTGTAATATGCAGCGACAAGCAGTGCCATTACTCCGTGGCAAGCGTCCGCTGGTGGGCACGGGCATGGAAAGGGAGGTGGCCCGGTATAGCGGGCAAGCACTGTCCGCCCCTGACGACGGCGTAGTTACTTCAGCGACAAGCTCAAACATTGTGCTTAGGAATGGAAAGGACGAAGAGCAGTTGCTTGACTTGGTCAAGTTTGCCAGGACTAATCAAGGCACGTGCATCAATCAGCACGCCATCGTGAGCAAAGGCGACAAAGTTAGCCAAGGGCAAGTGTTGGTAGATAGTTTTTCGATAGACGAAGGAAGTCTGGCCCTGGGACAGAACATCATTTGTGCTTTCATGAGCTGGCAAGGCTACAACTTTGAAGACGCCATTATCATCAGCAGAAGGCTGGTTGAGGATGATGTCTATACTTCCATTCATATCGAGAAATATGAAATAGAGGAACGTGATACCAAGCTGGGCCCGGAGGAAATCACCAGAGACATACCCAATGTGAGCGAGGAAAGCCTCTCTAATCTCGATGAAATAGGCATTGTACGCATCGGCGCTGAAGTGAAGTCCAACGACATATTGGTCGGTAAAATTACTCCTAAGGGCGAGACTGAACCTTCAGCCGAAGAGAAGTTACTACGAGCGATTTTCGGGGAAAAGACACGGGAGGTGAAGGATAGCTCCCTCAGAATGCCATCGGGAGAATGGGGAAGAGTAATTAGAACCAAAATCTTCTCTCGTGATAGCCATGATGAGTTATCCGCCGGGGTAAACCGACTCATACAAGTATGGGTTGCTCAGAAGCGCAAAGTCTCAGTGGGGGATAAGATGTCCGGGAGGCACGGCAATAAAGGGGTCATTTCGGTCGTGTTGCCCGAGGAAGATATGCCGTTCTTGCCGGATGGCACACCTGTGGATATTGTTCTCAATCCTCTCGGTGTTCCCTCCCGTATGAATATCGGACAGGTTTTGGAGGCTCACTTGGGGTGGGCAGCTCAGACATTAGGTTTTGAGGCTACGAACCCGATTTTTGATGGAGCTGATGCCGTGACTATCGAGGATGCGTTGGCCAAGACATGGATGGCCTGGAAAGCTGGCGCTGTCGATTTTAGCCCTGAAGATCCGGGGAATGCCCGAACCGATCTTGGAAAGGTAAGAGAATGGCTTTCCGAGCATGGCTTTGCCCCTGAGGAAATAATGGATGATGGGCATACGGGTGCAGCCAGGAAGGCATCCCTCTGTTTGTGGCTTGAGGAACTAGGTATAGCTGACAGGCGCGAGCTAAGGAACTTGAGTGATGAAGACCTAGAGCATATGGTGCAGAAGGTGTACAAAGAACAGAAGCTCTACCCTCCCATCTTTGGAAAGATTGAACTCCGAGATGGAAAAACAGGGGAATTTTTTGACAAGCCAGTAACTGTTGGCAATATCTATATGATGAAACTGATTCACCTTGTCGGGGATAAGGTGCATGCCCGTTCCACGGGACCGTACTCGCTCATCACACAGCAACCCCTGGGAGGGAAAGCTCAGTTTGGTGGTCAGAGATTCGGCGAGATGGAGGTGTGGGCGTTGGAGGCGTACGGTGCAGCTCATACACTTCAGGAGATGCTCACAATAAAATCAGATGATGTAACGGGACGAGCCAAAGCTTATGAGTGTCTCGTAAAAGGCGAGGATATTCAGCAGCTTGGGATTCCGGAATCAACTAAGGTTCTGTTCATGGAACTGCGGAGTCTAGGTTTTGCCGTTGAATTACTTAGCGAGGGGGAAAATGTCTCAGTTTGATGGAGTCAATGGTATTCGACTAAGCCTGGCCTCACCAGAGCAAATAAAGAGCTGGTCTCACGGGGAGGTAACTAAAGCGGAGACCATAAACTACCGCACGTTGAAGCCGGAGAGAGATGGCTTATTCTGTGAGAGGATTTTCGGTCCTGTCAAGGATTTCGAATGCCATTGTGGAAAATATAAGAAGGCCAGATACAAAGGCGTTATTTGTGACAAATGCGGCGTTGAGGTGGCTCATTCCAGCGTACGTCGGGAGCGGATGGGGCACATAGAACTGGCTGCTCCGGTTACCCATATCTGGTTTGTGAAGCTGGTACCAAGTCGGCTTGGGGTCCTCCTCGACTTGTCTCCGCGGGACCTGGAGGGGGTCATCTATTTTGCCCGGTATATCATTATATCTGTCGATGAGGAGGCCAAAGAGAAAAAGCTTCGCGAACTTGAGGAAGAGATGGCTCGAAAGACTGCCGGGCAGGAGGAACGCCTGGACAAGAAGATCAAAGAATTGGAGGGTAACGACCAGGACGAAGAAACAAGAATAAAGGAGATAAACGAGCTTCGTGCCAGGTTCGTAGAAATAAACGAAAGATTCGCAGAAGAGTTGAAGGCCAGCATCGACGAGATAAAGAATCTTCAGCCGTTGAAATTGCTCAACGAAGAGGAATGCAGAAGGCTCAAGGACAAATACGGCGCTATTTTTGAAGTTGGTATGGGAGCTGAGGCTATCCTCCAGATATTGAAGCAGCTCGATATGGATGCACTGCACCAGAAACTTCGTGAACAGGTTCATAGTACCTCGGGGGGATACCGTAAGAAGGTCAGTCAGCGGCTACAATTAGTCGAGGCCTACAAGTTCAGCGAGAACAAGCCTGAGTGGACGGTTTTGACTGTGCTTCCCGTATTGCCGCCCGCGCTTCGTCCAATAGTTCAGTTGGACGGGGGGCGCTTTGTTATTAGCGACCTTAACGACCTCTATCGGAGGGTCATCAATCGCAACAATCGTCTTCGTCGTCTTATGAAGTTGGGTGCGCCGGAAATAATTGTGCGAAATGAAAAGCGCATGCTGCAGGAAGCTGTTGATGCCCTTATCGACAATGGTAGAAGAGGCCGTGTGGTCACCACTGGAAACAACCATGCGTTGAAATCACTTTCCGACATTCTGAAAGGCAAGCAAGGACGTTTTCGACAGAATCTGCTTGGTAAGCGAGTAGACTACAGCGGTCGCTCAGTCATCGTCGTTGGCCCGAAACTCAAACTCCATCAATGTGGGCTGCCGCGCTACGTGGCGTTAGAATTGTTCAAGCCTTTGGTTATGCACAAGCTGATAAAGAACGGATATGCCAATAATCTGAAGAGCGCTCGGCGCCTGGTGGAAAGAGATAGCCCCGAGGTGTGGGACGCACTTTACGAGGTGGTCAAGGAGCGTCCGGTGCTACTGAATCGTGCTCCTACCTTGCACCGCCTCAGTATCCAGGCCTTCGAGCCGGTGTTGATCGACGGAGACGCTTTCCAAATCCATCCCTTAGTCTGCACCGCCTTCAACGCTGATTTTGATGGAGACCAGATGGCAGTCCATGTGCCGCTATCCAGAGGCGCGGTGAAGGAAGCAAGGGAACACATGCTCAGTCCGTACAATATGTTGCTGCCAAGTTGTGGCGAGCCTGTAACCACACCTACCCTGGACATGGTTCTGGGCTGCTACTATCTGACGGTCTTGAGGCCCGGAGCTCTTGGGGAGGGCAGGTTCTTTGGCAGCTTTGACGAAGCTAAGTTGGCTTACGAACTTGGCGCTATCGATTTGGGTGCTGAAATCGTTGTGCGAGACCCCTCGATTTGTTCAGACGGAGGGCGGATCAGTACTACAGTAGGCAGGATCTTGTTCAACGATGCACTGCCTCCGCAGCTCCGCTTCTACAATAAGACGGCAGACAAGGGTTCTTTAAGAAGACTGGTCTCCGAGTGTATTCGTTTGTTGGGTAATGAGAGTACTGCCGGTATCCTTGACAGGCTCAAGCAGCTGGGGTTTGAGTATGCCACGAAGTCGGGCATTTCGATCGCTATGGATGATATTGAAGAACCTCCGAATAGGATCAATATTCTCAGGGAAGCTGAGGAGCACGTCAGCCTTATTGAGGATCAGTTTGAACACGGATTGATTACTGAGGATGAGAAATATGAGAATACCGTTCAAGTGTGGATGGAGGCTACGGATAAGATTACCGAGAATATATCCCAAGCACTGGACCCTTATGGCAGCGTGTACATGATGGCTACATCGGGCGCCAAGGGTAATATTTCTCAAATCAGGCAGATGGCCGGGATGCGTGGGCTGATGACCGATCCCTCGGGGAGGATAATAGATTTTCCCATCAAATCGAGTCTCCGTGATGGCCTGGCACCCATGGAATACTTCATTTCGACCCATGGTGCGCGCAAGGGATTGGCCGATACCGCCCTGAGGACATCGGGGAGCGGTTATCTAACCAGGCGCCTTGTGGACATAGCTCAGGATGTTATCGTGAATGAAACAGATTGTGGTACGACCGATGGTGTTTGGATTAGCCGAGGAGCACCAGACGGGGCACTTCCTCCATTTGAGGAAAGGATTACCGGCTACTTGGCCGCAAGCAAGATTGTTGATCCAAATACGGATGCCACCATTGTTGATCGTGACGAAGAAATTGACGAAGAGAAAGTCCAGCAGATTGCCAGTGCCGGCATTGCCGAGGTATACGTGAGGTCGCCTCTCACCTGTCGTTCTCGATTTGGGGTTTGTCGGAATTGCTATGGACGGGACCTGGGCAAGAAGGAACTGGTGAGGCTTGGTACAGCTGTAGGGGTTATTGCTGCTCAAAGCATCGGTGAGCCTGGAACTCAACTAACTTTGCGGACTTTCCATACAGGGGGCATAGTAGGTGTAGATATTACAACCGGACTACCTCGCGTCGAGGAGCTTTTTGAGGCCAGAACGCCAAGCGGCAATGCCGTAGTTGCTGAGATCGATGGCGCGATCGAGGTGTCGGATACCGACGGGGACAGCCTGGTGAAGATCACCAGTTCTGAATTCTATTTGGATGAGTATCCGGTTCCACCTGGAGCGGAGCTAGCTGTAACTGACGGACAGGTAGTTAGTGCCGGCACGGTCATTTTTTCCCTGCCGGAGAAGACAGACGAAACGTTACCGTCTACGACCCATGGTGAAGCAGAGCAATCCCAGGCCGCAATAGCTAGAGTAGGCGGCCAAGTGATTACCGAGGACAACCATGTTTACGTGAGATATGAAGAGAGGGAAGAGAGAGAATACAGTGTCCCCCACGGTGCGTATCTAGCGGTGCGAACCGGGGACAAGGTTAGAGCGGGCGATAGGATCACCAGAGGCCCCATTGACCCACACGACATCTTACGTATCATGGGAAAGGACGCAGTCCAGCAGTATCTGATTGATGAAATACAAAAAGTCTATCGCTCCCAAGGGGTCACTATACATGATAAGCATATTGCCGTGATTACGCGCCGGATGTTAAGCAAGGTGAGAATTGTCTCCTCAGGGGACACAAAGCTGCTGCCCGGTGAACTGGTTGATCGGTTTGACTATGAAGACATAAATGCCAGAGTGCTGGCCGAAGGAGGGGAGCCAGCAACCGCTCAAGCTGCGCTTCTAGGGATAACCAGAGCTAGCCTAGCCAAGGATAGTTGGCTGGCAGCCGCATCTTTCCAGGAGACCGGACGTGTTCTTATTGATGCAGCGATCAAGGGCAAGTTGGATAAGCTTCGGGGGCTCAAGGAGAATGTTATTCTCGGTAAGCGCATGCCATCTCAAGTGCTGTCTCTGGATTCTGACGACAAGAAGCAATTGAAGCTGGCAGAGGTCTACGAAGCGGAAGATACGGATCTCGAAACGGATACTCAGTAAGAGCCGACATCCCAGAGGCGAGTGATGCGACTTGTTTCAGGCAAAACAGCAACTGAAGATAGCTCGATTGATTTTGATCTGCGCCCCAAACGGCTAGGCGAGTTCATCGGTCAAGACAAAGTCAAGGATAATCTAGGAATAGCGCTCGTAGCTGCAAAGAAGAGAGGCGAGCCGCTGGACCACGTCATTCTCTATGGGTCTCCCGGTCTGGGAAAGACTACTCTGGCCTATATTATCGCTGCCGAGATGGGCGTCAACATCAAAGTCAGTTCCGGTCCGGCGATAGAACGGCCAGGGGATTTGGCGGCTATCCTTACTAACCTTCGCGAGGGGGATGTACTGTTCATCGACGAGATACACAGACTCAGCCACACAATTGAAGAGAAACTCTATCCGGCGATGGAGGATTTTGTGTTTGATATCTTCCTCGGGAAAGGCCCATCTGCTAGAAACCTGCGGTTGAGTTTGCCTCGTTTCACCTTGATCGGAGCTACTACGCGCTTCGCGCTGGTAAGTCCTCCTCTTCGTGATAGATTTGGGGTGACATATCATCTGGATTTCTACGATGAGGCGGCGATAGAGACGATTCTGCAGAGGTCCGCGGCTATCATCAAGGTGAAAGCAGAGCAAGAGGGACTTGCCCCGATTGCCCAACGTTCTAGGGGTACTCCGCGGGTGGCCAATCGCCTCCTAAAGAGAATAAGAGATTACGCTCAGGTGATGGCGAATGGAGTTATTACCAATGAAGTAGCTCTGGAAGGGCTATCGAAGCTAGAGATAGATTCGGTGGGTCTGGATGACATAGACCACAGGGTGCTGCACACAATAATCGACAAATTCGAAGGTGGGCCTGTAGGTCTGGATACCATTGCTGCTTCCATTAACGAGGATGCTGATACCATTATGGATGTTTACGAGCCGTACCTTCTGCAGTTGGCTTTTCTAGAACGTACACCTCGCGGCAGAGTGGCTACGAGACTTGCCTATCAGCATTTGGGACTGCCTTACAAAGGGGCTGCTCAACCCCAGCCTGGCTTGTGGAGCCAGAGTTAGCGCCTAAGTTTGCGCCCTAGCTTGCATCCACACAGGAACAGCGAAGGCCAATAGAGAAAAGCAGAGTATTACCCAGCCCCACGGGTCGATACTCCCCCGACTTGCCCAGCTTACACCCAGTAGTATTACCAGCGGCGGGATCAGGAGACTGACAATCTTATACCTGCGCGGCTTGAGACGGATAAAGGCTACGGTTGCTCCGGCCAGAGCGATGAAGCTAACAACTATCCAGGGTGCCTTTGTCTGCAGCCTTGCCATCCATATGTTACTGGTCAAGAATTCATTTCCTGCACCCAGGGACAAGAACCAGCTGAATATCACCGGCATTGGCGCCAGCATCAGTGACGCATAGAGCCAGTCCCGCCTGGCAGTTTGCCTCATTATGTGGACAAGAGCATAAAGCGCTAAAGGGATATAGACCAGCGCGGCTATCCAGCCCCAGCCCTGAGGCAGGTTAAGCAGCAGTATTCCAGTAACCACTACCGGCATCAGATAGTATCCCAGCCAGGGAAAGAGCCATACGGGCTTTCCCTGATGCCAGCCATAGATAGCTATGCTAACGGTCAGCATCAATATGACCGACAAGGCGAGAACGTTCTGCCAGTAGTAGGAAGTGAAAAGTAAGGCCACCAGGAAATGAGGCAGCGCACTGAAAAACGCCTCTTTCCAAGTACCTTGAGCATGTGTATCGTATACCTGTTGGGCAATCAATTCAGGTGAGCCCAAAGACTGTACGGCGACTTTGTATGCTTCTTCTCTGCTTAGCCCCTTTTCTACCAGGTCCTGAGTCTTCTCCTCAAGGTGCGTATGTAGTTCATCGGCTACATCATCCCTTATGCTGTGATCAATCTTGAGGGAAGCCTTGAACCGATTCAGGTAGTGGCTCGTATTACTTATCATGCTTATCCTAGATCGTCTCCGCCTGCATAACTGCCTTAACTGCAGTAGAGAAATCCTGCCATGTAGCTAACCTGCTTGCCAGGACTTGCTGTCCCTTCTCGGTTATGTAGTAGTAGCGTCTTTGCTGGCCATTGGGCAGTATTTGCCATCTGGCCTGGATTAGTCCTTCTCTCTCTAGTCGGTGGAGGGCGGGATAAAGAGTACCTTCTTTGAACTGGAAATACCCATTGCTCCTTTTCTCCAGTTCCTTTACTATCTGGTAGCCGTAGGTAGGCTCGCGACTGATCAGGCAAAGCAGCAGAGAATCCGTGTTTCCCTTAAGCAGCTCACGTCCGTAGTTCATCCTTTCACCTCGTTAGCACCTTACTGGTATCCTGACTTGCCTTCACTATAGCACCGGGTACGTGTATTGTCAACACCAGTTACAGTGGTGGTCTTTCTGCGGTTGCCTGGGCGAGCTTTAATCGTTACAATGTCTGTTGCACGGCTGTCTGGGGCAGGGTGAAGACGTATCGCCCTTAAGCCGGGTCTTGCCGCGAGGGAATATGGGCGCTTTTGAGGATTTTACTGCCATAATAAAGAAAACGGACACTATGCAAGCTCTTCTCTCGAACCTGGAGAGGGAGCCGGCGAAGCTGTTGGCGGCTATCTGCCGCGAGTACGAAGCCAACAACAACCCAGTTCCCGACCATCATCTTAGTCTAGCCGGATACTTCGGCGAAGCAATGCTAAGGGTGCTGGTGTCGGCAGATCTGGTCACCAGGGAGCCAGGAGACAGGCTGTTCCTCTATAGCTACAAACCCACGGAGACGGGGCTCCGGTTCTACAAAGCCATGCTCAACGAGAAGAAGATCTAGTGTACAATCTGATTGATACTCATGCCCACCTTGACGAAATAGAAAACCTTAGTTTGACTCTTGAGGAAGCTAGGGGTAGGGGCGTCATTGCCACAGTAGCTGTGGGGTCAAGTCAACAATCTAACATGAAGACGCTGGCGATATCGCAAGCGCATCGCCGTTTCGTGTATCCTGCTGTCGGTTTGCATCCCTGGGAGCTAGGAAATATGGGGGCTGCCGGGATCGACGATAATCTGCGGTTTATTGAGCAGAATATCGCTGCAGCGGTCGCTGTTGGTGAAATAGGCCTGGACTACGACAAGAGGGTGCTGAAGGTAGCATCCAAGGAACTACAGAAGGAGGTTCTTATTCGGCTGCTAGAGACGGCTAGAAAACATGCTAAGCCAGCGATAATCCATAGCAGGTATGCCTGGAAGGATGCCCTGCGAATAATTCAGGCTGTTGGCATAGGCAAAGCCGTCTTCCATTGGTTTACTGGCTTTTCTGGGGTTCTTAAGGATATAATTGACGGTGGCTATCTTGTCTCCGCCACTCCAGCCGCCGAGTATCATCAAGAGCACAGAAGAGCAGTCAAAGAAGCACCGTTGCAGGGGCTACTTCTGGAGACTGACTGCCCCGTTAGTTATGGAAGAGAGGACAAGTATGAATCCAGGCCTGTTGACGTGTTAAGAAGCCTGGCCGCCGTGTCGGAACTCAAAGGAATCAGTGAAGCAGTAGTTGCCGAGCAGACGACGAGAAACGCCGTAGACTTTTTCCGCCTGGACATAAAATTCTGAACAAGGAGGTGAATCTGTGATAAAAGCAATAGCAGGCGAAGACGATTTTCAGAAGAGTGTTCTGCAG
>Ga0180438_10008039_pt1 | contig 13515 bp, 7 predicted proteins | sample SS_ome_12_FD_132455 | JGI IMG/M metagenome (GOLD analysis project Ga0180438, IMG submission 132455) | Hypersaline lake sediment archaeal communities from the Salton Sea, California, USA - SS_3_D_2 metaG | ecosystem: Environmental > Aquatic > Non-marine Saline and Alkaline > Hypersaline >... | reverse complement strand
CCCGGCCCAAGCTCCTTGTGAACGGCGATCGCCGCCTCGATGACGCGGCCCGAGAGGTCGTCGAACTGGTGTCCCATGAGTGGTCCTCCTTTCATATCAACGCGAAAACGCGAAAGGGCGAAAGCGCGCAAGCACGAAGAAGTTGAGATGGCACTAAACGCTCCCTCGAACGCGTCGCCGCCGACCGTCTGGAATCAACTGTCTTCGCTCCACGCTGAAACCCCTCTTGATTCCCTCTTTCGCGTTTTCGCCCTTTCGCGTTTTCGCGTTCTAATCTGCCCCGACCTCCGCCAGCCGGTCGAACTCGCGGAGCACGAGCCCGGCGGTGGAGAGGCCGCCGTCGAGCAGCGGCGCGGCGTCGTGAATGCCTTGGAAGGTGGACAGCACGTACTCGGCGTCGTCGTGCGCAAGGCCGTAGAGGTGGAAGTAGGCGGCGTCGAGCTCGGCCATGAGCTGGGCTCGCTCGGCCGGGTCCCACTTGTTCAGACGCCCGCCGTATTCCCGCCGGAAGCTGCCCGAGGTGAACCCGCACGCCTCGGCCAGCGGCAGCATGTCCTCGGCCGTGCAAGTGAGCTTCAGCACCCGTTGGCTGATCCACGTCTCCAGCGTGGTCTTGCGGGCCCAGGGGCAGGGCTTGTCATACGTGTCCGGCGGAAGGACGGGGAGCTGTTCGACCAGATAATAATTTATGTTCACGTTGCCCATCTTCTGGCGAAGGACATAATCCAGCGGAAATGCGTTGAAATTTGCCATCAAGCAGCAACGTTCTCGTGGGCTCGTATCTTCGAAGAAAACAAATTGCAGCGAGTCAATGGCTCCGTAAACCGGCAGGAAGGTTGCGAGAAGTGTACGTGTGTTCGTTGGACTCGTGACCTTTCGAAACGAAAAAAGGCAGACGTTCTCACGGCCAGACACTGATTGAACTATTGCGTCACGAGGTGCCCACCAGCGCGGTAAAGGGAAATACTCGGGATTCATGTGCTCAACCAATGTGGTCTGCGTAGGTTGTCCCTGCCGGGTCCAGTTTGCTTCGAACCGGACGCCGGCGGCGCGGTGGTCATATGGCTGCGCCATCTTGGCTTCATAACACGGCAAGAAGACTTCCTTTCCTTTCTTCCATAAGTTGCGCCGAGCCTTGAAACCCTGTTCGGCCAGTTCTTCTGCGGTCGTGAAGTACTGAGCATCCTTGGCCTGATGGAAGAGTATGCCAAACTTGATACCCCACGGGTTGCCGGTGGGGCCGGTGCGGTTGCGGTCGACCAGCACGGGCACGCGGCGGTAGACGGCCTTGGTGATCTCGGCGTCGCGGCGGGTGCGAAAGATGGGGCAAGTGCGCGTGTTGGGGTTCAAGAGCTTGATGTCGTCGCCCGAAAGGGGAACGTGGCGCCGGGGGTCTTCCAGCTCCTCGACCCGGTGGATGAAGAACGCGAAGTCGGCCGCGTCGCACTTCACGGCCGCGCCGCCGAAGTTGAGGATGCAGAACTTGAACGAGGCGTGTACGTCGGGAAAGAAGACCTTCTTGTTCTCGAAATCATACAGCCGGACGAGCCGGTCCGACTCGGCCAGCGAGGCGAAGAAGTCCTTGGTGGTCTTGTCCGAGGCGATGCCGGAGGGCGTGAGCAGCCCGACGCGGCCCTCGCGCCCCACGAGCTGCGAGGCCAGCTCGGCAAACACGGCGTAGGTGTTGATATCGCCCCGGCCGGTGAGCGGGTACTCGCCCGACTTGCGGCAGTAGTCCAACAGGGCGTTGGCCGCCGTGAGTGCTCCCTGGTAGTTCTCATAGAGCGCCGGGTTGTCGCTTTCGAGCCTGGCCACCAGCTTGCGGCGCTTGGCCGCGTTGGTGGCGGTGGCGATCTCCGGCGCCGGCAAGGAGAAGAACTCGCGTTCCTGGAGCTTGACCCGCTCCCAGGGCGGGTTGCCCACCACGCAGTCGAACCCGGCCTGGGGGCGATTGAACACGTCGGGGAACCGCTCGCGCCAGTCGAACCCGGCCGGGTGGGCCGCCGGGTCGTGGACCAGCGAGTTGCCGTAGACGATGTTGTCGCTCAAGGCGGCCAGGTTCTGGCCCGGCGTGGCCGAGCGGATCCAGAGGGCGAGCTGCGTGATCTCGACCGCCTCGGGCGAGAGGTCCACGCCGTAGAGGTTCTCGCCCAGGATCATGCTGGGGATCTCTTTCTCCAGCTTTGCGGCCCCCCGCTTGCCAAGCCGGGCGAGGTTACCGACGGCCTCGGCGTAGCGGTGCTCGATCACGTTGTACGCCTGGAACAAAAACGCCCCGGAGCCGCAGGCCGGGTCGACGATCTTCAGTTCCCGGAGCACCTTTAGCGCCGCGTTCCAGAAGTCGAGCGTCTCGGGCAGCTCGCCGCGTTCGGCCCGTTTGCGCGGCGTGCCGTGGGCCACGGCCGCCTCGGCCCAGCGCTGCTGGATCAGCTCGTCAACCGTGTAGTCGACGATCCGGCTGGTCAGCTCGGGCGGGGTGTAGTAGATGCCCAGGCGCTTGCGCTTGGCCGACTGGGGCATGGCGGCGTACTGCTCGGCCATCTCGGCGTCGCCGCCGAACAGGCCGCCCTCGCGCAGCTTCTCCAGCTCGGTGATCGACTGCTCGAACAGGTGGCCCAGCACGTCGAGGTTCACCTCGTCGGCGAAGTCGTAGCCCCCGACGGTGCGGAAGAACTCGGTCCACTCGTCGTCCAGCTCGAGCTCGTCGGCGGCCGACTCGGCGAACAGGCCGCCGTTGTAGGCGGGAATGTTCGCCCGGGCGTTGCCCCGGTCGACGAACCGGAACAGCGTCTTGAAGTTCTGCCACCGCGGGTTGGTCACCGCGGAGAAGGCCGGCAACTCGCCGTGGGCCCGCTTGAGCGAGTCGTGGGGCAGCAGGTTCCGGTCTTCGCAGAAGGCGATGAAGATCACCCGGTCGAGCAGCCGCTGGACGATCTCGATGGCCTCGTCGAGCCCGCGCCCTTGCTGGTGAACGAGATGGGCGATCAGCCGGGTGCGCTGCTCGGAGTAGCCGGCGTAGAGCTGCTCGCCCACCTCGCGCTGGCGGTTGTTGGTCTTCGAGAGCAACGTCACGGCGTCGGGCGGGTGTCCGGCCGTGGGTTCGATCAGCCCGCGCGGACGCAGCAGCGTGTAGAACTGGCGAAACGTCTTGAAGTCACGAAGCGACTGGAGCGAGAAGTGCTCGTAGCGCCGGGGCGTGCTGTTGCGCTCGTAGAGGCGGAAGCTGACGATATTCGAGACGATCCCCCAGCGGCACTCGGCCGGCGTGTGGGCAAGATAGTCCCAGCACTGCTGCACGGCCGTGCGCCCGGCGGAGCGGTCGCGGTCGAGATGCACCCGCGGTCCTTTCAGCTCGACGACGGCCAGCGGGCGCCGCGGCTGGCCCTGGCGGAAGGAGCCGAGGATCGCGTCGGGCTGGCCGCCGTCGACGGTGTATTCCCGTTCGAGCTGCCAGTGGTCGGCCTCGGCGGTGACCGTCTTGTAGCCCAGGGCCTCGCCGAAGACCTCGGAGAGGAACTCGCCCTGGAGCTGGGTCTCGTGCAGCTCCAGCAGCCGGCCGGAGGTCTCCAGCTCGGCCCATTTCTCCAGGATTGCGTGGGCCGCCGCGACGACCGGGGCGTCGAGCTGCTTGCTCTCGGACTGCTCGCGGAGCAACCTGGCGAGCAGGAGACGGTCGGTCTTGGGCTGGCGAGCGGCAAGCGGGTTGTCGTCGCCGAGGAACGTGCGTTGCATGGCAACAGACCGCGATCCGGCGCGGGGCAAGACTCCGTTAGAGACGTGTGCCGATTTATAGTCCATCTCGCGGACCTTAACAACCTGCGCCGTTGGGCGTCTTGCGGGTGTCGTCGAGTGAGCCCGTCTGAGGTGCGCCCCCGAAAACGCGGTGCCGACCCGTTGTCGTTGCTCGGCGCGGGGCGTTGTGCCGGGGCAACCGTTCGCCGCCCGCGGGGAATCGTAGCGGCGGGGCATTGTGGGCGCAACCTCTTGTCGCAACGGGAGTTGCGCCAACCGGCCGCCGGCCGGGGGCGATGCCGCGGCTTTTCGGCACCCGGTTTGCTCCCTCGGAGAGGCAAAACCACCGGCGGCGGGAGAGCCTTGGTCCCCTCGGGCTCTCCCGCTGCCGGCCCTGAGGTGCCTGGGTGGTGGTGATGCCGCTGCCACCGCGGCTGCCGCCCGCGGCTATCAACACTTTTCACTTCCCACTCCCCACTCCCCACTTCCCACTGCCTACCGCCCTCCGTCCTCTCAACCATGCACGCTCGCGATCTGGTTGAACTGGCTGCCGTTGTTTCGGTCCACGGGCCGGTGCTGGTCCGGGGCGCGGCGCAGCCCTCGGCACGCGGGATCGAGGACTACTGGATCGCCTCGAAGTGCCGGCTGGACCGATGGGGCAGGAGCCTGCGGCGTTTCACCGAGCAGGCCGGACGCCGCTCAGGGCCGGACCGGGCAAGGCGCGCCACGCTGGTCCGCGGCGTGCTCGAAGAAGTCATCACCGGCGAGATGCTCACGCGCGTGTGGGCCGCCGTGCTCTGTCTTTACGATCGAAGCCACGGGACCGACACGGGCGAGCCGATCGCCCGGAGCGTGCTCGTAGGCCACTTGGAGGCCCGGCACCGCGTGTTGACGCTCTTGGCGCGCGGGCCGGGTCTCGATACGGCGGCGGCCGTGAAGCTCAACCACCTGCGCCGCCGCACGGAGCGTTGGACCGACCTGTTGGTGGGCTACCTGGCGGGGCTCGGCGACGTGAGCGGCTTCGCCGTCAACCCGGAGCGCGCCCGCGACTTTGCCGAAGACGTCTGCTACCGCAGCGACTCGGCCGGGGGGCGCCGGGCCTGGCCTCTTCTCTTAGCTTCGCTGCGCGAAGCGTTCGGCTCGGCCTTGCAGCCGGGCAGCCCCAACGCCGATCTGAACGCCAAGATCGCGTCGAGCGTGCTGTCGTGCTTCCAGCAGGAGCTGTTCGACTCGCTCGGCTTGTTGCGCTCGCTGTGGATGCTGCGGCTGGCGCACCTGACCGACGACGCCCAGGGGATGATCGAAGAGCTGCTGGGCACGGACCGCCGCGGCGGCAAGCGTCGGCCCAACGATCCGCCGGGCCCCCGGCGCACCGAGCGCCTGCGTCGATTCGGGCGGTAGGGTGGCTGCTCGCAACCACGCGGCCCCGAGACCCGCACTTGCCGTGGCACACGGGTTTCGGACGTCACCTGTCCGGCGGGGGGGAGGTATTTCCTCCCCGGATGCCGACTCTGATGGCTGCGCGAAGCTCGCGCGGCCGGCGTCCGACGCGACGTAACTAGTTGGTACGCAAGAGGTTACGACTGACGGCGAGTCGCGCGCCGGGCGTACCACGCGGGCAGGCCGCTGTGAAATGGCCGCCGGACGAAAAATTTCGCCAGGCGCTGCACCAGGAACGGGGGCGACTTGGTAAGATATTCGGTATTGCGGGTCCCGTTGGCTTCGGGCTCGAAGCCGTGGGGAAGCTCACATCGGGAGTGCGATGTCCGCAAGTCACCCGACACGGTAGGACGAACCCCTGTACGGAGCCAGAACGGCATGAGGAAAACGTTTTTGGAGACGGCGGTAGCCCTGTTGATCGTCGCCGGCGGGGCCGCGGCGGCCGAGAATGCGGTGAGCATCTATGAGAGTCCCACCCCGGCAACCCCGGCGGGCGAGCTCGACAAGATCGTTTTCGCCAAGCTCTCGTCGTTGGGCATCGAACCGGTCCTCTGCTCCGACGCCGTCTTCGTGCGGCGCGCCTACCTGGACGTGATCGGCACGCTGCCCACGGCCGAGGAGGCCCGGCAGTTCATCGACGACACGGAAACCGAGAACAAACGGGTTGCCCTGATCGACCGGCTCATGGCACGGGACGAGTTCGCCGACTACCGGTCGATGAAGTGGGGCGACGTGCTGCGGATCAAGGCGGAGTTCCCGGTCAACCTCTGGCCCAACGCGGCGCAGGCCTATCACCGCTGGGTCCGCTCGTCGATCGTCGAGAACAAGCCGTACGACCGGTTCGCCCGGGAGATGCTCACTTCGAGCGGGAGCAACTTCCGGGTGGGGCCGGTCAACTTCTACCGCGCCATCCAGAACAAGACGCCCGAGGGCATTGCCACGGCCGTGGCCCTGACGTGCATGGGAGCCCGTGCCGAGTCCTGGCCGCCGGATCGTTTGAAGGGCATGTCCGTCTTTTTCTCGCAGATCGGTTACAAGCCCACGAGCGAGTGGAAGGAGGAGGACGTCTTTTGGGACCCGCTCGGTGTGGCCTCCATGCCGGGCAACACGGCGCCGGGACAGGCCAAGATCAGCACGTCCCCGCCGCCGCCCGAGGACAAGTCCGAGAGCGAACCCGATGCGGAAGAGTCGGATAAGGAGAAGCCGGCGGCAGCCGACGCCGGGCCGCTCGTGGCCGTCTTTCCGGACGGGACCAAGGTCAAGCTGCCCCCGAACCGGGACCCGCGGGAAGTCTTCGCGGACTGGCTGATTACGCCGGAGAACCCCTGGTTCACGCGGAGCATCGTCAACCGCGTGTGGGCGTGGATCATGGGGCGCGGCATCATCCACGAGCCGGACGACATCCGCGACGACAACCCGCCCAGCAATCCGGAGCTGTTGGCCTATTTGGAAAAGGAGCTGGTAGCCCACAAGTACGATTTGAAGCACCTCTACCGGCTGATCCTGACTTCCCGGACGTACCAGCTTTCGTCGATAGCCCGGTCCGACAAGCCGGAAGCCGCCGCCAATTTCGCCAGCTACCCGTTGCGACGGCTGGAGGCCGAGGTGTTGATCGACGCGGTGAACGCGATTACCGGCACGACGGACCTCTACACGAGCCCCATCCCGGAGCCGTTTACCTATATCCCCGAGGACCAGCCGGCGATCGCGTTGGCGGACGGCAGCATCACCAGCCCGTTCCTGGCGCTGTTCGGGCGTTCGGCGCGGGCCACGGGCATGTCGAACGAGCGGAACAACAAGCTCGACTCGGCCCAGTGGCTGCACATGCTCAACTCCAGCCATATCCAGAGCAAGCTGGAACAGGGGCCGCGGCTCAGAGAGCTGATGGCGTCCGGCAAGAAGCCGGCCGAGATCGTCGAGGAGCTGTACCTGACGGTCCTTTCGCGCCGGCCCACGCAAGAAGAGCTGAAGACCGTGGCGGAATACGTCGAGGCCACAGAGGTTAGGCGCAACGCGGCAATTGACATTACCTGGGCGTTGATCAATAGCCCGGAGTTTCTCTATCGGCACTAATCATCAAGGAAGCGAAGAACATGGGCACGAACCACAGTTCAGAAGAGGGCGTGCAAGTCTCCCGGCGCGAGGCGATGCGCCGGGGTCTCTGCGGCGCTGCCGGGGCGATCCTGGCCGGCCGTCTCGGTTCGCACTGCCTGGCGGGCGAGGCCCCGCCGAAGAAAGCCCCCAAGGAGGTCAAGGCCAAGTCGGTCATCCAGATCTTCCTGTGGGGCGGCATGTCGCACAACGACACCTGGGACCCCAAGCCGGAGGCCGGCCGCGAGTACATGGGCGAGTTCATGAACGTGCTCCCGACCAACGTGGAGGGCATCCGGATCGGTGCCCTGTTTCCCGAGCTGGCCAAGCAGGCCGACAAGTACTCGCTCATCCGCAGCATGACCCACGGCATCAACGGCCACGAAACCGCGGCCTACCTGATGCAAACCGGCCATACCCGCGGCGAACGCCTGGCCTATCCGAGCGTGGGGGCGGTGTTCGCGCTGATGAAGGGGTCCGAGTACAAAGGGATGCTTCCGCCCTATATCGTGTTGACCCGGCCGCAGGGGCGGTTTTCCGAAGAGGGGTTCCTGGGGCCGAAGTACAAGCCCTTCGCCACCGGCGGCGACCCCAACGCGCAACGTTTCGAGGTCGAAGGGATCGTGGCCCGGAGCATCTCCGACGACCGCCAAGAGGCCCGCCGCGACCTGCTGGAGAAGATGAACACCATGGGACGTGCCCTGGCTGGCAATCCGGAGCTGGTGGCCGCGGAGGAGACGAAGGAAAAAGCCTACGAGCTGATCCTGGGTGCCGGCCGAGAGGTGTTCGATCTGTCGAAGGAGACGCCCGAGCTGAGGGAACGCTACGGCCGCCACACGTTCGGGCAGGACTGCCTGGCGGCGCGGCGCATGGCCGAGGCGGGTGTCCCCTACATCGTCATCAACTACCCCGGCGGCTGGGACACGCACAGCAACCACTTCCAGAGAATGCGGCAGCAGTGTCCGCAGCTCGATCAGGGTCTGGCGGCGCTGCTCGCGGACCTGCACGATCGCGGAATGCTCGATAGCACGCTGGTCTGGTGTTCCGGCGAGTTCGGCCGGGGCCCCAAGGTCGACTGGCAGCCGCCCTGGAACGGCGGGCGAAACCACTACGGCAAGTGCTTCTCCGTGCTGGTCGCCGGCGGTGGTTTCAAGGGCGGTCAAGTGGTCGGCTCGTCCGACGAGGTAGGCGCCGAGGTCAAGGAGCGGCCCGTCTATCCGGTCGACCTCTTGGGCAGCATCTACCAGCTTGCCGGCATCGCCCCCCACGCCAGGCTGCCCCATCCGTTGGGCCTCGAGGCCCACATCTTGCCGACCGAGGCAGAAGGGGCGAAGTCGGCCGGGCTGCTGGAGGAGATCATGTGAGGAAGGGATCAGGAGTCAGGGGACAGGAGTCAGCGCTTAGGAGTTAGGGATTGGAGGTTACACTCTGAGCGTGCCGCGTGCGCGCAACAAGCGCTCATGCTTAGCCGCCGCGGCCTCGCGGCGGCACCCGGCGTGGCCGCCGGGGTTAAGCAATAATTCCCAAGGGACCGCACAATGTACAAGCTTCGATTCGCAGTTTTCGCGTTGGCCGGCTTGCTGGCCGTGGCACCCCCGGCCGAGGCACAGCAGACGCCGTATATCGGTTACGTGTACCCCGCCGGCGGCCAGCGGGGCACCACGACTCAGATCAGGCTGGGGGCGCAGCGGCTGTTCGCTGTCCACGGTGCCGTGGTCTCGGGCAAGGGCGTTACGGCCAAGGTCGTCGACTACTACCGAAGGCTCGGCAATCAGGAAGTCGGGCTGATGAGGGAACAGCTCCGGCTGCTGAAGCGGGAAGTGGCCGCAAAGACCAAGGCCAAGGAGAAAGTAGACAAGGCCACCCGGGAGATGATCGAACGGATCGAAGGGCGGATGGACCAGTGGGTCAACCGTCCGGCCGTCGCCGCCCACGTCGAGCTGGTGTTCGTCGAGGTCACGATGGCGCCTGACGCGGAGCCCGGCGTGCGGGAAATCCGGCTGATCACCGAGCGGGGCATGACCAATCCGCTCCCGTTCTGCGTCGGCCAGGTGCCGGAAGTCGCGCGCAAGCCGATGAAGACCTGCCTCTTCCAGGTGCTCGGCAAGGAGCACCTCTCGAAGCGCAAGCGCCCGCCGGAAGAGGAGGAGGCGCAAATCACCGTCCCCTGCACGATGAACGGTCAGATTGCCTCCGGCGAGGTGAACCGCTACCGTTTCGAGGCCAGGAAAGGCCAGCGGCTGGTGGTCTCCGTCAAGGCGCGGCGGCTGATCCCCTACATTGCCGACGCCGTGCCCGGCTGGTTTCAGCCGGTCCTGGCGCTGCACAACGCGGCAGGCAAGGAGGTGGCCTACAACGACGACTTCCGCTTCAAGCCCGATCCCACCCTCTATTATGAAGTGCCCGAGGACGGGGAGTACGTCCTTTCGATCACCGACGCCATCTACCGCGGGCGCGAGGATTTCGTCTATCGGGTGACGATCGGCGAAGTGCCGTTCGTCACGAGCATCTTTCCGCTCGGGGGCCGCGTGGGCGAGCCGGTGTCGATCGAGATGGACGGCTGGAACCTGGAGGGCGCCAAGCTGACGCCCCCCCCGCAAGACGCCCCGGCCGGAGTCCACCATATCGCCGCCCAAAAGGGCAAATGGGTCTCCAACCGCGTGCCGTTCGCGCTCGACACCCTGCCGGAATGCCTCGACCGGGAATCGAACGACGACCCCCAACACGCCCAGAAGGTGGAGCTGCCCGTCATCGTCAACGGGCGCGTGGACCGCCCGGACGACTGGGACGTGTTTGCGATCGAAGGCCACGCCGGCGAGACGCTCGTCGCCGAGGTCCACGCCCGGCGCCTCGATTCCCCCATGGATTCGATGCTCAAGGTCACGGATTCGGCGGGCAATCTGCTGGGGGTGAACGACGACTGCATGGACGTCGGTTCGGGGCTGAACACGCACCACGCCGACTCCTACCTGACGGTCGAGCTGCCCTCGGACGGGACCTACTTCGTCCACCTGGGCGACACGGCCCGGGCCGGCGGCCCGGAGTACGCCTATCGTCTGCGCTTAAGCCCCCCGCGCCCCGACTTCGAGCTGCGCGTGGTGCCTTCCGGCGGTGGGCTGCGGAGCAAGGCCGCCGGTGCGGCGAGCGTCTACGCGATCCGCAAGGACGGGTTCGACGGCCCCATTACGCTCGGCCTGAAGGACCCGCCCGAAGGGTTCATGTCCTCGCCCGTCACGTTGCCCGCGGGTAAGGACATGGTGCGGTTCGGAATAAGGACGACTCTCCGTGCTACCGATGAGCCCGTCACGCTGGCCGTTGAAGGCCGGGCGGCGATCGGCGACGAGGAGGTCGCCCACTTGGCCGTATCCGCCGAAGACCGGATGCAGGCGTTCCTCTGGCGGCATCTTGTTCCCGCCCAGGAGCTGAAGGTCCTGGTCTACGACCTGTCCGACCAGCCTCCGCCGGAGCGTGTCGCGCCGGAGTTGACCGACGAGTTGAAGGCCAAGTACGCCCCTAAGGACCCCGCGGCACGCAAGTTCTCCGAACGACAGGTGGCCGGGCGCCTCAGACAGCTCAAGCTGCTTTACGAAGACGGGCTGCTGACCGTTGATCTCTACCTCCGCAAGGTCGCGGAGTGCGAGGCGGCACTCTGAAGTGCGCTGATCGGCAGAGCGGCCACGGCCCGGTATTCGCCGTCAGTCGGGCTTCTCGTGCAGCCGGCGGAGCATGTCCAGGACTTTGGCCTCGTAGATCGCCTGCCACTCGGGCGCAAGCTGGGCGAGCACGTCCTCATAGGCTTCGTCGTCGTAAGCGTCGGCCGTGGGGGCGTAGCCGACCGAGCCGTTGCAGTAGCCGGCCAGGAAGGTGTGTTCGAAGGGGGATTGTCTCTTGATGTCCAGGCCGATCTCGGCGAACGCCTCGCCGGGAAAGGTGACCAGCAGGAAGTCGCCAATCCGAAGCACGGAGACCTCGGCCGTTATTGGCCCGGTCGGGCCCTTTTCCAGGCGCCGCTTCAGGGCCTGGAGGTTGGAGCGGACGCGGATCAGCCGCTCCATGTGGTCGATGCATTGCAGGTACTTCTCCAGGCGCTGCTTGTTTTCGGCGTCGAGGTGCACCAGGTCGTCGCGTCCGAAGAGTTCCTCCTGCTTGTAGAGATACGAGGCGTAGGCGGGGTGGTCGGGATCGGCCAGGTGCTTCAGATACAGCGGCAGGAAGGTCTTGAAGTTCAGGCTCGTGCCCGCCCCGTGCGTGCCGCAGCCCACGCCGGTGAAGAACTGGAGGATCTCTTCCTGCTGGGCTTCGAGGGATTCGATCCGCTCGGGGAGGTCCCGTCTGCGGGGAAGCTCCAGGGTTTCGCTCAGAAGCTCGATCGTGCCGCCCTCTTCAGTGGCGATCTCTCTGGCTGCCCGGAGCGTGCTCAGGCCCAGCATGGTCCCCAGTTGTTCGGTGGGCGGCGGGGCGTCGACGTCCTTGTAACGGACCGGCGTGACGTCGCCCGACGCTCCCTGGACGAACAGCGCCACCGCGCCGTGGCCCAGGGCGTCTTCCAGCACCGCGGCGGCGAAGCCGGGGAAATCCGCCGTGACGCCTCCGCCGGGCACGCCGCCGTAGGCGTGCCCGGCGAAATTGAACAGCACGGCCATCGGGTGCCCGTCGAGCCGGTCGAGCCGAAGGATGCCGATCTCCGGATCGATCGGGCCGACCGCCGCCACGCGATCGTCGTGCGGCGAAGGGTTTGCGCGGCGGATCGTCCAGACCTTGCCGTCTTCCAACCGCAGCCGGCGGTTCATCGTGATCCCGGCTTCCTGCCCGGTTCCCGCGCCGATCTTCACCGCCACCATCCGATCGGCGGCTTGGCGCGCGGCCGTGACGATCCGTTCGACCAGATCGCCGGCCACTTGGCCTTGGGTGTGATGGTTGTGCGACGCACAGACCAAAACGTGCTTCCCGTCGACGTTCAGCTCCTTCTCCACCCGGCCGCGAAGACTTGCGACCAGGCCGCCTGAAGCCTGGATCAGGTCGACCGAAACCAAGAGGACTTGCGTCTTCCCGTCGTCCAGGAACAGGGCCCTGGCACGCAGGGGATCGTGGACTGCAGGGCTCGGCTGGTCCTTGGTAATGTTGCAGGCAGCGGCCCCCGCCCGGAGAGACGCGGCTTCCACGGGCGCGCTGCCGGCGAGGACGACGACCAGGATGATCAACGGGAAGGACGAAGCGCGGACGGCTTTCGTTTGGGACCGTGGCATGACATTCTCCCTGATGTCGATCGGAGTGCCTCGTGACGGGCAGGATGCCCGTCCTATGCCGAGGCTTCCGGATCGGCCTGAGGTTCGAAGCGGAGGTCTCGCTCAGCCCAGCTTCCACGGCTCGCGGTACTCGTAGTGGAGCATCGCGTTGGCCTCGGGGCTATTCGTGATCTGCTCTCGCTCGGCGTCCCACTCGAGGCGCAGCCGGGTGGCTTGCGAGATTTTTGCCAACAGGCTCATGGTCGTCGAGCGGTGGCCCTCCTCTACGTCGCCGTTGGGTTTCTTGCGGGACCTCATGCAATCGAGGAAGTTCCGCGCGTGCTGGACCGTCAGGTTGCCGTCGGTGCTGTCGACCTTCCTCGGCTCCATGCGCGGCGAGCGGTCCTGGAACTGTCCGCCCTGCTCGGGCACGATCTCGAACCCGTTGTCGTTGGCGAACAGCGACCCTTTGGTGCCCCGCAGCTCGACGTAGCCGCCCCGCGCCATGGTCTGGTTGCCGCAGGTTTCATACATGCCGAACAGCACCAGCCGGCCGGCGGGAAACTCGTAGACGACTTGCATGGTGTCGGGGATCGTGCGGTCGTCGTCCACGGCGTAGCGCCCGCCCATCGCACAAATGGACGCCGGGGCCAAGTCACCCGTCATCCAACGGATCAGGTCCAGAAAATGCACGCCGTTGTTGGCCGTCTGCGACGAGTACAACGTCCACCAGCGGAACTTGTACGGGGCGATGTTCTTCTGGTAGGGACGAAGCGGGCGCGGGCCGAGCCACATGTCCCAATCCAGGTCGGCGGGCGGATCGCTCGGCTTCTCACGTCCGATTCCGGAGGGGGTCATGTTGCTGCGGTGATAGGTCCGGCACACCGTCGCTTTGCCAATCCCGTCGGCCTGGACCAGGTCGGCCGCCTGGGCATACGTCGTCCCCGAGCGACGCTGCAGGCCCACTTGAACCACGCGCTGGTTACGCCGTGCGGCCTCGACCATGCGCCGGCCCTCGTGGATGGTG
>Ga0180438_10008037_pt1 | contig 13518 bp, 10 predicted proteins | sample SS_ome_12_FD_132455 | JGI IMG/M metagenome (GOLD analysis project Ga0180438, IMG submission 132455) | Hypersaline lake sediment archaeal communities from the Salton Sea, California, USA - SS_3_D_2 metaG | ecosystem: Environmental > Aquatic > Non-marine Saline and Alkaline > Hypersaline >... | reverse complement strand
ATCTGCGACACACAGCCAAATGTAAAACGAAAGTTTCTCCCCCGGTAGGGAGTTAGGAGGACTCGCAGGAAGCCCCATCCGTCAAGGTGGGGTAGTTCACAGGGTGCTGATAAGTTTCGTGAAAAACTCCCTGGCTATGTCGGTCGACGAATTTTCCTCCTATCAATATTAGCGCTTTTTTCTTTCTTGATCGGTCTGCTTTTCTTGATATTTCTAGATCTCCTACCTCATTTCTTTCCTAATATCTACTTTCTTTTTTTTATTGAACCCATACTTCCTGTAATAGGAACTGCCATATGTGGAATTATTGGTTTTGTTTTAGTTTTTCAAATGTGGCATAAGAAAGACAAGTTATTGAAGAAATATAATGAATTGGCTTATCAAAAAGCGTTTATATTCGCTGTCATTGGGATTCCTCAGTTTATAGCAATTATATGCCACGCTTATTTTTCGACCGTATTTCTGTCATCGAAATCTCCAGTCAACGAAACGACAATTGTGCTATCTTCTTCCCTTTTATCATTTCTACCAGCGATGTCGTATTTCGCACTAATAGTTCGGATTATCGGAAGTCTTCTTCTTCTTATACTGGGTCTCCTTACGGTATTTCGAGCGCTTTTCACCTTTGGAATCGACTACATGGCTCTCGTTCACCTCTACTACCCTGAAGAGTCTGAATTTCAAGATCATGAAATCTATTCGGTCCTACGACATCCAGCTTATGCAGGTTTCCTTCTGATCAGTGCCGGAGCAGTCTTTGCAAGATTTTCAGTATACTCCCTCATATTCTTTTTCATGCTTTTGATCGGTTTCCTTTGTCATATTTGGTTTGTCGAGGAGAGAGAACTCGTTGCGCGGTTTGGCACTCCCTTTTTAGAATACAGGCGGCAGGTTCCTGCACTAATTGTCAAGCCAAAGATGCTTGGTACATTTTTCAGTTTCCTGATAGGTCGTAAGAAAAATAATAATTCCTAGAAATAAGATTCTGCTAGTAAGACTTCTTGTTTCTGATAGCGAGAGAACTCTTAGAAAGTCGAGAGTCAAAAATTGTATGTAAAGCAAGTGTGATTACTATTATTACACCACTGATTAATGCGATTGTCGTAGGTTGTTCACCGATAAAAATCCATACCCAAAGAGAACCAAGAATGGTTTCAAGTAGTGTTAAAAGGCCTGATTGGGCAGGTTGCAAATTACAAGATCCTATTACAAACAAGCATGAACCAAGTCCGACTTGAACTGCACCAAGAGTGACTAAAATACTGAGATCAAGTGCTGAGATCGTATAGGTTGACATCAATGGAAAAGCTACCGTCGCTGAAATAAACCCAGCAAGACATATCGCCGGAATTAAATTGATTTCGCGAGTTCTTCTAACAACTATAATATAACTCGCAAGCGATACAGCGTTCCCCAACGCGAAGACATCTCCTAGCCATGTTCCTTTTACCAGAGAGTCAGATACCATTGCAAACATGCTTATCATCACAATAACAATTGCTAGACCTGTTCTGACGCCAACACGTTCACGAAGCAAAAACCAACCAAATAGACCCGCAAATAATGGTGCAGTTCCCTGAAGTACAAGTGCATTTGCAACTGTGGTATATGCAAGAGAATTCACATAAAAAATCATGGACACTGCTAGAAAAACTCCTGCCGCTACACCTGGGATTCCACTTCTTCTAAAGGATTTAAGAAAACGTCTCTGGTCTCTTAAGATTAAAAATACTAGGACCGTTAATCCCATGAAAAAAGCACGCCAAAAAACAGTCTCCCATATGTTAGTGGTTACAATCCTTATACCAAGACCACCAATGCTCCAACATAAAGGAGCCGCTGCTGTTATGAGAAGAGAACGCCTATAGTTGGGATCAGTCCACATTTTCGTGCTTCCATAAAGATGATTTTTGAATTCTTGAAACTATTTGTTTATTAATTATTCGAGAATTGAAATCTTCTTGATTTATTAAAACCATAAACTAATTAAATTGAGAAATTGAAAAAAAACCGTTAACAGAATACATGCAGTCTATCTTGCTTTCTCGCAGTCACTGTTACGCCATACCTTTTATTATTTTGTTTTATTTTTTAGCGAGACGAACGCTGCGTTCAAAATAATGTGTTATGTTTGGATTCAAAAGGCACTATTGATAATCACGAAAACAATGAGAATTAAAAGAAATATTATCCCCATCCCTCTTGATAATCTATTCTTAATCGAGATCACCGCAAACATTAAAATAATTATTACTAGAATCGCCAGGTTAATTGGATATACTGGTGTAGGAGTTAACTCCTGCAAAATGATTCCGCTGATTCCATATGTCATACCAAGATTCCAGACAACCTTTCCGATTTCTGCCCCAATACCCAGTTCCTGTTTATGTTTTCGGATAGCTGAGACGATCAAAAATAATTCTTCGACATTTGTAGTCCAAGCTATTATTAAAAATCCAAAGAGCGATTCAGTCAAACCTGTAAGGAGGATAATGTTCTCCGTAGCAAATATGAGAAAAAACCCGCCAATAACAACGAGAGAGAATCCCAAAAATGATTTTCCGATGATGATGGTCTCAGACTCTTCTTCTTGTTCTTCTATCTCTCGATATATTTCATCTTCATCATTTTGCTCTTCATTTTCATCAGTTTCATTATCGGAAATTATTATTTCAGTAACATGATGCTCTTTGAATGTTCGAATATTGCGTAATAGGTACCACCCAAACAACGCTAAGTTGACCAAACCAAAAATCAGTAATCCTTTAGGCAAATAAACTCCTAAAATCACTGTAACTGTCATAAGGCATAATAAGAGAGGGTAAAATTTTGGCACTTTTTCGAAATCAAGGGAGAAAAATAGCGCAGGAAGTCCAAATGCTATGGCTAGTGCAATGATCGTGTTTCCAATGACATTTCCAATTGCTACGTGTTGAAGGCCTTCTATGGAGGCAAAGATTGAGGCAACAGACTCTTCTGGATCTATACCAAGAATTAAAAGTCCTACAATGAAAGGTGAAAATTGATGCATTTCACAAAGATCTTTGAGACCATCTATGAAAACATCTGCCCCAAAATAAACCACAACATAGGCTCCAATAAAAAGAAGTATAAAGCCAAGTAAGCTCAATGAATCACTTTCCGCTTATAATCTTCTGAAAGAGATTTTCCTCGATATTGCCTCCACTTATCACAGAAACAACAGTTTTTTCCTTGAATTTATCTTTATTTTCTAAGATAGGGGCAATAGCAATTGCTCCAGCCCCCTCGGCAATTTGATTTTCCTTCTCCCAGAGTTGTTGTATAGCTTCCTTTATCGTTTCCTCTTGGACCAACACGAGATCATCCACATACTTCTGGATCAGCTTGAACGTGATAGCCTCCTTTTCAAGCCCTCCCAACAAACCTTCTGCTAAAGAATCTTGCTCTTCTATCACAACAATTTTATCCGCTTTTAATGATTCATATACGGTTGGTGCAACCTCTGACTGAACTCCGATAATTTGAACGCTTGGATTAAGGCTTTTTACGGCAATTGCAATACCTGAAATCAATCCGCCACCACCAACGGGCACAATGATAGTATCAACGCGCTGAAGTTCTTCAAGAATCTCTAAACCGATTGTTCCTTGACCTGCAATAATACCTTCGTCGTTATATGGGCTAATGTATGTCAACCCTTCTTTAATTGCAACCTCTCTCGCTTTCAGCTCAACTTCGTCGCATCGCGTTGCATGGAGAATAACCTCTACATTATACTTCGTGATTTTGTCGAGTTTTGCTTTCGAAGTATTCGTAGGCACGAATATTTTTACTGGGATATTTAGTTGCTCTGCTACGCGGGCAACGCCCTGCGCGTGATTGCCTGTAGAAGCGGTGACAATACCTCTTCTTCTTTCTTCTAGAGTCAATTGAGTTATTCGGTTTATTGCACCTCGGATCTTGAATGAATTTGTTATTTGCTGATTTTCGAGTTTTAAGTAAACCTCCCCACCACAGAGTTTGCTTAAGAATTGCGAATGGACTAATGGAGTACTTTTAGCTAGTGTATATATGTTTTCCCTCGCTTTTTTTATATTTTGAAGGGTTATCAAATCTCTCTCGAACTCCTCTACAGGGTTTTTCTGCCTATTTAAAGCAACTTGACTAGTTGACCCATTTCTTTCTGTTTTGCCAACTGATAGACGACATTCGCAGCAGCTATATCTTGAACCGCCAGCCCAGTAGAATCAAAAAGCGTAACTTCTTCCTCTGTCTCTCTTCCTACTTTCTTTCCAAGTAAGATCTCACCAATTTCTGCATGGATATCACTTTCTTGGATCAAGCCTTGAGCGAGTGCATGTTGGGTTTCACCGATCACGCGACACTGCTTAAGGCTGTCAACCACGATCTTTGCTCGTTTCATAATATTAGGATCTAGTTCTTGTTTGCCAGGACCATCTGCTCCAAATGCATTTATATGCATGCCATCTTCAATCCATTCATTAACAACCATTGCTTTTTTGGATGGAACTGCCGTAATAACGATATCTACATTACTCACAGCATTTTGAGCAGTATCAACAGACTGAACATCGATGCCAAGTCGCTCACTCATCTCAAATGCATATTTCTCACTATTAACCTTATTAATATTGAATACCTTTACTTGCTCAAGGGGAAAAATTTCATTTAGAGCCAAAACCTGCATTCGCCCTTGTGTTCCTGAGCCTATAACACCCACTCGTTTAGCATTTTTTCTTGCAAGAACACTAGCAGCTACAGCACCTGCAGCACCAGTTCTGACCGCAGTAACATATGATCCATCCATGATCGCGAGAGGCATGCTTGTTTTTAGATCTAGTAAGATGATGACTGCAAATCCTGGTGGTAAACCTAGTTTTGGATTATCATAATAACCAGACGCAATCTTGGTTCCAATCAGCCCAAAGTTCTCTGCAGCCCCCGATTTAATATCTACCTCACCTCTGTATTTTGCCACATCTAAGTGTTGAACCTGAGGCATTTCAACTTGTCCTAATGCGAATGCTTTGTAAGCATCAGTAACCGCTTTAATAGCGTCACTCATCGGAAGACATGATCTAACTTCTTGCTGTGATAAAATGATTATTTCAGACACTTCAAACACCTTTCAAAACTTAATAAAGAAATGTATAATAACATTTCTGCCTGTTAAACCAAGCTATAAAAGGATGAAAATGACTATGGTATAAATTGAATTAAAATCGTTTAAAATTGAAAGGGTGAAACTATGTCTGAAGAAAAGGAAAAATCGTTTTTAAGATATGAAATTACTGGAAGTCCCGCATTTTCAGTGGTTCGCATTTATCTAGAGCAACCAGGACAACAAGTAGTAGCAGAGGGCGGAGCAATGGTTTATATGGATGGGCATGTCGATATGAAAACGAAATCATCAGGAGGCATCTTACGGGGTTTGAAAAGAAAAATTTCTGGAGAAGCGATGTTTCAGAACTTCTTCGAACTCACAGAAGATTCAACGAAACCTGGCATGATAGCTTTTGCTCATGGAGCACCAGGAGACATTGTGCATATACATCTTAATCAAGGTGAAGAATGGACTTTAAGTAAAGACGCGTATATTTGCAGCACTCCCTCGGTTCAAGTCACCTCTCAAGTAGGCAAAATTGCAAGCCTTTTAGGTGGTGAAGGGTTATTTTTAACAAAAATTTTTGCAGAAGCTGAAGGTGATGTCTGGCTCGGTGGATATGGTTATATTGAACGACACGAGATCGGCCCAGGAGAAGAATTTGTCATTGACACTGGTGTGATGATGGCGTTCCCGGCAAACATGCAATATCGTACCTCTAAGGTCGGAGGCAAGAAAAGTTTCATCTTAGGCGGAGAGGGCATCGTCATGAGGTTTATGGGCCCTGGTATTGTGTATACACAGAACCGTGAAATACGTCTGCTGGCATCGTTACTCAAACCGTTTTTGCCAAAGGATTAATTAAAAAAACATTATTTCTCTTTTTTTCATAATGTATGCTTTTTAGTCACCGTTAACAGTTAGTTCTATGACTTAGAATTTAGAAAAAATGAGTAAAACAAGAAATTCTACTAATTTTAATTTAATTTTGCTAAAATTCCTTGATACACCTGATAAAGCTGTTTTAAAGACGGAATATCACACCACTCATCTGCAGAATGAGATCCTTTCCCTGATGGTCCCAGATCAATAGTAGGAATACCTAACATTCCAATAAAGTTGCTATCGGCAACTGTCCTACCTAACAAAAACCTAGGTTCAATTCCAGTTGCTAATTTAACTTCTTCTGCAGTTATTTGTACTAGTGGATTATCTAACGGTGTATAAAATGGCAATGGCTCTCGTGTGGGGCGTGGATGTATATTGACTTCAACTTTTGTCTCCGGATCTAGTTCAGTATTTTGAATAATTTCAAGCACTGCTTCAAGCACCATTTCAGAGGTTTCTATAGGAAGATAATGACGATCTAATACTAGTTTGACTGTTTCCGGAACTGATAAACTATTAACACCACCATTAATAGCTAAGAAACATTGACTGCCTTCAATATTGAATTTTTCCATATAGCCCACATCAAGAGATTCAAGGTTTTGAATGAGTCGAACTGCTTCGTTAATAGCATTGACTCCCCTCTTTGGAATTGCTCCGTGAGCAGCTTTTCCATGCACAACAATATCTAAAATAAGTCTGCCACGCCTCCCAACCAAGAAATTTCCTAAATAATGAGGTTCGCCCACAATAGCATAAGCAACTTTGTCGGGTGAAATGATGTTTTTATCAATTAGAGTAATAGTACCCCGTGACCAAAGTTCTTCATCAGTAACCGCCGTAAACAAAACATTAAGGTTAGATTTGAATTCTCCTTTCAGTAAACCTTCCATAATTCCAAGTTGGACAGCTAAACCAGATTTCATGTCACAAGCGCCGATGCCATAGAACTTTTCACCAACAAGCTCTCCATATGGATCCCGAGTCCAACCGCGCATTTCCTCAACTGTATCAGAATGTGAATTCAAGAGAATCCACGGTTTGTTTGAATCTACCTGGAATTCCGCAATGACATCAGGTCCACTATCCGGAACTTCAACTTTGTATGGTTCATAACCTAGATCTGCAAGAAAATCAAGAATCCACGAACTGATCTTTTGTTCCTTGCCGTACCTGGAAGGAATCTGCACCAGTTCCTGAAGTATGTTGAAAATTCGATTATTCTGCATAATTTTATCCTCGAATACTTAATAGAGCGATATAGTATCTTAGTCGGTTTTCATTTATTTTAGTATTCAAAATCATGTAATTGCCAAAAAATGTTTTGAGAAACCGTTTTAGTAAAAAGGGACGCTCTAAATGTGCGATTAACTTGTCAGAAACTTTATATTAAATCATTGAGAGTCATTTTATAGTGAATGTAAATGAGGTGTAATAACTCAAAAGCAATTTAGTTCTCATAAACGTTCTATTGTTTCGGGGTCTTTAAAAAGATGGTGTGAGTCTGACAATGAACGAGTTTGCTTTGTTCTCTCTACTGAGTGCTGTTGTCTCAATCTTCTTAGGGAGTTTTGTATTTTCAAAAGATTCAAAGAACTGGATTAACAGACTATTCATGATCTTCTGTCTTTCTCAAGCCTATTGGGCAATGACAGAATTTGGTTATCGAAGTGCAACAGAATCTAATATTGCAGCTTTTTGGTTAAAAATGAACAGTTTATGGCCTCTCACAATAGTTTTCTTACTTCATTTTGTACTTGTTTTTACTGAACAAGTGAAATTACTTAGAAATAAACTTACATACCTACTAATGTATGCCCCTGCCTTGATTATTGTTTATCTTGACTTGACAGTATTCTCGGGAGAACCAATATGGACATATTGGGGCTGGACCTATGATATTCCTGAAAATTTTCTGTTATTCATTGTATCAAGGACATGGGGTGCAGGATTAGGCATTTTTGCTTTTTGTCTTTGCCTACAATATTACATGAAATCAATTGATCTAAGAAAGAAAAAACAAGCAAAGTATGTATCGATTGGAATTTCTTTTCCAGTACTTCTTGGTATTGTTACTGAATGGTTATTACCTTCAATTCAAATAAGAATTCCAGAATTTACCGCATCTTCAACAGTCCTAGGAAGTTTTTTCATTGGGTATGCAATTCTAAGACATGAGTTGTTCATTCTATCACCATCAACAGCAGCAGAAAGTGTTATTGCTACCATGTTTGATGCCCTTTTTTTGGTTAGTCCAGAAGGAAAAATAATTTCAGCTAATCTAGCTTCGTTACAACTTCTTGAATATAAAGAACATGAAATGATTCAGATGCCTTTAGAGAACATTTTGATTAATAAAAATGATAATCCAGGTTCCGTAGGGTGTGTATTTGATAATCTAATAAAAGCAGGAAATGTCAACGATGTTGAGATGAACATTAAAACGAAGAATGGACATCTTATCCCTATTTCATTCTCGTCATCAATAATGCAAGACAACGAGGATAATTTAGCAGGGATTATTCTTATTGGAAGAGATATAACAGAACGTAAGCAGATGGAGAAAAAAATAACAAACTATACTGAAAACCTTGAAAAACTCGTCGAAGAAAGAACAAAGGCCTTTAAAGAATCAGAAGAAAGATTAACAGCAATATTAACTGGAATAGGAGATCTAGTTGGAATTCATAACAAAGATTTGGACGTCATCTGGATAAACCAAGCAGTGAGAGATCGTTATGGAGATATTGTTGGAAGAAAGTGTTATAGGGCATATAAGGGCTTAACTAAACCTTGCCCCGAATGTACTGTTGAAGCAGTATTCAATGAAGGGAAAACAGTAGTAACAGAGCAATCCCATATGAATACAAACGGAACAATTAGCAACGTTTTAGTTACCAGTTCTCCTGTACGAAATGCTGCTGGAAATATTTTTGCAGTTGTAGAGGTAGCTAAGGATATAACTGAATTAAAGAATTTGGAAAAGCAACTGAAAGATCATACCGAAAATCTCGAAAACCTTGTCAAGGAAAGGACAAAAGCTTTAAGTGATTCTGAAGAAAAACAAAAAGCAATTTTAACGGGTATCGGAGATCTTATTACCATTCAGAATAAGGAATTAGACATTATCTGGTCAAATGAATCTACACAAGATATTTGGGGAGATGTCATAGGTAAAAAATGCTATATAGTGTACAAAGGTTTTGATAAACCATGCCCTGATTGTACTGTAGGAACAGTTTTTAGTGAAGGCAAAAAACTTGTCTCGGAACAATCAGTTAGACGTTTAGACGGAAGTTGTATGACCACTCTGGTTACAAGTTCTCCAATGAAAGATGCTGAAGGAAACATAGTAGCAGTTGTAGAATCTATTAAGGATATCACGGGACGAAAAGAACTAGAAAATGCTTTAAGAGAGTCAGAGGAGCGTTATCGTGGGTTATACGATTCATCTATTGATGGTATAGTCTCATTGGACTCAGAAGGACATATAATCGAATGCAATCAGGCATTTGCAGATATGGTCGGCTATCGCAAGGATGAACTACGTAACATTAACATCTTCAATATCACGCCTAATAAATGGTATAAGGCCAGTAAGGAAAACCACCATCAATTACTTGAAGTAGGCCATTCAGAAGAATTCGAAAAAGAATATATCAAAAAAGATGGGACAACTGTCCCAGTTGCTATCAGAGGATGGCCTATAAAAAATCGTGAAGGGAAAACAATTGGAATTTGGGGTTTTATTCGAGATATTACTGCCCAGAAGCAAGCAGAGGAAAAGATTAAGGAATATACAGAAAATCTTAAACGAATAGTAGATCAGAGGACCTCAGATCTCAAGGATTCTGAAGAGCGCTATAGAGGTTTGTATGAATCTTCAATAGATGGCATAGTTTCCACTGACCTAGAAGGAAATATAATTGACTGTAATCAAGCTTTAGCAGATATGATTGGATATACTAAACAAGACCTCAATAAAATGGACTATTTTGAACTCATACCTAAAAAATGGCATGCTAAGATTTCAAAGCTTTTCACAAATCAAATAATTCAACGAGGCTATTCAGATGAATTTGAAACAGAAGGGATTAGGACTGATGGAATAATCTTCCCAGTCTCTACAAGGGGTTGGCTCATAAAAGATCAAGAAGGCAAAGCAACAGGAATGTGGGGTATTGTTCGTGATATCACTGAAAAGAAGAAAATGGAAGAAATAAAATCTCAGTTCATTAATTTAGCAGCACATGAACTTCGAACTCCTTTAAGCGCAATGAAAGCGCACGTAGAGCTTCTTAAAATAAAAAGTGAACATGGATATTGGGAACTGCCTAATGAAGTTCACGATAAAATAAAAATCATAACACGTAACGCTGATAGATTGGCGGCACTTATTAATAACCTACTTGATTATACACGTCTCGAAGCAGGCACAAGAAAAATAAAGCAGGAATCTGGCTCACTTGACACAATCATCGGTCAGATTATTAATGACGTCTTACCAATTGCAAAAATTCATGGACATAAACTTGAACTCTATTCTCCAAATCAATTGCCTCAGATCAAAATAGATGAAGACATGGTCCGGAGTGTATTCACTAATTTACTTTCAAATGCCATAAAATATACGCCTGACGGTGGTATGATTGAAGTTAAGATTCTAGAAGAAGAATTCAATCTCCATGTTTCTGTGAAAGATACTGGAATTGGCATTCCAGAAAATGAGTTGGAAAAAATTTTCCAACCTTTCCATGTAACTGATCTCTCTGAATCTTCTCGATTTCAATCGGAATTTGAACGTACTGGATTAGGACTTGCGATTTCTAAAGAATATGTGAAACTGCATGGTGGCAGTATATGGGTAGAAAGCAAGATTGGAGCGGGAAGCACATTTCATGTGATTCTTCCTAAAAAAAATTAACTTGAAACTACATTTACATCGATCTTCGAACTCGATAAATAGGAACTGAAATAGTTATTTGATCCAATGACCGTTATTACTTTATATTTGAGATTTCCTTCTATTATTATTATTTGTTCTTTGCTCGATGTTTTCATTTAACCTGAAAATGTATCAAAAAGGAATAGGAAAAAGTAAGGTGGGTGAATTAAAATCCCAGAAAAAATTGAAGGAAAAACAGCAACTGAGTGGGCAAAAATTGGCTTTGAAAAAGCTAGTACAGGAAATTCATTTGACTTTCTGGAAGCCGTAGATTGTTTTGAAAAAACTATTAAGATAGACCCTACTTATGTTAATGGTTGGTTTTATCTTGGTGCGGCAAAAGAAAAATTAGGAGACAATCCACCAGGCATAATGGCACGCCAGGATTTTTATAAAGAAGCTATTCAAGCCTTTGAAGAAGTGATAAAACTTGATCAATTACATAAAGTAGCATGGATTCATTGTGGGTATTGTGCTGAACGATTAGCACATTGGACAAGAGAAGAGGATAGGAAACGTGAACTTTTTAAAAAATCATTAAAATGCTATAAAGAGGCAATCGATATTGATCAAGAGGACGGAGACGCTTGGTTTAACCTTGGTAACGCATATAGGTACCTGAATCAGTTTGAAAACGCAATAAAAGCGTATGAGACTGCAATTAATATCAATCCACAGGATTTTGACGCTTATTATAATATGAGCATTTGTTATGAAAATTTAACTAATTACCAAGAAGCAATTAATTGCATAAAGAAAGCTTTAAAAATTAATCCAAGTAATGAGCGAATCCAAGATCGTCTAAGACGGCTAGAGGTCGATAAAGAGATTGCTGAAATAGGTGTAGAATCTGCTGGTAAGGGCAAGATTGCAAATGAAGCAATTAACCTAGGTATTTCTTGTTTAAACGAGAGGGATTATAATAATGCAATAGAACATTTTAAAAAAGCAAATGAAATATATAAAGAAATAAATAGCCTTACAGGACAGGCATATGCCTTACGTTATTTAGGATTGATTTTTAAAAATCAAGGGGACTGGGCAACATCCTTGAAATATAATCAAGATGCTCACGAGATTTATTCTCAGATTGAAGATAGACCTGGAATGGCTGAAACATCTCATAATTCAGGGTTTCTTTATTTTCAATTAAATAAAATTCAGGAAGCTATTTACGAATTTCAAAAATCGACGAAATTATTTAAAGAACTAAACGATATATCAAAACTCTCAGATGGGTTTGCAAATCTTGGTTTGTTGTACAAAAAGAATGGAGACTTATCAAAGGCAGTAGAAATTTTTAAAGAATGTTATGAAATTGATTTAGAAACCAATGATAAAAAACATCAAGCGCAAGATTTGCAGGATATAGGTCTACTTACTCAGGAGTTAGGTGATTATAATAAGTCTTTAGACTGTTTTCAAAAATCTTATGAACTTTATACAGAACTAGGAAATCAAGCAGGTCTGGAAAAGCAATTAGAAAATGTTAAAGACTTACTACAAGTTATCAAAAAAGAAAAGGAAATTGCACCTGAATTAAGAAAAAAAATCAATGAAATTAAGCGATTGCTTAAAATAGACTAAACCCTGTAATGCCTTAAAATAGATTAAAGTCAGCCCACTGGTGTCAGCCAGAAGGCAATAACTGCACCAAGCATACTGAACGCCAGTTTTACTGCATTATCCGAGAACGATCCAATGAAAATGATGTAAAGACTCACAAAGAACACAATAATTGATAAGATTAACTGTAATATCGCCCTGATATCTCTTTTAGGGGAAATAGTTTCTTTTCCTCTCCCATGTCGAAACTCAGATCCTTTTCGTGATCTTCTTGCTAATTTTAGCACATTTATCGTCATTTTTTCCACCTCCGTATGTGACAATTCGCTATCTCAACAATCCTGCTTATAAAACTTTGTTAGAAGACCCCTCAACTTGTTGGGGGGATGAATTGCGGTTTCACTTTCACCGTAGTGTCCCTAATCTTTAAATAGCTTTTTGCGGATAGTACATCTAGTGACATGAATAGCAGGGGGATAACAGGGATAGGTGTGATGAGACGGACTTATCAATATCGCCTGTACCCGACCACACAACAGGCGACTACGTTAACGCAATGGCTGACTACCTGTCGTATTTTGTACAACAACGGTCTTGCCGAGCGGAAAAACGCATGGGCGACTCACAAAAAATCAGTTACCTATAATGAGCAAGCTAACCAACTGAAAGACGCTAAAAAGACCAACCTGTTTTTGAAGGGGATTCACTCTCAGGTCCTTCAAGACGTGCTGAGACGACTGGATAAGACTTTCACCAACTTTTTCAGACGCATCAAGAAGGGTGAAAAAGCAGGCTATCCACGATTCAAAGGCAAATACCGGTATGACTCTTTTACCTACCCTCAAAGTGGGTTCGCCCTCGATTACCACCACAAGAAGAAGAAACTCCGCCTCTCGAAAATTGGAGGTATCGCCATTACACTCCACCGTCCTATCCCGTCTGAAGGCGTGATCAAGACCTGTACCATCAAACGAGATGTAGACCACTGGTATGCCTGTTTTTCGGTAGAACT
>Ga0180438_10008036_pt1 | contig 13519 bp, 8 predicted proteins | sample SS_ome_12_FD_132455 | JGI IMG/M metagenome (GOLD analysis project Ga0180438, IMG submission 132455) | Hypersaline lake sediment archaeal communities from the Salton Sea, California, USA - SS_3_D_2 metaG | ecosystem: Environmental > Aquatic > Non-marine Saline and Alkaline > Hypersaline >... | reverse complement strand
CGGTGGTCGTCGACGCAAGCAACCGGGACGACCACGGCGAACACCGCCCCGGCATTCGTGCCGCCCGGGATCGGAAGGTCCGCAGTCCCCTGGCCGAGTGCGGCTTCACCAAGGCAGAGCTTCGCACGCTGGCCGATCACTGGGAGCTTCCGATTTGGGACAAGCCGGCCACGCCCTGCCTCAGCAGCCGGATCGCCTACGGCGAGAAGGTCACGCCGGAGCGGCTGGCGATGATCGATCAGGCCGAACGGTTCCTCCGCGAGCAAGGATTCCAGCCGTTGCGAGTGCGCTACCACAAGGGCGACGTGGCGCGGATCGAAGTGTCGGCCGAGGCGTTGGCGCGGTTTGCCGACGCAGCGTTGCGCAGCCAGATCGTCGAAAAGCTCAAGTCGGTCGGGTTCAAGTACGTTTCGCTCGATCTGGAAGGTTTCCGCAGCGGCAGCCTCAATGCCGTGCTACCGGTGGAGAGTTTGCAGATTTCCGGCAACGACGGCGCGACCCGGTAGTATCGGCAGGCCGTTGGTAGTGGCCGCATTCATGCGGCCTTGGAGAAGCCCGGCCCCGACGAATCGGGTTCGCACGAGCCAGCCGGCATATCTCACCAGTCGGGGACAGCCATGGACGGTGTGCCACTGCTTCGCAGAAGCAGTGCCGGCCACAAGTCCCCACACAGCCACTGCTTCTGCGAAGCAGTGGCATCACTGTAGTGGGAAATGCGAGCTAATTCCCGGCCTATCCGCCGGTCATCAGGGCGATCAGCAGAATCAGCGTCATCACGACGCCGGCGGCGAGCGTTGCCCAGAGCCACAGCGGGGTCCTTTTACGGCGAGCCTGATACCGTTCGATTTGTTCGTTGCTGAGCGGGTGCCGGGCGCGCACGCGGGCCACCGCGGGAGAGTCGTCCGCATCGATCACGAACTCCGACGCGGGGGCTTCTTCCAGCGGCCTGGCCACCGGCAACCCTTTCTTGCTGCCGACGCCGGAATCGGACTTGCGGCCGGAAGCCGCGCCGGACCGTTGGACCGAGGTGGCACGATCCAGGTCGGACCTCGTGTCTCGCGTGGCGCTGCCCGAGTGGCCGAGCCCCGAGGGTGAATCGTGGGCCTGCCCAAGCTTTCCGGAATCGCGTGGCGTCAGCGGCGCGCCTCGGGGAATGGGTCGTGGTATGGTGGCGCGGTGTGCCGCCGCCGCGGGCGAAGCAACCGCCGCCGCGAGCCGGCCCGACGAAGGCCCCCTGGTGCCCAAACCCTCCAAGTGCCCGTGGGCAACCATCCAGTTGGTCAACGCCGTGGCCACTTCCTGGATCGTTTGAAAGCGCTTTTGCGGCTTCTTGGCCATCATCCGCATGCAGATCTCGACCAGGTCTTTGGGTGCGTCGGGGCGGTCCTCGTAGATGCTCGGCGGCTGCTCCTTCTGGTGCATCATCAGCCGCTGCGGCAGCGTTCCGTCCGGAAAGGGTGGATGTCCGGTCAGCAGGTAATACAACGAGCATCCCAGGCTGTAGACATCGGCCCGGGCGTCCACCCCGTGGCTGTCCAGGGCCTGTTCGGGCGCCAGATAGTCGGCGGTTCCCAGGACGTTCTCATCATAGGCCAACGTCAACGAAGCGCGGTCCTCGTCGGTAAACCGGGCCAGGCCCAGGTCGAGCACCTTGACCACGTTCTTGCGGTCGACCAGCAAGTTGGCGGGCTTGACGTCGCGGTGGATCAGTCCGGCGTCGTGGGCGTGGGCCAGGCCTTCGGCCGCCTGACGGATGTATTCGGCGGCCGAGGGATAGTCCATGGGACCTTCCTCTTTGACGATCAACTGCAAGTCGCGGCCTTCGACGAATTCCATCACCATGTAGTGGATGTCGCCCTCGTTGTCCACGTCGTACGCCCGGACGATATTGCGGTGATCGAGTGCGGCGGCGGCTTGGGCCTCGCGATGGAAGCGGGCCAGATAGGACGTATCTTCCACGCGGTTTTTGGGGAGGACCTTGATGGCCACCCGCCGCTGCATCAACACGTGCTCGGCCAGATAGACGCTGCTCATGCCGCCGGTCCCCAGGTGGTCCAGCAGCTTGTATTTACCGAGGAAGAACCCCCGATGGCGGCCTTCGAGGAGTTTCTCGGACTGCCAGCGGGTGAGCAATCCGGCATCGATGAGTTTTTCGGCGACGAAGTCGGCGTCGTTGATCGGTTTGCCGCCGGCCCGGTCCTTCAACTGCAGCAGGGCCTCGTTAAGTCGGTCCTTTTCGACCAACCCACTGCGTCGAACCAAATCGAGAAACGTGTCAACCTTGGACTTGGCCATGCCCATTCTGACGCCTGTTGCGTCGCGTTCCGACCCGTCGTTTGCCGCCAAAACCCGCGAAGGAGAAGGACCCTATCTATGATATCCGCACAAGCACACCGCCCCCCCAACGCAAAGCCATCGGCTCCCGCCCGAAAAGTTTCCACCATCTTTCATTATAATCGCGATTTCGGTATGATACCAGCAGGCCTACGGGTGGTAAAGCGTGTCGCCGACTGGACTTGAAGATCGAGCCCCGCGAACATTCGTCAAAGGCATTAGGTTCCCCGCCATTCGATCGGGCTTCGCAGCCGGACAGGATGCTCGTTTTCCGGCTCTCGCCGCTTGCTAATTGGGCAGACTAGGTACGCCTGAAGACGCCGGAAGTGTTGATAGGACAGGTATTTACGGCGATATGGCCACCCGCAATCCCGGGAGCCCCTCACATTTGCGGCACGAGCGGAGTGACGGCTTCCGCGCTGCAAGCGTGCGTGGTCCCCCGCGGCAGTGCTCCGATTCATCGGGGCCGCGTGGCGAAACGGCGCCAAAGGCCGCGTGATTCGGGCCGCTAGGAGCACCCCCCCGAGGAGGCTAACGCGAAGTTGCAGCCAGATTGCGGTGCCAGAGACGTTTGATTTGCAGGGCGATCGTGCCGGCCGCCTCTTCCAGCCCGAATTGGCGGTCGACGTTGCCTTCGAGGTACGCGACCTTGTTCATCCCGTATACGTCGCTGCTGGCTTCATCCTGCCCGAGCACGTATCCCCCGCCAGCACGGATCGCGCGGCACCCGTCTGCTCCGTCGCGGCCCATACCGGTCATAATCACGCCCAGCACGCGGTTGCCGAAGACGTCGGCGGCGGCTTTCATCATCACGTCGGCCGATGGTCTATGGCCGCTGACCGGCGGTCCGTCGCGAAGCACCACTTTGACCATGTTGCCCGAGCGACGCAACTGGAGGTGTCTCCCGCCCGGGGCAATCAGCACGTGGTTGGGCCGCAGGGCGTCGCCGCTTTGGGCCTCTCGGACCGACAGCGTGGCCAAGGAGTCGAGCCGCCAGGCCAACGGCTTGGTGAAGTGGGGCGGCATGTGTTGGACCACGACGATCGGGGGCATGGGCGGCCGCAGGCTCTCGAAGAGGCTGGACAGCGCGGGCGGTCCGCCGGTGGAGACGCCAATGGCGATGCACTTGTCGACCAGTTCGGCCGGGCTGGCGGTAGAGACTCTCTTGGGCGTCTGCTTCTGTTGTTTTCGCTGCTGGCGGCGCTGCTTCCGCTCACGGCGAATCTCCAGGATTCTCCGTACGTTGATTCCGGCCGCCGAGCGGATCTTCCGCAAGAGTTCCTCACCGAGCGCGTCGCTCGATTCGATGCCCTCCTGCGGCTTCGCCACGTAGTCGATGGCTCCGCGATCCAAGGCGTCCAGCGTGGTGTTGGCGCCCACCTGGGTCAGCGAGCTGACCATGATCACAGGGACCGGTTGCCGCTGTAACATCCCGTCCAGGGTGGAGAGCCCATCCATCTTGGGCATCTGGATGTCGAGCGTCACGACGTCGGGATTCAACGCGTCGATCATCTCCAGCGCCCTCTGGCCGTCGGCGGCCTTGCCGGCCACTTCCATGCCCGGCGCGGCCGCAATCTGATCGCAGATCATCTCGCGAATCAATGCCGAGTCGTCTACGACCAGGACGCGAATGGTTGGCACTGGCATGTCGGCGCCCTCTTGCCCTCGCTTCCGATTTTGCCCAAAGGAGGTGACAGCGTCCGCATTCATTCTGGAGTGAATCCGGACGGCCTGTGCAAGACTAGCTTAAAGACAGGCCCACGGCGGCGTAGATGCAGAAGGGGGACCCTGCGAATCGGATTTGGGTCCTCAGCCGCGATAACCGTCATGATTGCCCCGATCGGACCATCGTCCCGCAGGGAGGCAGCCTGCGGCGTTGCCTTCCGGCGGGGCGGTTTGCGGCACGACCTCGAAACAGTCACCTCGTTCCAGCTGACCTACCGTACGCTCATGTCGCAACTCAGCCCGCCCGACGCGGTCAGATATCCACAGCGGACGTAGTCGGCCACCATACGATCGGCACTGAATCGCCAGGCCAGCGAACTGATGGAGTTCATCATCCGCTTGATCCACCGGCGCGGCAGGCCGTCGATGTCGAGTTCGTAGTAGAGCGGGATGACTTCTTCTTCGAGCACGCGAAACAGGTCGGCGGCGTCGCGGGCGTCGGTGATCGAGTCGTCGATGTGGTGGGTGCCGCGGCCGATGGCGAACCCGTTGGAGCCGTCGAAGGCTTCCGCCCACCAGCCGTCCAACACCGAAAGGTTCAGGGCCCCGTTGAGCACCGCTTTCTGGCCGCTGGTGCCGGAGGCCTCCAAAGGCCGCCGCGGATTGTTCAACCAGACGTCGACGCCCTGGATCAGGTGCCGGCAGACGTTGATGTCGTAATCTTCGACAAAGGCGATCCGTCCGGCGAAGTGGGAATCGTGGCGGAGGTTGGCGATGTGCTTGATCAGCTGCTTGCCGGGCTCGTCGGCCGGATGGGCCTTGCCGGCAAAGATGAACTGGATGGGCCGGTTGGGATCGTTGACCATGGCGATCAAACGATCCAAATCGCTGAAGATCAGGTTCGCCCGCTTGTAAGTCGCGAATCGCCGGCCGAACCCGATGGTCAGCACGTTGGGGTCGAGCACGTTTCGCGCGGCCTCGACGGCCTCATCGCTCTCGCCGCGGTGGCGGCACTGGCGGCTGACGCGCCGGCGCACGAAGGCCAACAGCAGGTTCTTCAGTGCGTAGTGAGTTTCCCACAACTCGCCCGGATCGACGTCGTGGATCCTCTGCCAGTCCTCGGGCTCGCCCATGCGGTGCATCCATCCGGCGGGGAAGTTTCGGTCGTAGAGCTGCTGCATCTGCCAGGCCAGCCAACTGGGAATGTGTACGCCGTTAGTGATGTGGCCGATGGGGATTTCTTCCTCGACGCGCCACGGCCAGAGGTGGGCCCACATCCGCCGGGTGACGTGGCCGTGCAGGTTGCTCACGGCGTTGGCCTTCCGAGACAGCTTCAACCCCAGCACGGTCATGCAGAACGACTCGTGTTCGTTTTGCGGCTCCACGCGGCCCAGACCCATGAGCTGTTCGAAGGAGATCCCCAACTCGTCGCGCAACGGGCCGAGGTGCTCTTCGATCAGTGCGCCGTCGAAGCGGTCGTGGCCGGCGGGCACGGGGGTATGGGTGGTGAAGACGGTATGCTGGGCCACGTCGCGCAGGGCGTCGTCGAAGCTCATCCCGTCATCCTTCATCCGCTCGCGGATCGCCTCCAGCGTGGCAAACCCGCTGTGACCTTCGTTGAGGTGATACACACCCGGTGTGATTCCCAATTCCTTCAGGGCGCGGATTCCACCTACGCCGGCCACCAATTCCTGCCGGACGCGGGTGCGGTTGTCGCCGCCGTAGAGCCGGGCGGTCAGTTCGCGGTCCTCCGGGCTGTTGCTGGGCACGTCGCAATCCAACAGGTAGAGTCGGACCCGGCCCACGCGCATCAACCAGACCTTGGCCAGCAGCTTGCCGGTGCGGGTATCGATCTCGACGGTGATGGGCTTTCCGTGGTCACCCCGGGCGGGTTCCATGGGGAGATTTTCCACCTTCGTGTCGAGATATTCCTCCTGTTGATATCCCTCGATGTCGAGGTGCTGCTTGAAGTAGCCCTGGTCGTAGAACAGTCCGATGGCGACCAGCGGCACGCCCAACGAGCTGGCGCTCTTGATGTGGTCGCCCGAGAGAACGCCCAGGCCGCCCGAATAAACGGGAACCGACTCGTGGACCCCGAATTCCAGGGAGAAATAGGCGACGGGTTTGGCGCCCAACACGCCGGCGTGCGTGTTGCCCCACGTTTGGGTCTCAACCAGGTATTCCTTCAGTCGGCGATAGGCGTGATTGATCCGGCTATACAGGACTAATTCGGCTGCCCGCATTTCCAGTCGCTCGGGCGTGAACTCCGCGAGCAGGGCGATGGGATTGTGGTCCAGTTGGCGCCACCGGATCGGATCCAGGTCGCGGAAGAGGTTGATCACCTCCGGATGCCAACTCCACCACAAGTTCCGGGCCAACGCCGTACACTTGTCGTATAGGGTTTCGGCCGTAAGTCCAATTGCCTCAAGCGTTTGGGGCACACCGGTAGAGACCGTTTCGGTTTGACTCATCTGAGATCATTCGCTCCCTGAGACTATGGGTGAACTTTCTAGGCAGGGGATTATACCGGCGAGCCCTCAATCAGGCGACCCCAGTGTGGGAACCGACGTGCGGAGCGGGCGGAGGGTCGATTGGCCTTGTCCGCATGCCCCGCCGTGTGGTAAGTTCGGTCCCGCGTGGTAAACCCACGTTCATGGCAAGCCGCCCCCCTATGGCGGGCAGATAAATAGGTGCAACCATTCGTGGCTCTTAATGGTCGACTCCTGATATAATAGCCAGGCAGGAGATGGCCGATCATCCAAGCTGCGAGGCGCACCTCTCCCGGGCGCACCCGTATACGCTCCCGATGACAGACGAGGAGGGAATCCGATGGATGCCAAGCCGACCGTATTCATCGTCGATGACGATCCGGTCATTCTCAAAGCGATTGCCGCATTGGTGGAACTGATCGACTTGAATTCCGAGTCCTATCAATCCGCCGACGCGTTTCTGGAGGCATATCGGCCGGTCGGTCCTGCGTGTCTGGTGCTCGACGTGCGGATGCCGGGGATGAGCGGGCTGGAACTCCAGAAGGCCTTGCGGGCGGCCGGAATGGCGTTGCCGATCATCATGATCACGGGCCACGCCGAGATTCGCATGGCCGTCGAGGCGATGAAGGCCGGTGCGGTGGAGTTTCTGGAGAAGCCTTTCCGAATGCAGGAACTCTGTGAGAGCATTCAGAAGGCGATCAGGCAGGAGGAAACGACTTGGCGGCGGCGACAACGCCGGGCAAACGCGGATCGGCGGCTCGAGCACCTAACGCCCGCCGAACGCACCGTGCTGGAGTTGATCGTTGCCGGCAAGACCAATCTGATGATGGCCGACGAACTGGGGCTCAGCGTGCGCGCGATCGAGGACCGCCGCAGCCGGATGATGAGGAAGCTGGCAGTCAGATCGCGCGCCGAACTCATGGAGTTGGTCGGCGGGGCCAGCGTCGCCACCGCGTCGACGACTCGGTAAGTCGTTGTGATTTCGAGCGAAAACGTCGAGCCGGACGGACGCTACGCCCTGGCCGGTTGCTCGTCTACCCGGGGCAGCCGAATGCAAAAAGCCGCCCCGCGGTCGCTGTCGATCGTCTCGATCGTCCCGCCGTGCTGCTGGACGATTTGCCGGCAGATGGTCAATCCCAGCCCGGTGCCCTGTGCCTTGTCGGTCGACAGCGGCTCGAAGACCTCGTGACGGCGTTCGGGCGGAATTCCCGGGCCGTCGTCCGAGATGACGATCTCGTCGTGATCCGAGGATCGGGTCGCCATCAGGCTGATTCCGCCGGCGCCGCCCACCGCGTAGACCGAATTGGCGAACAAGTTCCGCAGGACCTGTTCCCATTGCGCCGCGTCGACGTTGATCACGAAAGGGTCGGGCTGATACGTATCATGCCACTGGATGCTCTCCGGCGCGACCACTCGCGACCGGGCCTCGGTCACGATCGTGCTCAGGTCCACCGGTTTCCGCACCGGCTCCTTGCCGCGGCTCATGGCCGACAGATCGGCGATGATCTGGCCGGCCGAGTTGGCCTCCTGCTCGATGATCTGTATGTATTCGCGACAGGCCGGTTCCGTCGGGGGAACCTTGCCTTCGAGCAGGAAAGCCGCGTTGCGGATGGCCCCCAAGGGGTTGCGCAGTTCGTTGGTGACTTGGGCCACGATCTGACCGATGGTGGCCAGCCGGGTCTGGCGGACCAGTTGGTCGCGGACCTTGTCCAATTCCGCCGCGACGCGCTCGGTTTCGCGGAGCTGGTAGTTGAGCAGCGCTTCCTGGGCGGCCTCGGCGGCCTCTTCCGCCCGCTTGCGATCAGTTACGTCTCGCGCTACGCCGATGATGCCGGCCACTTCGCCTCCTTCAAAGAAAGGCCGCTCATTGACCTCCAACGTGATCCGCCGCCCGTCCTTGTGGTATATCTCCACCGGATACGGTCTGCTCGGCTTGCCCGTGCGAAGGGTCTCCTCGGTAGCCCGGACGACGTGTTCGTTGATCGGATTGTCCGTGAGATACTTGGTATAGTGCGTACCCCACTGGTCGACGGAATAGCCGGTGATTTGTTCTACTGCGGGAGAAAGATAATAGAATTTGCCTTCGCGGTCGTGACGGTAGACGAAATCACTCATGTTGCCGAGCAGGAACTGTTGCTCGTCGACCAAGGCGCGATACTTCTCGGAGCTCTCGTGGAGCGCTTCCGCCGCTCGGGTCCGCTCCGTGACGTCGCGAGACGACTCGACGATTTGGACCACCTCCCCGTTCTCAGCGAGGATCGGGGCCGCGTTGATCTCGAAAATCGACTCCCGGCCGTCGGGTGCTTGCCGCGTTTGCACGACCGTCACGGGGCATCGAGTCTCCAAGACCCGCTGCAGGGAGCAGGGGCCGCACTCTCCCTCGCAGGGCGCTTCGCGGCCGTGGAAGAGTTCATAGCAGGTAACTTGATCGGCCACCGGATCTTTGCCCCCGGCCCTTTCCCGGGCCGCCTGGTTGGCCAGCACGACGCGAAAGTCGCGATCGATCACCAGCGTAACGTCGGGCACCGCGTCGATCACGGTTTGCAGGAAGGCCTGGGACCGGCGCAACGCGTCCTCCGCCTGTTTGCGCTTTGTGATGTCGTGAACCAAAACCAGCAGGCTGTCGATGGCCCCGTCGGCCCGACGCAGTCGTCTTACGCAGAGGTGGGCATCGACGACCTTGCCGTCCTTGCATACGAACCGCCGGTCCAGGGAGTACCCCTTCGTGACCCCGTTGAGCACACGGCCCAGTTCGGTCTCATCGGCTTCGCGGTCGTCCGGGTGGGTCAGATCGGTCCACGTCTTTCGGGTCAACTCCGCTTCGGAGTAGCCGAGGATCTCGCACAGTCGTTGGTTGACCTCCATCCACTCCTTCTCCGGCGAGACGATCGCCATGCCGACCAGTCCCAACTCGAAGTAGCTGCGGAACCGCTCCTCGCTCTCCAACAGCCACTGTTCCGCCTGCGCGCGTTCGGCGATCTCTTTTTGCAGTTCCTGGTTGGCCTGCTCCAACTCGGCGGTCCGTTCGGCGACGCGTTCTTCGAGCGAGTCGCGGGCGCGCTGTAGTTCGGCTTGCGTTTGCTTGAGGTCGGTGACGTCAAGAAAAACGCCGTTCCACAGCACGCTGCCGTCCGGCGTCGGATGGGGGTTGGAAATCGCCCGGACCCACTTGATCTCACCGCCGGTCGACTTGCACTGCAGCTCTCGCTGCCACGTGCCCATGGTCTTGGCCGATTTCTCGATCGACCGAAAGATCGATTCCAGATCTTCCTCGAACAGCAGACCGGGCAGCAGCGCGGTGGGGTCCTGCTGGACTTCTTCGGGTGAGATGCCCAGCACCTGGGTCACCCCTTCGCTGACGTAAGGGAACGTGTAGGTGCCGTCGGGGCGTCTGAGGAACTGGTAGACGACGCCGGGAATATTGGCGGCCGTTTCGCGAATTCGAGCCTGGGTCTCTCGCAGTGCGTCCTCGGCCCGATGCCGGTGCTCAATTTGCCGGCGAAAGCGCCGCGAGGCCATCGCGATGCCACATAAGCCGAACAGCCAAATTCCGCCGTAGCCGGCGGCCTGATGCGTCATGGCCCTCCCTTGCGCAGCCCAGACGGTATCCATCGGAACCGAGACGCTGATCCCTCCGCGGACGTCGCCCACCTGGTACCCTTGTTGGCCGTGGCACGTCAGGCAACGAGCCTCGGTGATCAACGGCCGCATCAGGCGCATGTGCGGTTTGCCGTCGATCTCCTCCCGCGTGCTCCACTCGGGCACGCCGCGCTCGAACTTCTCCAGCGCCTCCCTTTCCCATGCATCCGGCTGGTTCTCGGGGCGGATGGGCCGCAGACTCGTCAGGTGGCCCTGCAAAGACTGCCGTCCCTGGGACGCTTCGTGCACCTGTCGCATCATATAGGCCGGATTGACCAGGGTCAGACGCCGGTTTGAGGCGGTGGTGACGTCTCGTTCGGAGATATCGTTCAGATAAGGATTCGGCGGCGATTTCTCGTTGACTTCAACGTAGACACCGCCGTGCGAAGCGTTCCAGTGGCGGAAGGCGAACTCCTTTTCTATGGCGCCGCGAGCGATCGCTCTGGCGATCTCCAGCCCCTGGTTCCACTCATCGACCAGTTCCCAACACAGCGCACCGCCGACAGCCACCGTCCAAAGTCCCACCAGCAACCAGACATACCGTCTCACCCGGATCGGCGCGGCTGGCGTGCGATTCGTGTCGTTCATCAGATCCGGCTCGGCATCTTCAGACGAGAGCAGAGGAGATGGAGCGAAATGCCGCTGGCTACCACCACTTTAGCATTCTAATTCTTCGCCTCGCGCGGGGAACGGACGACCCTCCTTGCGGGTCAATTGTAACCACCCGAATTGTTGCGGCATCGGCGCAACCGGTTGCACCCCGGTCAGTTGTACGGTGCGGGCGTCCTTGGTAACCGGATGCAGAACGCGGCGCCTCGCTCGCTGTCGACGACTTCGATGGTCCCGCCGTGGCGCTGGACGATCTGCTGGCAGATCGTCAGTCCCAGACCGGTCCCCTTCTGCTTGTCGGTAAACAGCGGCTCGAAGATCGCCCGACGACGTTCGGCGGGAATGCCCGGCCCGTTGTCGAAAAAGAGAATCTGATCGTACCGATCTGATCGCGTCGCCTCGATCGTGATCTCGCCGGCCTCCTTCACTGCCTGGATCGAGTTGATCATCAGGTTCCTCAAAACCTGCTCCCAGAGGCCCCCATCGACGTCGATCACGAACGGGTCGGGTCGATAAGTTTCCTGCCAGTGGACTGTTTCCGGCGGGGCCAAGCGGAAGCGGGCTTTGGCCACCAGAACGCTCAAATCGACTGCCTTTCTTTGCGGTTCTTTTCCCTGGGTCATGGCCACCAGTTCGGAGATGATTTGACCGGCCGAGGCCGTCTCGCGTTCGATCACCTCGAGATACTCTTGCCACTTCCTCTCCGTATCCGGAACCTGGCCCTTGAGGTAGAAGGCGGCGTTGCGGACCACCCCCAGCGGGTTGCGCAGCTCGTGCGCGATGCTGGCCGAAACCTGCCCGATGGTGGCCAATCGCGTTTGTCGGACGAGCCGGTCCCGGGCTTTTTCCAGTTCGGTTTCGGCACGTTCTTTCGCCTGCTTTTCATGCTCTCGCAGTGTTTCCTCCGCAACTCCCCGAAGGAACGTGTAAAAAAAGAACCCCCATAACACCGGCAGGAGGATTTCGAGATAGTCTTCCAGGACGTCCGAGCTGGTCGAGATCCCGGACCATTCCAGGACATTGCTGAGATTACGGAAGAGGGTCAAAACGAGCACCCCGGCGAACGGCCACAGCGGGACGTGTTGCAGGGTGCGCTTCCGCCCGAAGCAGAGGATCGCGACGGCCGCCAGGGAGGCGAGCACCGCGAGCGAATCGATGGCACTGATGGCGGCCGTCATCGAGGGCACTCCTGCTGCGCTCTGGTGAAGACCATCCAGCACCAGACGGCCACCAGCACGGAATTGGCGGCGTAGCACACGTGCTCCGCAAGGTTGAGCCACTGGGTCCAGAAGAAACCTTCCAGCACCGTCAGAGTCCAGCCGCCCACGAGCGTACAGAAGGCTGCCAGCAGGACGCTCCAGGCGGGCAGCCGTTTCAATGGCGGGCGGTTTCCCAGCATGAAGATCAGCACGATGACCCCCAGCAGCAGCATCACGACCTCGTTTTCCTGAATCATCTCCCTTCTCCTGCGGCGGGTCTCCGGCCGCTGTGGCGTCGCTTCCAGGCCGGCAAGACCCGTGTGATTATCGCGCTTTGCCGCGTTCCGGGTCAATACTCTAAGCTAAGCTATAAACGGGGAGTCTGCCGCACGCGGTGTGGGGGTGGCGCCGATTGCAGGGATTATCGGGGTCTCGGGCGGAGGTCGGCATGGAGTTCTCGTGGCTCATCTTCTTTGTCGTCTTAGCGCTGGGGATCGTCCAGTTGGCCGTGGGGGTCGTGTTCGGGCGATGCCTGCCGATCGGCCGGGCGAAAGCGGCCGGGACCAGTCGCGGCGACGCCCGCCGGCTCCGCCGTTTCGCCGTCCGGCTGCGCAGTCTGGTGAACAACGTGGCCGAGGACGTCGGAAAGCACCAGTCCAAGATGCTGCAGGCCAACGAGGAACTGGCCCTGGTGGAGACGGTCGAGGCGGACGACCTCACCGAATTTGTGTTGAAGTCGGTCGCTCAGATCATGCAGATCAACGAACGGTTGCAGGTGCGTCTCAACTCGACCGAGGAGAAGCTCCAGCAGCAGACCGATCAGATCGAGACGCACTTCACGGCCGCCCGCACCGATCCCCTGACCGGATTGCCGAACCGCCGAGCCTTCGACGACGACTTGGCGCGCCGCGTCGCCGAATGGCAGCGTAAGAAGAATATCTTCTGCCTGTTGATGATCGACATCGACCATTTCAAGAGGCTCAACGACCGTTACGGGCATCCGGCCGGCGACCACGTGCTGCGCAGCGTGGCGGAAATTCTCGTCAGGACGGTTCGCGACATGGATCTGGTCTGCCGGATCGGCGGCGAGGAATTCGCCGTCCTGCTTCCCAGCACCAATGCGTACGATGCGTGGCGGGGGGTGGAACGCATCCGTTCGGCGATCGCCGCCGAGACGTTCCCGTTCGACGGAGCACGAATACGCACGACCATTAGCTTGGGACTAGCCGCGATCGCCCCCGGGGACGACGCGATTTCACTGGTGCAACGGGCGGACGAAGCCCTCTACACCGCCAAAGACGCCGGACGCGACTGCGGGTACTTCCATAATGGAAAGGGCTGCGAACGCATTTACCTTACCAGCCGCCCGGCCGATCGGGCCGATGCCCACCACGTCTCCGACGGGAACGTGCCCGAGGCCGCCGAACTGGCCGCCATCTGCGACGACCTCCGCAGCCGTTTGGGAGAAGTGACCAAGGCGGCGGACGATCCGCCTCTAGTATGACAGCGCTACATTAGCTCAAGACCTCCATGTGGGATTGCCGATAACGGCATACAAGACATGGAGGTGCATGATGACGACTG
>Ga0180438_10008035_pt1 | contig 13520 bp, 8 predicted proteins | sample SS_ome_12_FD_132455 | JGI IMG/M metagenome (GOLD analysis project Ga0180438, IMG submission 132455) | Hypersaline lake sediment archaeal communities from the Salton Sea, California, USA - SS_3_D_2 metaG | ecosystem: Environmental > Aquatic > Non-marine Saline and Alkaline > Hypersaline >... | reverse complement strand
GCGTCCCGACCAGGCAGCAGCCACTGATTCAGAGCCAAGAAGTACGAGTACAGAGGCGCCTTACCCAAGACCTCGGTGTTTCCGATTCCATACGAATTCAGCAAGATCTCGGCCCACTTCCACTGAACCCTGGAATCCAGAATCGGAAAGGTAAAGAACGGCCACTGTTTGATCTCCCAGAGATACGCCAAACGGGGAACGAGCGCGACGGCGAGAACAATCCCAATAGGCCAGCGCGAGCCTGCCGCTAACCAACGCCCTCGATCGGAGACCGCGCACGCATCCTCTCTATGCTCCGATACCATGCGGTCTTCAGTCATGCGTCTCCTGTGCGTCCCCGATGTAACCGAGGTCTCGAAGCTGCCGACGAAGCTCCTCATCGACGTAGATTCTGGGAGCAGGCGCGGTGGACATATGCTCTCGTCGCTCCTTCTGAGCGAGGAGCCAGCGGACCATCATCTGCTCGTCGTATGCCGCGCGCGCGGCAAGTCGTTGCGAAAGATCCTCGCTCTCCCTTGGATCGCGTCGAGTGTCCCAGAGCCCGAGCGATTTCTTCGCCGCCGTCTCCCGAGGCGCCACCGACACATCCACCACTCTTTTATATCCATCCTCATCTATGACCGCCACGAGGTCTAGTCCATTGCCGCCGAATTGCGAAAGCTCCGCATAGAAAGGCTCTCTCTCTGGCTGCGCCGATGATCGCTCAGAGGGTGGCAGTTCCCTCCCAGGAATGCGATACGTCAGATTCGGGCGAGCCCCGACCTCGGCAAAGAGCGTTGGCAGCAGGTCCTGCATACCCACTCGTTCCTCGACGCTCATTCCGCCATGTCGTCCCTTCGGATAGCGGATGATCAATGGAACGTGCATCTCCTCGACATTCAAGTTCCGCCCATGGCACAGCGTATCGTGCTCCCCGAATGCCTCTCCATGATCCGCCACCAAGATCACCACAGCATCCTCGAACCGCCCCGACTCCCTGAGCATATCCAAGAACTCCCCGAATTGCTCATCCGCTTCGAAGACCTCTGCGTCGTAGAGATCGACAAGATAGGCGATGTCGTCAACCGAAAGATCTGGATTCACACGACCCGCCTCCACCAGCGCCTCGATCGATCCATCACACCGGCCTTCGTATCCCCGATCGAACCGCTCGAAAGTCTCCGGGCGAGGGGTGTAGGGATCGTGGGGCTCGATGGTGTGGAGGTAGACGAAGGCCGGCCTGGCTGGGTCGAGCGCGTTCAGGAACCGTGCCGTCTCAGAGATGGCCCATCGAGCACTGACGAAGTGGTTGAGCACAAACCGGTCATATCCCTGATTGAAGCCGAACTTCTCTCCCACTTGAAGATTCGTCGTAAAGCAAGCCGTCGCGTAGCCCATATCTTGGAGAACTTCTGGAAGCAACACCGGCCATTCCGCCAGGCCATCAGTGTTGTGCATCGCCCCATGCACGCTCGGATACAGCCCGCTCAGCATCGTAGCCATCGACGGCCGCGTCCATGTCGTCGGCGTGAACGCCTTTTGGTAGAATGTCGCACCCTTCGCAAAGGCATCGATGGCGGGCGACGTTCCACGGTCGTAGCCGTAACAGCCCAGATGGTCCGCCCGCAGCGCGTCGATCACATAGATGAAGACATCGGGGGGATGATCCTTCGCGCGCGCGGGCAGCAGCACGGGTAGATCGGCAGGCTTCTCTGTCGGAAGGTACGGCTGGGGCCTCTCCTCAACCCGAGTCGCGGGCACCGGCTTCATTCGAAGACGGAGCCGCACCCCCTGCGGCACTCGGAGCGCGTACCACAGCGTGCCCCTCGTGGCAAAAGCAAAGGCTTCGTCCTCTCCATCACCCAAACGACACGCCTGCGGCCCGATCGGACCCGGATGCAGTCCGATCTCCGCTCCCTGCTGCCATCCGACAAACTCCAGAGGCGTCACTCCGTCCGGAGCCACTATGTCCACAGCGCAAGCCAGATAGCCCGTCGAGCTCCCCTCAATCTGACGCCGCGCTACATCACCATTGATGTCGAAACGCAGGAGCTCCCCGGAATACGCATCCAAATCGATCTCTGCTCCATACACCGGCAGTTTCCGCGCGCCTTCGGAAAACAGCCGTCGAGTTTGATAAACAACCACCGGCGCCTTATCGTCCGTCGTGATCGTCACGCGCGCGGTCATCACCGAATCCGCCCACGGCTTCGTCCACACAGCCACGAGCGCCATCGCTATCAGAACTCCAGCGATTCCTATGAGTTTTGCGGGCGTCTTCCTCAACGCGGCCGCTCTCCCACTGCGTGCTCCATCGTTCTCGCTTACACCTTTCACTTCATTTTTCCCCAATCGTTCTCCTGCGCCTCACCCCTCGAAGACACATCCCAGAGCGTCTCGCGAGAACATCCTCACAATCGCCAATAAGTTCAACACGCCGCAATCTCTAAGAACAGGGAGAAATAGATTTATTGACGAATTCTGCATCTTCATGACTTGCCATCTCGATTCAGACACGACATTCTCCGCACCTCGCTTGCGGATCGGTTCTCATGTGCGTCCACCGGCCGCACTGCTTCATTGCCCACTCGGCGATTGGCTTTCATACAAGTAGGGAACAATGCCTACAGAATCGCCGAAACCTCGAATGGAGTTATCATCACAGCGATGATTGTCGTAACGGGGGCAACCGGTTTCGTCGGAGGTCATCTCGTCGCCCGGCTCGTCGAAGCCGGGGAATCGGTGCGTGCCCTCGCCCGCCATCGCTCCGATCTCCCCTCTGCAGATTTCGTTCGAGCCGATATTACCGATGCCTCATCGCTCACAGCCGCGTTCGAAGGAGCCGCTTCTGTCATCCACTGCGTCGGCGTCATTCGCGAAACCGGTCGCCAGACCTTCGACCGCGTTCACATCCACGGCACCGAGCATGTCATTCGGGCATGCAAGAGTGCAGGCGTTTCGCGAATTGTCTATATCAGCGCTCTCGGCGCGCGCTCGGACGCCAAGAGCCGCTATCACCAATCCAAGTGGCGGGCCGAGGAAATCGTTCGCTCGTCCAGCATCGATGCCACCACACTTCGCCCCTCTGTTATCTTCGGCCGGGAGGGCGCCTTCATGGCGGCCCTTACGTCCCTCGTCACCGAATTTCACGTCATCCCCATCATCGGCGATGGTCTATCCCTCATTCAGCCCATATGGGTCGAAGACGTCGTCACTTGTATTACGGGCGCCTTGACCAACGACACAACAATCGGAGAGACATATGACCTCGGCGGGCCCGCAACCTATGGCTTCGAACAACTGGTCGATCTGATTGCCGCGAGCGAGAACGTCGCCAAACCCAAAATCCATTGGCCTGTCTCACTCGTGCGACCCGTTGCCGCCGTCCTGGGTCGCCTTTCTCAGCGATTCCCCCTGACGTCGGACCAACTCACCATGCTGCTCGAAGACAACACCTGCGACATCGCGTCCATGCGCCGCACCTTCGGTATAGACCCCGCCCCCATCCGAGAGCACCTCACAGACTAACCCGTCCGACACGAGCGGCCGCAAGCTTCTCTGCCCGCACCGGGATCGAGAACGCCAGGGAGTGGTTCAGAGATATTCTGTTCGTCGCCCCGCAACTGCGTGGTCGTTCGAGATTCCCCTCCAGCCAGGCGGAAAGAGAGTTATTGGAGGTGTTGGATGGGACGCCAGAACGGCGAGTGCGACAAGGTCGGCCGAAAGTGGCATATTGACGAAGCTCCCCAATGACCCCTGAAAGGGAATATCAGCGGCTAGAGTAGAGCTCGGCAAGACGTTTGATGAGGGCAGGATCGCCGGTAACGGAGAGGCGACCGGTTTCCACGAGGCTGTGGGGGCCAACTTCTCCATGAGCGAGGGCAAGGAGGTCGGCGGCGGCGAGGGTTACGGTGAGGTCGGGGCTGTCAATGTCGCCGTGGCCAGTTTCGCAAGAGTCAGGGGTAAGGCGCATCCACCACTCATCTGGCTGCTCACCAGCGGTGCGAAGTTGAATCGTAATTGGTGAGAGGGAGCGACGGAGCAGGGCAACTTCGGGGCGTCCGCAGGCGCTGTCCCGGAGGGCTTCGATGTCGCTGTAGGACGGATTTCCCTCAATCGGCTTGTCTTCTTGTTCTGACACGCCGAAGAGAAGGGGGGTTCGGACGACGAAGTCACGAGTGCCTTGTGCATTTCCGAGCGAGCCATAAATGGCGATGCGAAAGCGTCCTTCCGGAGTTATCGCACGGATCTTAGAGTCGAATCGATAGGCAGAGTCAAAAACCCCACAGACTCTCAGGGATTGGCCGTTTGGCCTCTCGACGAGGATCCGACCGGAGAGGCGTTCTTCTTGGCCCACGGGGTGCTGAATGCCGGGATGATCGCCATAGGTGATGATGGGGGCACGGGGGTCGAGTACACGACGGAGCATGGCTTCGGCTTCGGCCGCTCCTGGGGTTTCTCCTTCACTCGGAGATGGCGGCTCCCAGCCGAGCACTATTGCGACATCGAGGACTTTGCCTGTGGCGAAGGCGCGATCATCCCCTGGCTGTGCCGCTTCTCCAGAAAAGGTGAACCGGACCGGGGGGTGACCGTGGGGGCTGGGATTTGGGTCAATGGCGGTGACCGTTGATCGGAGATCGGGCAGCCACTCCACCAGCTTCGGCCACGTGGAAGCCGTGACGACGAATCCGTCTGCACCAGCTTCTCTTGCGAATTGAATTTGCTTGATCAGCCCCCAGGCAGATCCGGCTCCGCTCGCACAGAGCGAAGAATAGACTGGAACTGCGCCGCGCACGGCACGACTCTGGGACTCAACGAACAGGGAGAGCGTGGCTCCATCCGGTGTGCAATTTGTCGGCATGACGAAGTCAACGGCGCCCTCTTTCGCCCAGGAAACCCAGTCTTGACCATAGACGCGAGCAGCATCCTGAAGATTGGGCCACGCGGCGATAGAGACAGTTACTTCCGGCCGGTCGGCATGGACTTCGTCGGTGATCTCCTCGACGAAAGAAGTGAGTTGCTCCTGTCTCCATCGGATCCATTTCTCGAAGGTTTGGTCCCCCTCCAATACGTCTTCGGGCCAGTTTCCCACCTGAACGGCTGCATCTCGCTGAAACTGCTCCTTGCAGTTTTCGCAGAAGCAGAACAGTGGAGCGGGGAACTGGACATATTCGAGGTGAACGCCCGCGATTTTCGGTTGTTTGAGAAGCTTGCGGATCGATGCCTTCTCCCGTTCTCGGTTCGCGGGATTGGATGGGCAGAGCCAGTCTGATGCCTCTGAAGGCCAATCGCGCGCGAGCCGGCCTGTGCTGTCTCGCTGAAGACGATCCGTTTCCTCGAACTGCTTCACAACCTCGGGCGATACTCCCGTCAGTTTCCAGCACATTCGGGCAGCGTGTAGCTCGATGCCGTGGCGAACCGCGGCTTCGGCGGCTGGAGCGAGCTGCTTCTCAGCCGTATCTTCAAAATCGATGAAGGCGGCATTGAAGCCATTCGCTTCGAGGGTCGCCATGAAGGCTTCCCAATCGACGATCTGGTCCGCGCTGAGCTTGATTCCTCGAAGTTCGCCCCGGCGAGACTGCGCAAATGAGGTGGAGATGGCGAAAAGAACGAGGGTCAAAGCTACAGCAAGGGTGCATTGGAAGCGCATCGAGTGACCTCCTGATGCAGCCGATGTTCGTCGTTCAGTGAGTGGTTCCTCTCTCCGGTGCCCGACGTGATGGGAGCAGGATAGCGAGAAGCCCTGCGGTGAGAGGCAAGATCGTCGAGAAGTCTATGGCGCGCGCCAGCGCCGACGTCTGCCCGTAAACGGATGTCCACTGATCGGCGAGGGTGCCGACCGCCACGGCAGCGACACCGCCAATGCCCCAGGCGAGCCCCATGATAATGCCGGACACGGTACTGGCGTGTCGGGGCAGGAGCTCCTGAGCCATCACAATATTGATGGGCAGGGCGGCGAAAAGCAGCATTCCGGTAATCAGGAGCATGAATGCGCTGACAAATCCGCTGGTATGCAAGAAGAGAAAGAGGGCGGGGCCGGTGAGCGTCAGGCTCATAGCTGTGACGGCGCGCCGGCCGAAGTTCTCTGAAAGCTGTCCGCCAATGAAGCCGCCTACTGCGCCTGCCAAGGTGAATCCAAGTAAAGCCCATCCTCCAAGGATCAGCGTCTTGCTGCGGTGCTCGATGAGGACGGGGACAAAGGTGGTGAAGACGGTCGCGGTCGCGGCGCGCAGCATGACTACGAAATAGAGGATGGTCAGCGAGCGTCGCCAGTGCTCGGGACCGTGGGGAACCTGCTCTAGGGATTGACGGTGAATGGCTTCCACCGAAGCCGGAACGATGCGTATCAGAAAGGCTGAGGACGCCAGTCCAATGGGAAGTGTGAGCCACGTTCTGTTATACCCGAGGTGGGAGACGATGGCGGCGATGAGCAACGATCCAACCCCGTAGCCGATATTGCCCCCCGCGGTGAAGCTCGCCATGGCGAGGCCCGGCCGTCGACGGGCTACGGCACGTATGAGTGCTGCGCCCTGAGGATGAAATGCCGCGGTGGCGATACTGCCGATCACAAGAAGGGTGACGAGAGCGCTGTAGCTTTGTGCGAAGCCGAGGAATGCCAGGGAAAGTGCCGTGATGGACGGCGCGGCGACGGCGATGACTCGGCGGTTTACTCGATCGCCAATGAACCCGAAGAGTGGTTGAGAGAACTGCGATGTAATCGTGACGATGGAAACGAGAACGCCGGCGCTTTTATAGTCGAGGTTTAGGTTGAGTATGATCAGGGGGAGGAGCGCGGGCAGGAAGCCCATATACATGTCATTGGCGCCGTGACTGAAGGCCAGAGCTATGACTCCGAACCGGGGCGAATCGTGAGGGTGAGGGCCCTGCTGCTTGTTTGAGGTCACGGCTCTTCCGACTGACTCGGTGGAATCTCCTCTGGATAGAGGATGGGGTCGGCCGGCCACCAATCTGTGAGGCTTCGCTTGGTGGCTTGGTCTCGCTCGGCAAGAGCGTTCTGCCCGAGCGTCGAGTAGGCCAGGGCGCGCACGCCGTATAGATAGGGATCGCCAGGATCGGCGGCGATAGCGCTCGACGCGATGTCGACCAACGCTCTGGTATAGGGGCGTACCTCGCTGGCGAACCCGTGGCTCGCACCGACATCGACAATGTCGTAGAGCGTATCCAGTGTTGCAGTGGATATGTCGAAAGCTCGTGCGAAATGTGCGGTGGCAGAGTCCCGCTTACGCTCCTGGAGATCGAGGAGTCCCAGCCCGACGTGAAGGGTTGGCGATTCCTGTCCGAGGTCAGCTGCTTTGAGGAAAGCAGCTCGGGCGGATGCGTAACGGCGGTGGCGCAAAGCTAGGACACCTTGGTAGATGAGGTGTTGAAAAGCTTGCCGCTGATCTTCAGAGGCGATGGAGAGCAACTCCTCTGCTGTGGAGAGATGGCCGAGGTTCAGAGCTGCTCGCACGCCGCTCGTAAGGCTGATGAGGCTGCGAGGGTCGTTCGCGTACGATTCCCGGTAGTATTCGAGGGCTTCGCCGTAGTATCCATCTGCGAAGCGCGCATCTGCAACGAGACACTGTGCGTCTGCGACAGCGCGCTGCAAAAATGTGTCATGAGGTCGAAGGGAATATGCTTGGACGGCCGCTTCCAGGCTGCGGTCGGCGTAATCATAGGCTGAGAGAAGTTGAGAGCGCATGAGCCAGCGTCCGGCGAGGCGAGCGGCCGCTGCCGTGGCGAGGGGCTGCGATTTGAGCGGCCGGATCGAGATTTCGTTGAGTTGTCGGCGGACATCGGCTGGAGAGAGTTGCTCGACGGCACCGAGAAGTGCCGGCATGGTGGCAGATATACCACGGAGCGTGACGGCCTTCGGAGCACTGAATTCGATGATGGGAAAATCCAGGGTGTTACGGGTCGCATCCATACCAATGGCGCGCATCTGGTCGGGACCAGCGATGTACCAACCAAGCACATCTGCGGGTTCATGCACCCCCATTTCGAGCAACTCGGTCATAACCCTGGGGTCAGACATATGGACGCCGGTGCGCTCGAGGTCAACTTCAAGATCGTCTTTCGCCCCGATGAGAACGGTATCGATTCCGCAGAACCAGATGGTGGCGTTTGGGAATACATCGACGAATGTGCCGAGGATCGTGGCGAAATCACTGGGCGATAGGTGGTAGAGAGGAAGCCATTGAGCGAGGATGCCGCCATCCCGGAGACACTCTTTAGCAGCCTGCCAATGTTCCCGAGAATAGAGGGTCCCTGCTCCGGTGACGAACGGGTGAATGGGATCGGCACTGATGACGTCGTATTGCTTGCGAGTGGCTTTGACGTAGTTTGCACCGTCATTGATAACAAGATGAAACTTCGGGTTTTCGAGGACGTTGTGATTCCTCTCGGCAAAGCAGGCGGTGCCGCCAGGCACGTCGGTCGATAGCTCGACAGTTGTGACGGTTTCGACGCTGGGATAGATTGCGCAAATGCCGCTGGATACGCCAGATCCAAGCCCGATGAGGAGAACGTCTTTCGGCTCCGGGTGGAGCAGCATGGGCAGGTGCCCCAGCATTCTGAGCGTGCGCATGTCGTAAAGATAGGTGGTGGCGACGGGTTTGGCATTGATCGAAATGATCTCATCACCCCAAGCATCTTGGAGGACGTCGACGGATGCACTGACACCTTCTCGATGGTAGAGAAGGCGCTGCATGTGACGATCAGTGATGTCGACGGTGGAACCGATCATGCGACTGGCGTAGTAACCTCCGGCGAATGGCCCCCATCCGGCGAAGAGCAATTTCGTGTCGAACTGGGGGTGTCGCACAGAGAGAACGGCGACAATTGCGATGAGAGCAGCAAAGAGAGTCCCTCTGCGCCAACGACTCCACGGTGCTGCGATCGCAATGGCCAAGCCTCCCCCGACGAGCATGAGAAAGAGGGCGAGGATGGTCAGGGACGGTTGGAGCCCAAAGTATTTGATGAGAACGAAGCCGCAGAGCAAGGAACCGATGATACCGCCGAGGGTGTTGACGGCGTAGACGTCGGCGACGGTGCGCCCGATGCGATCCTCGCCGCGGGAGTACATGCGGATAAGGATGGGAAAGCTTCCGCCGGATACGAAGGTCGGTATGAAGACAAGCAGGAAGCAAACGACGAATTGGGTGGCGATGATGAGAGGCCAGAGACCATAAGCGTAGTCATAGAGGGAGAGGAAGATAAAGGGTAGGCGGTTGATGACCGCCGGTCCAAAGACGGCGAACAAGCCCCCAAAGAACAGAAGGGCGGCGACCCAGGCCCCACGGTTCGGAGTGGTGTCTGCGAGGCGAGCGAAAACGGCGCTCCCGAGTGCGATGCCAACGAGGACGGCGGTCAGCATCGTGGTGAAGGCATAGGTGGTCGATCCCAGTACCAGAACGAGGCTTCTCGTCCAGACGACTTCGAGCCCAATTATGGCGAGGCCCGAAGTGAATGCAAGGGCAAGAATGAATCTTCCGCTTCCTCCGAGAGGGAGTGGCGCTGAAGTTGTAGATACTCCTCCAGTTGGTCTCACGCGCTCCGAAGGCCGGTCAGAGAAACTGAGACAAAGTGCCGCGATGGCGAGGACGAAATTGCCCCCCGCCGCGGCCAACGTCGTCGTCGAAATTCCGACTGTCGGGATGAGAAGAAAACCGGCGGTGAAGGTCCCGGTGACGGCCCCGAAAGTATTCACCGCGTAGAGCCGACCGACGCCAATGCCGAGCGCGTCCTCCCTTTCGACAAGGAGCTTGCTCAGCACCGGGAGAGTTGCTCCCATCAGGGTTGTCGGGAGAGCGAGCAGCGCGAAGGATACGACAAACCGGTACAGGGTGAACAGGGAGAAGCTTTCGCCGATGCTGCTGTACACTGCGGGGTAACTTGCTTCGACGAATTTCAGGAATACCGGAAGCAGCAGTGCGTATATGCCGATGGCCGCTTCCATTCCACCATAGATGAGGAGAGGATGCCGCCGCGTGCGATCGATGATGCGACCGGCCGCATAGCTTCCGATCGCTAATCCGGTGAAGAACGCTGCAAGTACGGTGCTGACGGCGTAGGTTGTAACACCAAAGACGAGAGCGAAATTCCTCGCCCAGATGACCTCATAGATGAGACTGGTCGTTCCGGAGAGGAAGAAGAGCAAGAATATGGTTGCGACCCAACTTCTGGGGAGTCGAGTCGTCGTCGGCATATCAGTTTGTGACATGACAGAGTTCCGTTCGCCTCCTGGGCTCTCCCATTCCGTTTGTTTGGTGGGAGGTGGATATGCTCCTGAACCGAAATGACTTCCGTGCGCGGTTGCGCGCTCCTTCCGAGCGCGACAACTGATGATGCGCCAATATGGAGGATAGTTGCAATGATCGTTAAGGTTGGAATCGAGAGTGGAGACCTTGTCGGAAATACCGACGCCGTCATCCAGCAGGCTGTGGATGCCGCCGGGACGTATGGCGGGGGGACGGTCGAGCTGGGCCCAGGCGTATACACGATGTACGACGCGGTGCGGCTTCGCCGGAATGTGCGGCTGGTTGGATCGGGCGAGGAGACGATCCTGCGCAAGTGCGATGGCGCCCAGAGCCAGTTTGCCATCGATGCCGACTACGGACAGACCAAGGTGACGGTGGAGGATCCAACGGGGTTTCGGATCGGCATGGGCGTGGTCGTGCGCGATGATCGAGCCGGGGCCTTCCACGATACGGCGGCGACGATCACGCTCATCCAGGGCAACACACTCTACGTCGACCAATATTTTGTGAAAGACTACGATGGTGACACGGGTGGTATCGTCTGTAGCGCGTGTTCATTGGTTGCCGGTGTGGATGTGGATTCCGTTGTGATCGAAGGAATTCGTTTCGAAGGCAACCGAGAGAAAAATCTCCCCATCAACGGCTGTATTGGCGGAGGCATTTACTTCTATCGAGCTCGGAAGTGCCGAATAGCGGACTGCGTCATCGAGGGTTTCTCGGGGGATGGGATTAGCTTTCAGACCACGCAGGATTTTGAAGTGGAGCGGTGTGAAGCGCGTCGGTCGGCGGGACTTGGGTTTCACCCGGGAACTGGTTCGGCTCGCACTCTCATTCGCGGTTGTCGAGCGATCGAAAACGATGGGGACGGATTATTTCTCTGTTGGCGGGTGCAGGACGGTCGCTTTGAGAACAACGAGTTCGTGGGAAATGGACATGCCGGAATATCGATCGGACACAAGGATACGGACAACGTGTTCGTGGGCAACACCATCCAGGGCAACGCGGTGTACGGTATTTACTTCCGAGATGAGAAGCCCACAAACGCTGGCAGCCGGAACGAGTTCCGAGAGAATGCCATCGAAGACAACGGTACGTCAGGCGTTCATGTGGATGGCTATACCACGGATCTCCTCTTTGAGCACAACACGATCCGCGATACGCGTGAGGCCGATGAGCGCAGTCAGAGGTTTGGCATTCTCGTAGGGCCAAACGCAAAACGAGTGAAGGCCGTGGGCAATCAGATCGAGAACCATGTGGAAGCGGACACGCAGGGCGATATAGTCTTTGAGCCGTAAGCTCAAAGACTATCCGGCGAGGTCATCGTTTCCCGGCTGTGAGCGGGCGGCTTTCCGCTCAATGCCTTTGACAATGACGATTGTTCCCGTATACAGCAATACCATTGGGATGGCAGCAACGGTAAGGGTGATCGGGTCCCAGGTGGGTGTGATAACGGCGGCAAGCACGAAGATGATGATGACGGCTTCGCGCCAGCGTGTGATCAGCAGGCGAGAGTCGATGATACCGAGTTTCGCCAGCACCACGATAACAAGGGGAAGCTGGAATCCAAGCCCAAAGGCTAAGTAAAACTTCAATAGGAGCAGGATCGTGTCGTTGAGCGTGAGGAGCGCTGCCGTATCCGGCGGAATAAATCGAAGAAGCGCTTCGACAGCCGGTCCCGTCATGAAGTACCCCATGGTGGCCCCGGCCAGGAAGAGCAGAATGACGACCGGGACAATGGGCCGAATGGCGCGGCGCTCGTTGGGCGTCAGGCCTGGCGCGATGAATGCCCAGAGTTCATAGAGGACCAACGGCGAGGCGAGGATGACGCCGGCGACGAGTACGATCTCGAATTTGACCAGGATGCCCTCGAGGAGCATGCGAACTGTGAGCTCACCTCCAAATTGCTGGAGCGGACCTCGAACGGGGCGGACGATGAATGCGTAGAGGGGGTCAAAGAAGAACCAGACCGCTGTCATGGCGAGCAGAACATAGATGATCATGCGGATGATTCGCGTCCGCAGCTCGGTGAGATGAGTGACGAGATCGGATCGGTTTTCTTGGTTCACAAGCCTGGTTCGCTTCAGGAGCATGAAATAGTTCACCGATTATCGTCTTCAATCCTGTGGGGCTCTTGGAAGAAGAGCGAACAGAGGCGTGAACTCGAACTCACGGTGAGGAGATAATGGCGGAGGGATCTGATCGAATTCGTATACGTGTCAATGGTGTCGAACATACACTGTTGACTGAGCGCTCTCGAAGCCTCTTGAGCGTCTTACGAGACGATCTCGGGTTAACGGGTACGAAGTACGGATGTGGCTCGGGGGAATGTGGAGCCTGTACTGTACTGCTCGACGGACGCGCAGTGCGGTCGTGTTCAACCCCAGTTGCCCACGCCGATGGACGCTCCGTCACGACTATCGAGGGTTTGGAGGGGGATGGCGAACTCCACCCGGTTCAGGAAGCTTTTATCGAAGTCCAAGCATTCCAGTGCGGCTATTGCACGCCAGGGATGATTATGGGGGCGGTGGCGCTTCTCCAGAGAGATCCGAGGCCGAGTGAGCTGGAGATTCGCCGGGCCATGGAGGGGCATCTCTGCCGGTGTGGTTGCTATCCACGGATCATCAAAGCGATCCAGCGGGCCGCGACCAAGATGCGCAATCGTGGAAGTTGAGTGAGCATATGCAGGGTGATTGCAGAGGCGCAAGTTCCATGTCGGAGTCGATGACGCGAAGAGAATTCCTGCATCTCGCAAGCGGGATCGTGGTGCTCTTTCACGTCGGTGGCATGGGCCGCGCGTTCGCTGCTGGGACGGTTGACAACGCGTCACCGGCCGACTTCAATGCCTGGGTCGCCATTGGTGAGGACGGGCGTGTGTCGATTTTCGCTCCAATGCCGGATGCAGGAGAGGGGCTGCGGACTGAGCTGGCCCAGCTTGCAGCCGAGGAGTTGTCGCTTTCGGTTTCCGCGGTGAAAGTCGTCCTCGGCGACACGGATCGCGTGCCGGCGATGGGTTCTGTCTGCCCGAGCGAGGCGATAACGAATATCGGCCAACAGGTGAGGAAGGCTGCCGCTCAGGCACGGGAAACCCTGGCGGCGGCCGCCGCGCAGCAGTGGGGTGTGGATCGAGCGGCTGTGGCCGTCCGCAATGGGCGAGTCGAGCTCGTGTCAGACACCGAACAGTGGGTGGCCATCGGCGAGCTGGCCGGATGTCATCGATTGCCCCAGGTGATCAAGGGGGAGGTTCCACTCAAACCGGTCGACAGTTACGAGGTTGTTGGAACG
>Ga0180438_10008032_pt1 | contig 13526 bp, 9 predicted proteins | sample SS_ome_12_FD_132455 | JGI IMG/M metagenome (GOLD analysis project Ga0180438, IMG submission 132455) | Hypersaline lake sediment archaeal communities from the Salton Sea, California, USA - SS_3_D_2 metaG | ecosystem: Environmental > Aquatic > Non-marine Saline and Alkaline > Hypersaline >... | reverse complement strand
TTTTAGAGGAGACAAACATTTTAACATAAAGATTTAATCATATGTCATCTTATAAACTATATATCTGTTCACTTTAAGTCATTTTCGCAAATTGGGAATTATTGCGATTTTAGCGAGCAGTTTTAAGTAAATTAAAACTAATTAAACTATGTATACTATATTTTTTGTTTATTGTTTATTTGTTTTTTTCTAATCCCAAACCTAACCTAACCAAACCCACACCCCACGTGCAGTAAAAAATACTGGGAAAATCCCCAGAAAGTTACCGATGAAATCCACGATGACGCCTTGAAATTTCTCGCGCTTTTGCATGTGTCATACATGGTATCATCGACTTCGGACGTTTCGCCTGCTCCAGTCTCTCCTTTTCCAGTTGCTCCAGTTTCTCCCTCTTCAGTCTTTCTCGTCTCTCTTGTCGCTCCCGCTTCAGTTGCTCTTCCATGAGTCTTTGCTTTTCCTCGAGTAGTCGTTGTTCACGCCGCAGTCGAGCATCACGCAGCTGTTTGGATCTTTGCTCATTTTCAAGTCGGGCTTTTTCCATTCGAGCCTTTTTCATTCGAGCCTTCTCCATTCGAGCCTTTTCCATTCGCTGATACTCACGCTCGTGTTCCAACTTCTCCAGGTGGGCCTTTTTCTCTTCTTCTCCTCTGATCGGTTTTCTAGTAATGATGCTCTTGTGGCCTTTCACTACCCCGAGTTCGGAAGGTGCAAAGAAGTCGACCACCACTTTTGAGGACGGACGCATGTGAGGACGTGTGTCCAACATTCTGCTCAACATCTTCACATCCTCGGGTTTTAACAAATCGCCGAGCTCCGACTTGTACGTGTTGAAAAAGCCGGCGAAGTTGTTTTGGGCGATGTGTTCAGCCCAAAAAATTCCGATGGGCGTTTCCTCCTCGAGGTGGCACAAAAGGCCTGTTAGAGCAGTGAATATCATCAACCCCAAGGTGAAGATGTCAGGAGCAAAAAGGTAGTTCGTTTCAAAACTGGGTTTCCTTTGCACCATACATCGAATCAACTCAGGGGATAAATACCCACGTGTCCCAACATACTTGGTGCGCCCTTTAAAGTCACACCCAAACACAATAGTGTCGAAGTCTCCGACCTTCAGAGTGCCATCAGCGCCGATGAAAATGTTCTCCGGCTTGAGGTCCAGGTGTGCAACGCCGTTTGAGTGCATGTGATGAACAGCCATCGCAAGTTGCGCCACAGCGGTTCTTACGGTGTTGGTTCTGTAAAACTCTCCGATCTTGTCAAACGCATCTCCTTTTGGTGCGTATTCCAGAACCGCATAAAGCGTGTGCTGGTACACCATCGTACCATGGTATCCCAAAACGTAGGGGGACTTCCCAGCTCTGTTGAAAAATCTCGTACACTTTTTGGCCTCATTCCTTTTGACCGGTTTCATGACGAAGTTGGTTTCTGATACGTTTGTTGTGCAAAGAATAACAGGACCGTTGCGGGTGGTGTCTGCGAGGTGTTTGTCCAAAACGTGAAACCCCTCTATTTTCGCCATAACAACAGGCGAGTCCGACATTTTTAGATTGGCCGCGAACCGAACAGATTTTCCAGGCTTCGAATTTCTAGACCCCATAGAAGGCTTTGACAACATCGCGCCAGAGTATTGTATACTGTTTCTTCAACGTTTTACTTTACATTTTTAGGTTAACTATTAAAACATTTATTTAATTTCCAGGCACGGGCACATGTAATCAGATAATAATGTTGCATAATGTTTGCACGGTGTTATATTGTCGGGAATGTTAACTTCATTACATCCGTCAAAACATGTCCCAGTGCCACATATATCACAAACGTCGCCTGAAAATGATGCCCAGTTAGTCCAATTATAAGCAAATTTTTTTGGGTTTTCAAGAGAATACCAATAACCACCAAGTATTTCATGACTTACAATAACAAGCTCGCCACTTGCTAACAGGCATGGTTTCTTAAAGGCTTTTTTAGCCATATCCAGTGCCGTACCGTGTGTTTCCTCGGCCCAATCTTTAAACATTGGATATGGCATTCCATGAAAACTCTTACGTGTCATTTTGCTGATTAATTCCATGTTTTCTTCAGAAGCTTTTCCTTCGATCGCCTCGTTAAGGTATTTTAAAAGATACCTGTTAACAACACGGTCGGTTTCACAACGTCGTCGGGTTTCCAGAAGTTCACGAAGTGTTCTTTTTTCAAATGGTTTTCCCATATGCAATGGATTTGGACCAATTTGTTGGTAAGTAAATATTATTTTTCTTTTGGACTCGGAGGCCATGATTGTTAAATTTATTGATGAATGTCATGAATTTTTCGTCAATTTTTATTAAATGAATGTTCTCAAGAATGACATAGATGTCATCATAATCAACAACTACCATTGTGTTTTTTACATTATTTATTTTAAGTTTTTCTGGCTATTTTAGGTGGCCCACGTTTATCATTTCTATTTAGTTTTTTCTTCTGGGTTTATGAGACATATTTATAAATAAATATATAAAATATATGTTTTAAGTAGATGTAAACTTTAATGCAGATTTGTAAGTAAATAATACAGTATAAAAGATTTTATTGTACGTGTAACTAATACACCTAAATACGCAATTCCCCATTCTTTATTATTGTATAAATATACTTTTAAAGTGTATGTTGTTATTAGCCAAATAAGAGAACCTAATGTAACCCATAAAAAGAGACTTGATTTTAGGTTAAAACCAAATATATTACCATATACAAATAACCAAAATACTAATCCTAACCCTTGAATCATAGGCTCAGCGACAGCAAATAATTCATATGTATAACTTGTTTTTCCTTTTGATGTTAACCATTGTACTTTTAGAAATGCTAAAAAATAAGCAAGAACAGAACTACCAATAATAAATACTTTTAATGGATAAAACACTGAAAAATATTTTTCAAATAAATAAATAATTATATTAAAATTTACTAAGTGTCGAGTCCCATTATCTATTATGTATTTTAACCACTCTTTATTTGTGTAATTTTTATAAGGTTTATACCGATATCTTGATATGAAATAATTAATTGACACCACGAATATAATTGATATAATTGAGGCTATAAAAAGGCTTTTTTGTAATGATAATTTATATATTTTTTTTAAATATAATGCTAACATTGCCATTAACCCATAATACACAGGTGCTAGCAAAGAATAAATTTTAACAGAATAATCATAAATATCTTTATTTGCAATAGATAGTAACGAAACATGATTAAGTGTCACAAGAGCTGAAGACCCAATCACAAAGGATTTTAAATAATCCATAATTATATATATTACTTTGTAATAAAATGGAATCTAACAAGGGTTTAGATATCACCAAAGAAGATGAAAAGAGGATAACATATTTAACTAAAATTATTATTAATCGTGGGCTAGTTAATCCAAGTTGCAAATGGTGGAATCTTACAGATAAATTGGAAGACAAAAGTGGTATAGTTTTATTTAACAAGCTTCTAAAAGAACATAATAAACCATTTATTAAGGTTTCAATGTTGGATCACGGTGGTTATTTAGTAACGGATGTAAAATATATTGAGGAGATATTAAATAATTCACCCCATATATTCAAAGTCGGAAAATTAAAATATAAATTTTTTAAACATTTTATGAAATATAATGTTGGAGTTAGTACAGGATGCCCATGGCTAAGACAAAGGCAATTAAACGTAGACACGTTATTTACAGATAAAATACATAAAGATTCATTTATTTATGACCGATATGTTCAAAATATTATAAATGATAACAAATTACCAACAAAGTTTACTGATTTTGTATCATTGGCTAAAAAAATATCAACAAAAATTGTTTTTAACCAAGATAAACCAGCGAATGAAATATTTCTTATGTTAAAGCATTCAAATACCACAGATGTCTATGATAAGAAAAAATTTCAAGTACCGAAGAATGTAAGAACTTCTTATAATGAATACATGAAAAATAGTGTTAAAAATGCGTGTGAGGGTTCTCTTGTATATATCGCAAAACAACTGTACAAAGAATATGGATTATCTGAAACAGAATTAATTCACCAAATACCACACTGGGTTTTTCCTATTGCTGCAATAATCCACACAACAATCCCTAGGTTACTACTATTACTTTATAATTATCCAAGTAAGTTAAAAAAGGTAAGGGTCGAACTTAAGAAGAAAAAATTTACATACATGAGAAAATGTTTATTGGAAGTATTTAGAATCAATAATAATGTTGTATCATTGTTTAGAACCCTTGGTAAAAAATACACATTTGATAATAAATATACTTTTAAGAAAGGAACACAATTTTTAATTTTGACAAACCCCATATTAAGAAATAAAGAACATTTTAAGGACCCTGATAAGTTTGTGCCAGAAAGATGGACTAGAAAAAACGAATATGATAATTACGCAACTATATCATTCAGTCGAGGTCCACAGAAATGTCCTGGAAAAGATATAACTCTTTTTATCTTACAAAGTTTTATGTTTCACTTATATGAAAGAACAGGGTTAAAATATACAACTGGTGAGATAAATAAAAATAATGTTTCACATGCAATAAATCCATGTAAAATAAAAATAAAATATACTTAAAGTATTTGCTATTAAACTGTTATAAAAGTCTTATAGTTTTTATAAAAGTTTAAAAAAATATAAAAATGGTAAAAGAAACAGAATATTATGACACATTAGGGGTAAAACCAGACGCAAATAACACAGATATTAAAAAGGCTTATAGAAAAAAGGCTGTGAGAGTTCACCCCGATAAACCAGGTGGAGATGAAGAAAAGTTTAAAAAACTATCTGAGGCATATGAAGTTCTTTCTGATAATGAAAAAAGGCAGTTATATGATAAGTATGGAAAAGAAGGATTAGAGTCAAATGGGGGTGGTAATGCACGTGATATATTTGAACATATGTTTGGAAGAGGTGGGTTTGGAATGTTTCAAGACAAAAAGAGTGACACTCCCGATGTTATACACCCTATTACTTTATCACTTGAAGATATTTATTTTGGTAAATCAATGAATATTGTGTACGAAAGAAGTGACATTTGTTCTAAATGCGATGGAGCAGGAAGTAAAAGTGGGAGGTCATATAAATGTTCTTCTTGTAATGGAAATGGTATTAAGGTAACATTACGACAACTTGGACCTGGAATGATTCAACAAATGCAAACTACATGTAACACATGTCATGGAAAAGGTGAACGATTTAATGCACATGATAGATGTCAAAATTGTTTTGGAGAAAAGTTAGAAATAAATAAAAACGCTTATGTTTTTGATGTGCCGAGAGGACTTGTGAGTAATGTACGATTAAATATTAGAGGCGAAGGTAATCAAGACCCAGAAACAAAACAGAGGTCAAACTTGACATTGGATGTAACTGTAACTAATGACACAAAATATGTTCGTGATGACAATAATTTGGTAATGGAGATGGAAATCGAATTATGGGAAGCATTGTGTGGATTTAAAAGGTCTTTTAAACATCTTAATAAAGAAGAAGTTTGGTTTATTATAAATCACACTGAACAAATTAAAAATGGTGATTTAAAAATAGTGAAAGGGTTTGGAATGCCAGTATTTCGGTCAACACATTATGGGGACTTAATAATTAAGTTTAAGGTATCTTATCCAACACCTGATTATGTTCTTAGTAACAAACAAAATATTATGAATTGTTTAAAAGCAAAAAAAGATAAAACAATTACCATTACCAATCTTATGAAACAATTGCGGTTAAAAACATATAATGTGCACACTAAACAAAATAATAGGCAACATCATAGTCAACAACAAGAAAGTTGTAGGACTCAGTAAATAATTTAATATGTGGTGTATAAAGGTTCATTAACTTCTATATTATAATTAAAGTTTATATAAATTATTTAAAGGTTTCTACAGTTAATAATAAGAAATATGATTTATCATGTAATTGCAAATGCTTTGGTACCGACTAAAAAAGAATATTGTACCGACTATTTTACACAAACTTGTATTAAATTTTGTGATATGATGACTAAAAGGGGTCACCAAGTATATTTTTATGGGGTTGAAAAAGAAAACGTAGATATAAATGCTACAAAATATATAACTGTTTTGCCGTTAGATGAATATAAAACAATAAATTTAATGACAAATAATTACACAAATCCTTATTTGTTATGTTATAATGTTGATAAAGGATTGGATTCATATAAATATTATCACACTAGAAAATTTACCATGGCTTTGTTATTAAAATTAGAAAATAATTACAAAAAAGGAGATATCGTAGTTCATACCTTAAGAGATGGGGGTTATGAATACAATAAAAATATGATACATATGACATTGTCACATGGTGGGGGATTTGTTGCTGGGGAAAATATTGTTTTTATGACAGATTCTTGGCGTGATATTGTGTTAGATAAAAAAAATATGAATAAGTTATGTGAAGTTAAAAATCATTGTGTGATTTATCCCTGGTATACAAAAGATGAAGTGGCGTTTAACCCAAAGATAACAAGAGATACTAATACTTTTTTATATTTAGCAAGGTGTCAAATTATAAAAGGATTTGGAAACTTTTTAGGGTGTGCTAAAACATTTCCAAAATACAAGTTTATTGTTGCTGGAGGTTGCAAGAATTATGACAAAAATATGGGATTACTAGATACTGGAGAAGAAAATGGTATTGTTAATTTAAATAATTATCCGAATGTTACTTATTTAGGAAAAATTGGAATTAAGAAAAAGAAAGAATTATTACAAACAGTAACAGCTCTTATACAACCAACACTTTATGTTGAACCAGGAGGCTCAAATGTAATGGAAGCATCGTTATGTGGTTGCCCAGTAATTGCTCCCAATAAAGGAGGATTTACAAATACTGTAATAAATGGAAGAACAGGTGTGTTGTATGAAATTGGAGAACTATGGGAAAAATTAATAGACAGTGTTAAAAAAATTAACCCAGAAGACTGTCATCGGTTTGCTACGAGTTTTTTATCAGAAGATATTGCGTATGGTAAATATATGGCATATTTTGATTCTTTAGTTAAGTAATATTTAATTATTTCTTTTTTTCATCAGTTTTTAGTGGTTCACCTAACCAACTTGGTATAAATTTTTCAATTAACCAGTACACTAAAAATGCAAAGGATACTCCGATTGCTCCACCAAAAATAATTTGTAAAATAGTGTGGCAATTTTCAACCAAGAATGACCTTGAAATTATTATAAGTATTGCTAATAAACTAAGTAAAATAGTTGCAGGCCATAGCATATAACTGTTGTAATTTTTTGTATGTCTCAAATACCTCCAGATATACAAAATCCAAAAAGTTGCTGAAAAAGTTGCTGTTTGAGAATGACCAGACGGCATTCCTTGTTCGTCAGGGTTTGGTATTGCATTTGGTAGACATTTAACCGTTACACCACAGCCTTTTTTGGAAATTTCAGGTCTTTTGAGAATTTTAGTATCTGGAAAGAAAAAATGTAGTGATTCTTTAAAAAAAACATTTAATAAGGCATTAACTATCACCCCTCCAGAAAAAATAAGACCAAGTATTTTTCCAGTGATAAGTGAAACAAGAATACCAGAAATTACTATTGTATTTCCAGAAGAAATTGCTGTGTTTCTCAATATGTTTTCAATACTTGCTTTAATTTTACTTTCAAGACTTTCTTCTTCCATTTTTATAAGAAGTTTCTAAGTATAATACTCTTATAAAAATAAAGAATGTAAACTATAATCCTCAGCATTATTAAACGCTTCATAGGAAATGCAGTGTTCAAGAAATTACGGGTAAACCGCGTTTGAAAGTGACGTTCCCCTGCTTACTAAACAGGACGTGTTTCATTAAATTTCTAAGAGAACACTGCAGGGTTGAACCAGAGTTGTTTCACCATGAGCCAAGAGCATTACCCCTCGCCATCCATGTCCCCTTTCGCCTCTGGCACAGGTGGCACGGGGGGTGCTAAACTGAAACCCGTCACAACGCCGTCAATTGTTGCCCGTGTCGTCGGATTCGGGTCAAGCATTGCCATCACTGTTGAAAGAGTCGTGCCCCAAAAACGGCCTTCGCAGTTCAGTTCCCGGATAAGGTCCAAAGCATTTCCTCCACGAATCAGTTCCAGGCATCTAGCACCTTCGTCGTTTCGTGGAAGAATGATGGAGTGGTGTTGGGTGATCAAAACAAAGAAGATCACACCCAACGCCCATACATCAGTTGCCATGAAGTCCATTGTCACCGGAATTTCCCTACCATGAGCCAGTTGTTCTGGAGACATGTAAGTATCTGTACCATCGTTGTAAACAGTGCCATGAAGAAGGTTGGTTGCGAAAAGAAGAGTGTCAAAGTCACACACAAAACAGTTTGTGACTTGACCATTGTGAATTTGCTTTAGGATGTTCTCGGGTTTTAGATCTCGATGAAAAAGGCCTAGGCGATGAAGAGATTGAACCCCCATTGAAACCTGGTTGCAGCACATATAGACGTTAGTGAGAGAGGAAAGTTCACCGTTCAATAGAGAATGAAAAAGGTCCCCGCCCTCAACAATGTCCATGATTATGTACTTGAGATTTGCCTCAAACATTCCGGTAGCAATTTTAGCTCTAGCTCGACCAACAACAGCTGGGTCTTCTCGTGACAACATGAACATTTCTTTGGTAAGAACTCCATGGATAGAAAGAACATTGGGACCGGTGTTGTATCGTGAAAGTTTCTCACAGATTACTGACTCTCCGCTCCGGTTGCCCTTCAGGTCAACCTCATCGTTTGCGGGTTTGATGGCGAAATGAATCCCCTCGCACACGCAATGATAGATGGAACAACCCATTCTGGTTCGTGACTCAATTGCTGAAAGAATCGTAAAGCCATGTAGTAGTATCAGGGAACGCAATAGCATGGTCTGCCAGGAAGTGGAATATGCCTCTGGTAGGTGAGTGATAAAAAGCACCACCAACCGCAGCCACACTGCCCTCATCCTTGGGCCAACCCGTGGTTTGATCCAGGTGAACACCTTGTGGCGCACCGGGCCCACACACATCACCCCCATCGTACCACACAAAATGGCAAGTAGTTCGAAAAGCATCGCAGCCATTTTGTTTATGTTGTTTTTTTTGGAAAACGGGTTTACATTTTTTATATTACCAGAACGTTGTTGTTAAATTAGACTATCAATAATCAAGATCTTTAGTTACGCCTTGCAACATTAAGAATGATGGGAAAAGAGCCTTCGCCAACAAGAAGAGTGTCCACTTCTTCACATGCAAAATCCCAATCGTCGTTATTTTTGAGATTTTGCATGTAATCGTAAAGCTCATCGCTGCCGCTAATTCCAGGGTACATTAATTCTACGATTCCCACAATTTTGTGTGAAGACGACTTGTCAACTTCGTCAACGGCTTCTTTGTCATAAGAACCACAATACGTGTTGACCCAATCAAACACAAAAATAACGTCACCTGTGTATTTCTTCATCGCGTCAGCAACTGTGTGAAATTCCGGCTCTGACACGCATTTGTATCTGTAGCCCTCGAACTTTTCAGGGTCAACTCCGACAACAGGTAAATTGTTGGACCGCAGATGAATTTTCATTGCTCCGGACAAGTTGCGGACATAGATGATCGTGGAACTTGGGAACTTCTCATGAAGGTTCTTGACAGCAGTTGTAAATCTGTTGAGACCGATAGCCTGTATTCTACAGATTGAATTTCGTAGTAATGCTGTTGCCTGCTTGAGTTCCGACTCAGAATAATGGAAGGCACGTGCCTTGATTTTTGTTTCCGCAGGGGGGTTCATTTTTAGTTCTTAGAAATTATATTTCTTAAGAAATTTATTTCATTTTTTTTTATGATATATTTACTTTGATTTAAATCATATCACGTGTATAGTAATAATGGGGTAACGTATATTCTGGTATTTATTATTATTTTTATCCAAGATCCGAGTTAGAGATATTCATTTATAATTTTGAAAAAGAAATAAACGAACAAAATAACGTAAAATCTCAAAGTAAGATTTTGCGAAATTGTAATATTAGGTATTTGTAAAAAAGATTGATTATACTTTTAGTAGTTATTTTTCTTTTAATTTTTTTATTTCAGCTTTGGCTTCATTTAACTCTGTTCTTATTTTTTTGATTTCATTTAGCAAAAGAACTCCAAGCATATCGTAATTGACACTATATGGCATATTATTTGAATCTTTTGGAACAATCTCTGGATAATATTCATTTACCTCTTCTGCTATTAATCCAAAATCTTTTTTGAAATTTTCTTTATTTTTCCAATCAAAACTTACTGGTCTTAAGTTATAAATATTTAAACTATCAAGTGTTAAATCTGTAATATTTGTTTTAAATCTACTGGACGAAAGAACAGGTCCCAATTGACCAGTAGTTGTATCATAACGGACATTTGCGCCAGTTGCGCCAGCTAACCCTTGATTAAAGTATAGTCCAGAAGCAACTGTTCCAGTAACTCCATTTGCAATTATTGTCATATCATCCGCAGTTATAACATTATTTGATCCGACAATGATTCCATCAGTGTGTGATGAAGTACTTGTGTTATTTGCGCCAACAATTGTTGTTCTTGAAGAATTATTAAAAGTATTTGCTCCAATTGCAATTGAATTAGATCCGATACATTTAGTTTCTTTTCCAATTCCAATATCACCATTTCCAAAACTCAACGTACTGTTCCCAATTGCGATCGAACTATCATTACGGGCATCTGATTCATATCCAATGCTAATAGCCCTATCTGAATTAAATGTAGAGCTATCACATCCAATTGCAATAGAATATGGAGAATTATTATCTCTAGATTCTCTTCCTATGCAAATAGAACCTGTTCCACCACAATTGCTTATAAGACCTAAAACAATAGCATCATTTCCAGAAGCATTTGCATCAGAGCCAATAGCAATAGCTGCATTTCCAGATCCTGTTACACCAGAGCCAATTCCTATAGTAGATATACCAGAAACAGATGCATTATATCCTATTGATACAGACCCATTGAGAATATTAGTTGCATTGTATCCTATTGATACAGACCCAATTGCTAAACACGAACTGTCTTTTCCAATAGAAATAGTTCGAGTACTAGAAGATGTTGAATTTGCTCCAATTGAAACACTATCAGCATTTGTATATGAATCTTTCCCAACTGAAACTGAATCGTCGCCGTTGGTAGTTGAATTTTGACCTATGACAACAGCGTTATCATTATTAGATGATATAGATGAATTATTTCCAACAACCACTGAATTATTAGAAAATGGGATTGATACACTGTGTCCAATTCCAATACAATTACCTCCAATTCCAATTGTACCCGAAGGGCCGAGTATAACATTTTGATCAGATGATGAACTACAATTATTTCCAATTGCGATTGATGAATTTGAACTGGAAGTGGAGTCTTTCCCAATTAGGATACTATTTATGCCACTACAAGAGCCGTTTTGGCCGATGACAGTACTATCTGTTCCGCTACAAGAACTATTTTGGCCAATAGCAATACCGTCTGACATGGTTGTTTTTGCAAGTTCTCCAATAGCTATTGATGATGATGATTTAGCTTCTGCGTTTGCGCCGACAACAACACTTTTTTCCCCTTGTGATATTGCATTTCTCCCAATAGAAACTATATTTGTACCATTTGTTTTTGCGGATTCACCTACAACAACATTAAACCCACTATTTGCAGGGGACCCAGTTGTTCCACATTGATGACCAATATATACACTTTTTGCACCAGTTACACCGTCAAAGGCTTCATATCCAATTACCACACTTGAATCAGATGACTTTGAATTTCCGAACGCGCCATAACCTATTGCTACATTATTAAACCCTGATATATTTGAAGAATTTACATCATATCCAAGAACTGTGTTATTATAACCAGATATATTATTGAACAACGATGCTTGTCCTATTGCAACATTTGCACTGCCATTTGTATTACTATTTAGTGAACTAAGTCCAATTCCTAAATTGTTTGATCCACTTGAGTTTCTTAATGCAAATCTACCGATTCCTATATTGGATCCACCAGTATTATTTTCAAGAGCATGGTCACCAATGGCAACATTAAAATTAGATGAACCAGATGCTCCATATAATGCTTTATATCCAATTGCTAGATTTGATACGTTAGAATCTAAATTAGCACCAGCATCGCATCCATATACTGTATTGTTATTTCCAGATGTGAAATTGGGAAATGAACCTGCCACTAAATTATTATTCGCATCACATTTTGCAACTGGACCAGTAGCCCCGGTAGCCCCGGTAGCACCGGTAGCACCAGTGGCACCAGTAGCACCAGTAGCACCAGTAGCGCCAGTAGCACCAGTAGCACCAGTGGCACCAGTAGCACCAGTGGCACCAGTAGCGCCAGTAGCGCCAGTAGCGCCAGTAGCACCAGTGGCGCCAGTGAAACCAGTGGAACCAGTTGGACCTTTTATATTACCAGATATAACCCAAGTAGTTTCGCCAGTTTTAGAATAAGTGTCTCCATTTGACACATCAATATATGTATCTCCAATTTTTCCTAAAAATATACTTGGATTTCCAGTTCCCGAAAAAACAGAAGCTCCTGTAGCTCCAGTATTACCAGAGCCCCCAGTTGGACCTGCTTTATCAAAACATATAACATATTCTTCTTCATCTGTTAATGCCGTTTCTTCAAATAAAGTTCTTAATTCAAATACACTAATACCTCCTGTAGCACCAGTAAAGCCTGGGCCAGATGTCGGCCCAATAGCCCCAGTATAACCACTTGATGCGATTTCATACAATAATTTAATATTGTTATCATTTTTTGGAGAAATCTTGATTAATGATCCATTTTCTAATGGAGAATTGGCGTCAATCTTGATAATTGAATTATAATAATTTAACAAATTACAACTAAGATTGTCAAATGTTGATATAAATAAACTATTTGTGCCTGTTATAATGCTATTAATATTGAAATAACCTTTAAATGCGGGGTCTTCAGGGTCAACAATAGAAAGCGGATTTGCTTTGTATTTGTAAGGAAAACAAAATCCAAAATTTCCAGAAGTTGGTCCAGTAGGACCAGTAGGACCAGTAGCTCCTCCAGCTGGACCAATTGGCCCAATTGGTCCTGTTAGCCCGATTGGGCCAGATGGTCCTATTGGACCTGTTTTACCGTCAGGTCCTGTTATACCAGTTGCTCCTCCTGGCAACCCTGGTTCTCCGGTCGGCCCTATCGGTCCTGTTGCACCGGTTATACCAACGCCGGTGGCACCAGTGGGACCTGTTAAACCAAGCCCAGCAGGTCCAGTTTTACCAGTAGGTCCTTGTTGTCCAATATCACCAGTGGTACCGGTGGGACCTGTTAAACCAAAACCTGTAGCACCAGTTGGACCTGTTAAACCAAACCCAGCAGGTCCAGTTTTACCAGTGGGCCCTTGTTGTCCAATATCACCAGTGGCACCAGTGGGACCTGTTAAACCAAACCCAGCAGGTCCAGTTTTACCAGTGGGC
>Ga0180438_10008031_pt1 | contig 13526 bp, 10 predicted proteins | sample SS_ome_12_FD_132455 | JGI IMG/M metagenome (GOLD analysis project Ga0180438, IMG submission 132455) | Hypersaline lake sediment archaeal communities from the Salton Sea, California, USA - SS_3_D_2 metaG | ecosystem: Environmental > Aquatic > Non-marine Saline and Alkaline > Hypersaline >... | reverse complement strand
TCTGATTTGACCTTGAGTCAAGATGTTGGTTTATCTGTGGTTAGAGAGCTTGGGGTAAGCTCAGCACTAACCCTGGACCACACGGCGAGCTATCAAGGAACGTTCCAACGTGGTGCTCAGAGTGATTTGAGTATATCACATGACGCCAGTGCGGCTGGTAGCGTTTGGAACCGTGGGGTCCAATCGGACATTGGTGTGACTCAAGATGTTGGCCTACAGCAGGCACATGGGCGTGCGGCTCAGTCTGACTTGACAATGACTTCAGATGTAATTTCAAGCGGTAGCGTATTCAATCGCACACTTGAGGACTCATTAGATATTACTCATCTTGCCGATGGTGGCCCAGTATTTGGCCGCGATGGCGACAGTAACTTGAACATGGGTCAAGAGGTTAGTATCTCGATGGTACGACCTCGAAGCGGTGATTCAGCATTGAGCTTGGATCAAACTGTCCTGAATCAAAAGGTTATGACGCGCGATATCGACAGCGATATTGCTGTAGATCATAGTGTAACACATCAACGTTTAGCCTTCCAGAATCCAGATTCCGATATTGGAATCGACCACGATTTAGCTCTCTCGGTCTTTAGAGATCGGGATGCTGACAATGATATTGGCATCGACCATGATGTTGCATTGTCAGTCTTTAGGGACCGAGATGCAGAATCAGACATTGGTATTGACCACGAGGTTGGTCTTCAAGGGACATACAATCGTTCCGGGGACAATGCTTTAGCATTAGCACAGGATGCCAGTTACCAAGGCATCTTTAATAGAGCAGGTAGTTCAGCATTAGCGTTAGCTCAGGATGCAGCTTATCAAGGTACATTTAATCGTGCCGCTGAGAGTGATATTGGCATCGACCAAAGTGTAGCCCTTACCAAAGTTATTTATGCGAACGCAAGTAGTACAGTTGGTATAGATCACAGTGTTTGCCTACTGGCTACCAATCTGGTATCAGCATGGCATCTGGACGAAACAAGCGGTGTTCGATATGATTCGTGGGGTGACAATGACCTCACTGACTGGAATACGGTTGGTTATACAACCGGGAAGGTAAATAATGCGGCTGATTTTGTCGCCATCAATAATGAACAACTGATCGCAGCCAATGATGCTACCCTCCAGACTGGTAACATTGACTTTATGTTTACTGGTTGGATCAAAGTTGATGACTGGGATGATGAATATCGCTTCTGGGGTAAATGGGACGAGGGTGCTGACGAACGAGAGTATTTAGTACGTGCCAAATCAGATGGTAAAATTAAGTTCGGCGTCTCTAAGGACGGTAAGGGTCGATCTGAAGTAACACATGGTACAGCGTTATCAGCCAACACTTGGTACTTTGTCTGTGTTTACTACGATGATACGGCTGAAGAACTTGGTGTCAGTATCAACAACGGTACCTTTGCGACAACTTCATTTACAGATGGTATTCGAGTAAGTTCTGCGGACTTTACAATCAGTGGTGATGCTGAACTGAAGAAGCCTGTGGACGGTGCTGTGGATGCGGTTCATTTCTGGAAACGTATCTTAACGGCAGAAGAAATCACATATATGTATAACAGTGGGAACGGTAGACAAGTACCACCTTTCCTTTGTGGGTAATTAAATGGCTGTTTGGATAGAAGCAACACTGGCGGCAGTCGATGTAGATATTGCTACATATTGGCAAGATATTGTCGATTTAGAAGCAGACTATCTGGTGGCTAACGGAAAGTATGCTCAAGGACTTTCGACACATGATACGTTACCCGCTGATGGTAATGCTACGGCTCCTGATAATCTTGCAGATTCGCCAACCGATCAGGCTGAGGATTGGAATGATCTTGTTACACTTCCCAATACAATGGATTGTGCTCTCATACTGGATGTGTATCAGACTGCATCAGAGTGGGGGTGGGTGGCTATATTTGAACTCACATTAGATGATGTAATCTGGAGAAAGATGGTTGACATGGGGCCTCTGGGACGTGATCGAGATTGGTACCCAGATATTGGAGATGCACAAGACGTCTTGGAAATAAGTGCCCTGGCTTGTTGGTCGATGGATGAGACAAGCGGTGTTCGTTATGATAGTATTAGCACTAATCACCTTTCAGATTACAACACAGTAGGATACAATCCAGTCGGTGTAGTCGATGGTGCAGCGACCTTTGACCCCGATAGTGAAGAGTATTTGCAAGCTAGTACATCGTTATTTGCTAACGATATTGATTTCACCATCACAGGTTGGTTTCTAATTGATGATACAGTGTATGGTAATAAAAACCAAAAGATCATGCAACTCTTAGAGAATACCAGTGAAAAGGGAAAGATTGAATGGGCACAAGGTACTCCAAACACGATTAAGGCCAAGTTGTTTAACAAGGAAGAAGATGAGATAACGAGTCAGTTAGCCCCACTACCAAATCGTTGGCACTTCATTGAATATTACTATGACTCTGCAAATAGTGTTGTTGGTGGTTCGCTAAACAATGGTGATCGTTTTGAAGAAAGTGGTGTTAGTTTTGATGAAGATACCATCGACAAAATAAAGTTCGGAGCAATTAAAACAGGTTCCGACCCTATCGTTCACTTAGATCGTTGGTGTATGTTTGATAAATTACTCACACGCACTGAGCTTAGCTATCTCTATAACTCACGTGGCGTACTACCGACTTCCAGTGCAAATATCACAACCGATCTTCTAGCCGCTTGGCATATGGATGAAGCTAGTGGCACTCGGTATGACTCAATAGGTAGTTATGATCTAACTGATATCAATACCTGCACACAGGATGCAAATGGTGTTGTTGGAGAAGCAGCGTATTGTGCAGCGGCGAATGACGAAGAACTTAGTTATTCAGGTAACTTTGACTTAACATCCAATGACTGGGCAATGTGTGGCTGGTTCCGCATGGAAGAGGATGGGGACTCTAATCATCAACGAATTTGGCGATTGACAGCTAATGGGGCCTTGCGTGGGATGATTCGATACGAAGACGACGTGAATGACTTCTATATGAAGTTTGGATCAGCGACACAAGACCCCTTGTATGCCAATGGTCCAGCACACTACCCACATAAATGGTATTTTGTTTACTGGCAATACAATGCAGCGACCGACAAAATTGGAATACGAGTAAACGACGGTGATCTATTTGAACGAGATCAAGAGGGGGCATTACCTACAGATGCCGATGCATTTGCATTTGGTGCTGTAGAGGAAAGTAACTGCGATGTAGTAATTGATGCAGTACACTGGTGGGAACGTATTCTCACCCGTGAAGAAATCAACTACATGTACAATGATGGCGATGGCCGGGAGCTTGAATAATGGCAGTCGATGTACCCACACAACTTGCGATAGCTAGCGCACGAATTAACATGTTCTGGCCTCAAATTTTGATACTCGAAAAGTATGTGTGGAGTAACTTCGGTATCTATGTGCAGGGTTTGAGTACACATACAACTGTCCCAGAGGATGGAAATTTGGAAGCGCCTGATTTTCCCCACCTCACCGTGCAACATCAACCCTTTGGTTGGGGACCCTTCTTAGAATACTTTCCGCCTACTATGATGACAGCGATGAGTATTCTAACATACATGCATCCTAATTCCCACCCCGGTTTTATTGCTCGCTTTGAATTACGACTCAACGGGGACTTATATCGAAAACAAATAGCATATGGTCCAGGGTGTGGTTGTGAAACACATGATTGGATTATTATTGAGGAGGACGAATAATGGCTGCAAATCCTAATTGGCCTAGATGGATATTCTCCTCACTAGCTGTACACTTTAAGAATGTGGCAGATGGATTGAATTTGCCTATACTTGTAGAAGGTATTGACGAACGTGAACCCGAGAAAATGGAAGTGGATAGATGTGAATTACGAATAAATGGCCCGTATATACGAGAGATAAGTAAGAAGTATTGGCGACTTTGGATTAACGTAAATGTGTTGATGACGGACTACATGGAAGGACAGGGCGAGAATACGTTTAAGCTCTTTGATTGGGGCGGTGCGTTTCTCGAAGCAATGGAATTGCCAATCCCCATCTACAAATATGGTCCAGATGTGGGTGGTGTAGACGATCAATCGCTCTTAGGTTGTCTCACTGAATTGCGAGGGAAAAATGAGAGCATTAGGTTGATCCACTTCGGACAAATTGGACGTGATGAACGTCTTAGACAAGCCGCAGTGGATGGTAGATTTGAGATGTACCTTAACTATCCAAATGGAGGCTAAGAACTATGGCCCGTATTGAACTCCGTGACGCGCTGATCTACATCCAGGATGGTTTGTCTGGGAATGCCACGATTGATGAGGCAACACCTGGGGCAAATGATACTGATGTTGATATCAGCAGTCCAGTGTTGAACACTGATGACACGGACTTGGTGCCCGTTGGTGCTCGGTTTACTGTTAGTACAGCTAACAATACCACTGAGTATACCGTCACAGCCCGTACCCCTGCGGATACAGGTCCGACGACCAACTTCACGTTCACGCCTGCTTGGGGAACACCCACGCCAGCCAACGCGGATACAATTACCTTCTTACCTCAGCGAATTGAGGTAAAGATTGGTGAAGGAAATGTAACCTACACTGAAGCTAAGGAGTATGAGTATCTGTTGGACCGTGGTAACCTCGACACAGTGCGAGAAGGTGACCAGCAACCAATGGACGTGTCCATTGACTTTGTGTATGAGCATGTAACAACTGGTACCGGTGAGGATATCACAGTTGTTGACGCTCTGAAGCGACAGAATGATGCAAGCGAATGGGTATCGTCATCTGACGACCTTTGTGAACCATTCTCTGTTGACATTGTTATCGACCACGTGACGCCGTGCGGTAACGAAGAGAACGAATTGACGACCCTGCCGGACTATCGGTATGAGTCCCTGGAATTTGACCTTGGTGATGCTACCATTTCGACATCTGGTCGATGCAACGTAGTGGAAGCCAGTGTCAGTCGTTATTCGTCTTAACGTGCGTTTTACGAGGGCTGGAACCCTCCAGCCCTCATCTTTTAACCTTTGGCGAGGAATAATACAATGAAGATTGGTGGAGTAGAAGTAAAAGGTCCAAATGAGGTTCTGTTAGTATTACCTCGGGGTGAAGAGGATATTGTCATCCGAGCCCGAGCAGTAATGGATATGGATGCCTTTGAGGAGCTTTGCCCAGAGCCCAAGCCGCCTGTTCTGCGGACAAAGGCTGGGGTAGAGCCGAACGTAGATGACCCCGGTTTTAAGCAGCAGATGGCTAACTACAATGAGAAGCGATTGGCTTACATTGTGGTCAAGTCACTGGAGCCTAGTGAAATTGAATGGGATTTGGTAGACCCCGAGTCACCACAGACTCTTGATAAGTGGCAAGAGGACTTCCAAGCAGCCGGACTCTCGACTGTGGAGATTAACCGTATTCTTCAAACAGTCATGGAGGCTAACGCACTGGATGAGAGCAAGATTGAAGCGGCACGTCAGGTTTTTCTACGTGGTCAGCGTCAACTAGCCGAAAAATCCTCTGGCCCCAATACAGAACCGGCGATTACGTAATCTGGCACGCTTGTGATCGACTCGGTATCTTACCACCAGGATGTAAATCTAAATGGGACGATATGGGAGTCTGGCAACAAGCTCAGGTTATTGCGTATCATCAAACTCGTGAAGAAGATGAACGTAAGGAAATGGAAGCCATGATAGGTGGAGGGGCAAGGATGCCCCAGATACCGAAAGGACGAAGGCGCTGACCATGAGGATTCGATTAACAACCGAGATGCAGATGTTTGATCGTGCTGCATATCGAGATATCTTTGAATCATGGATGCACCAACAAATTTCAACTCTGGCAGCAAGGTATCTTTTAGCAACAGCTATTGACCTTATTGCTGGACAAACAGGTACTTATCGCGTTTGGTCGGGAGCGTCGGCAGCAACATTCTTACACCTAGCAAATGAGATTAGATCGACGATCCCGATTACAAACGGTAATGCTAGCGGTATTGCGTATGGTAAACGTTTTGGAGACGGTGGTATCGAGGTAGAGAAAGGTGTTGGACGATTTTTCTACTCGACAGATTTACCTCATCTTGTTTATAATGAATATCACAACGCGAACATCGACCCTGATCCAGGTATATTTGGACGCTTACGACACCCTGGGCCTTACAGGTTCCAAAGAGCAGGTCAAGAGGCTGTTGAACAAGCCTTACATGAAGTCGAGGGACTTCCAAGTCCTTTCCTAGCACGACGGATCAAAGTAGAAACGGTGGGATAAAATGGCTGATGACATTCGACAAGAATTTATACTAGATGCTGCGGATGCTCTCCGCGATCTTGAGACCTTGATGAAAAGGTACAAGAGCCTGAATATTACCCTCAATAAGTTTGGAGGTACGGTATCTAGGTATAATGCGAATGCTACCAAACTGACAGCTAATTTGAACAAGATTAAAGAAGCCGCTAAGGGTGCGGCAGATCAATTAGCGCGCGTCTCACGTTTTCGAGGTGGTGCTGCACCTAAAGCCCCTACCCCAGCGGCAGCGGCAGCAGGCCCCGCTCAAGCAGCAGGTGGTGTTGATCCTAACAAAACAAAGCAAGCTGCGGCGTCTTTGGAGGAATTAAAAGCGGCTGCGGCAGGTGTTTTCTCTGGAGCACCAATCAAGAATCAGAAGCTATTTAACGCGGGTTTGAATGAATTAGTTGCTGGTTTTCATCGTACTGGCGGTTCGGTTGAAGACTTTAAGCAAAAGGTTCGAGACCTAGATTCCCGTATCAATGGTTCTAAGGCACGTATGACAGCAGCCATGCGAGCAATTGGGAAGTCTACAAAACAAAATCTCAACACAACACCTATTCGCAATTTTGTTGTATCTTGGAAGACAATGATGCGAGTGGTTACGACACAATTGATTGTTCGTGGCTTAAATGTGTTACGTCAATCCCTAAAAGAAGCGGTTCTGGAATCAATTGAATTTCAAAAAGCCGTGGCTGAAATCGCGACTATCGCTAACGGAGCATACGGTAGCTTAGGTGATATCGCTAAGATTGTTCGTGAAACATCCGATGAATTTGGTAAAGGCCGACTTGATGTGGCTGAAGGTTTATACCAAACCTTATCAAATCAGGTGGGTGACGCTGCTGAATCATTACATGTTTTCCGAACGGCTAATAAACTGTCTATCGCGGCTGTATCGTCTACCGAAGATGCTGTGAATCTTTTGACTGCTGCTTTGAACAGTTTTGATATTGATGCTTCACGTGCCGAATCAGTAGCCGCCAAGTTATTCCGTACCGTTGAATTAGGTCGTACTCGTGTTAGTGAATTAGCGGATACGTTTGGTCGAATTGGACCTTTGGCTAAATCGTTGGGAATTAGTTTAGAAGAAACTTTAGCTGCTATTGCTACTATTACGATTCAAGGTACTCGAACTGCTGAGTCTATGACTCAAGTTCGTGGTGTTATGCAGGGCTTATTGAAACCTTCAGATAACTTGAAGAAGGCATTCAAAGAACTAGGTGTTGAGAATGCTGAAACTTTGATTGCCACCTATGGTTTCCAAGGTGCGTTACTTGAATTAACAAAAACTTCAGGTACCTCCAGTAGTGAAATGGGTAAATTGATTCGGCGTGTTCGTGGTTTGTTGGGTGCTATTACCCTGGCAAGTCAGGATGCTGAAACATTCGTCAAGAACTTGGAGCAAATTGAAGAAGCCTCAGCCGACCTCTTACAGAGGAAGTTTGAGCTTGTCTTTGAAACGCCTGGGGCTGAATTAGAACGTGAATTCAACAAGCTGAAGAACGTTTTAGTCGAGGATATTGGTCGATCTTTAGTCAAAGCATCATTAGCCGTTATTGACTTTACGAAGAAGCTTGGTGGATTACTCGCGGCTACTACCCAGTATGCAACAGCCGTTGGGGTATTACTCATACCATTGTTTGCCAAGAAAATTGCCTACATCTATGCTGAAATGGCAGCGTGGATTGCCTTACGTAAAGAGATCATCGTTACTAAATTTGCTACTGTGGGTGCGGCTAAAGCTTCGGTTATTGCTGCGGCTAAAGCTGCTGCGGCGTGGATAGCTGCGGCTGGTCCCTTCATAGCTGTTGCGGCTGCTATTGGTGTCGTAGTGTATGCCCTTCGAGGGCTTGAAAACACCATTGCTACAGCTTACGAAGCAACCAAGAAGCTCATCAAATCCCATATTGAGCTACAAAAAGCTGTTGATACCAAGGTTCTTCAAAAGCACTACGAGATTCAAAAGAAGATCAATGATCTCAATACATCCGATACCTTAAAGGTCTTAGCTGCGGTACAGCGGGCATACAAGGAACGAGCCGAAGTTGTTAATGAGCTTAATGATCGAGAAATTGAAGCTCATAAGCAAAAGTTCCAAAAGATTCTGGATGCTTTGGAAGAGTATCAATCACGATACGAAGATATCGCGGAAGATGCCAACGATCAAATCTTGGACTCTCAGGAACGTGTGTATGACATTCAACGTAAAGGTGATACAGAACGTTTTAATCGAAGTCTACGATGGTTAGACAACCAAGATCAAGTCTATGCTAAGCAAAAGCGAATTCTTGAACTCAATAAACGAGCCCAAGGTTTACTGGTTACAGGTGATCCTAAGAAAATCCAGCAAGCCTTACAACTTTACGGTGAAGCTGAAGGTATTTATGGAAACCTTCGAGATTTGGCTTGGGAACAACTTGAGCCACTGGAAAGAGCATTCAAAGCTGGTGAGCTTTCGGCTGATCGTTATGCGGACCTGTACAAAGCTCGAATAGCTGATAATCGAGCCTTGGCGATGGGCAATAATTTGACCCAAGCTCGCCTCCAAGCTGAAGCTAAACTACAACAAATCGAAGCTGAGCGTGCCAGAATTGCTGAACAGCGGGCTCAACAATTAGAAGCTCTGAATGCTAAGTTCAGTGAGCAATTTGATATTATCTTTGCGAACATGAAACAGTTCGATGATGATAATAAACGATTATCGGCTGAAGAGTTGCAGGAGCAAGCTAAAGCTAGAGCAAGAGCTTTCAATGAGATTCGTCAACTAGCTAACACCCTGCCAGGAACATTTGATTACAATGACTTCTTTGGTTTAGCACAGTTATCGGCTTCATTGGATGATATGTTGTCTGAGCGAAAGCTAACTATCGCTGAAGACTCCATCAACCAAATTGGCAAAACTATCGGAGATGCCTTTGATAACTATCTCTCGAAGTCAATGGAAATCAGACTTCGCGAACTCTCCCGTATCCTGGGTGTTGAGTTTGATCCTTCCAGAGGGTTTGAGGATTTAAGCAACGCGGTTGTTGAGTCTAAGAAACGAGTTGAACAACTTCAAAAAGAGGAAGAAAAACTAATTGGCCTCGAAAAAGAGGTTGCTCGTCATCGTAAAGAAGCCGAACTTACGGTTGCTACTGGTGCTGGTTTATCAGTCCCATTAGGTGGAGCAGCCGAGTATCAAGCTGCTTTCCAAGCTCTTAATAAAATGGCAGCGGGCGTTCAACTAACAACACAGGAAAGCATCCGATTACAGGAAAATATGAATGCTGTACGTGCTGCTTGGGATGGTATAGGAAATCGAAGCGAACGAGTTTATGAACAGCTTCGAGATACTCATCAAGCTTTAGCACAAATGCAAATTGCTCAAGAGCAATTAGCCAATCAGCAACAATTGTACAATCAATTGTCTGAGGAAAACGAATTATTCCGACGAGAGCAAGCCATTTCGGCAGCCGCGTCCGGTCGTGTTGATGTTCTTCGTCAAACTCACTCAGTACGTGGGGAGGAAGCAGCCGCAGCGGGGAATACTTTAACTATCGACCAACAGCTTGCGAATATTGCTCGTCAACGAGCCGATAGCGAAAAAGCTATCTTAACATACAAACAAGCACAATCTAATTTGGAGCAAACAATACGACCTCAAGAAGAGTTAAGATTAAGGCGAGAAGCCTTTGAAAGAGACTACAGAGAAAGACAATTAGGTGGATTGATACGTGGTTATGCGAAAGGTGGTTTAGTAAAGAAGTTATCGTATTTAGCAAGAGGTAGTTACGCAAGAGGTACAGACACGATTCCTGCGATGTTGAGTCCTGGTGAATTTGTAATGAACGCCAAGTCCACAAGACGATTTTTCTCCCATCTTGTGGCAATGAATAGTGGACGGGCACCGATCTTTCGACAAGAAGGTGGTCCAGTTACAAATGTAACTGTTGGTGACGTAAACGTACACGCTGGTGAAGGGAAAACATCTCCACATCAGCTTGGGAGACATGTTGTTGCCGCAATCAAACGTGAGGTGCGGCGAGGTACATCATCGTTTTAACTCCGATAGACAATGGAGAATTTCAAATGTTTAATCGAGAAGCTCTTTTAGAAGCCCTTGAGTTGGGTGGTCGGTTCCAAGTGGAACACATCCGTGACGGCGAGGTCATCGCGGTTTATGATTTCCACAACGAGATCACAACTGAGGGTAAGAATGCGTTGCTGGACATTATGTTCCACAACGACACGCAGATTGAGACTTGGTACTTGGGTCTCGTAGATGCGGCGGGATTCTCAGCTACGTCTGCTAATGACGTATATGCCCAGATTGATGGGTCTAATGGCTGGGATGAGTTCACCGACTACGAGTATAGTTCAAATGCTACGGCCCGTGCCGAGTGGGAAGAAGACGCAGCCAGTGGCGGACAGATTAGTAACACGACTGTTGCTACGTTCGATATCACTGGTAGTGGTTCGGTCTGGGGTGTGCATCTGGTAGGTGGCGGAACTGATCCCGACCTGCAAGGTGACGCAGCCGGTGGCGGAACGCTGTGGGCGACAGCCAACTTTACAGCGAACGTCTCAGTGGCAAACACGGACCAACTGAAGGTCACGTATACCGTGACTGCATAAACTCCCTCGCCAAGTTGGTTTGGAGAGTCCTCGTAGGGCTCTCCAGCCAACTCTTTTTGGAGACTACTATGGCTCTACGATTGCTTGAAGGCTTTGAAATGTACGGCGATTCAGGACGCACAGGTAGCGGTCTGGATGTAGATATTGAACGTCGGCACGAAGGCGGGGCAATCATATATGGGTCTCCCGATGGTGATCTTATTACGGGTCGAGGTGGACATGGTTTAGCTTTACGTTTTGGTGAGTACGATACAAACAACAAGATATGGTTCAGTAGGTACGATCATACTCAATCAGATACCTGGATTATGGGGTTCGCTATAAAGACAGGTGAGATGTTAGATCACGTCAGCTATAGATTGTGGGAGTCTTACTACTACTCACCAGTATTGTATGTTTTCAAAGGTGGTTTGGGTATGTATTGTTCTCAATGGGATGCTCCAGAATACATCCCATACCGATTACAAGCGAATCGTTGGTATTACTTCGAGATTAAAGTCTACCATCACAATACAGCCGGTACCATCGAAATGCGAATCAACGGAGAGACGGTCTATTCAGTAACAGGTAAGGATACAATCTATTCATCCTATGATGGTGGGTCGGCTTATTGTTTGTACTCTGTTGAAGACCTTACTGCTTATGATGATATCTATATCTGCGATGGATCAGGTACAGACAACAACGATTTTTTAGGTCCAATTAAAGTAGAGACATTGAGACCCGATGGGGATGATGGCACACAGAACTGGTCACCAAGTAGTGGGTCTAATCATTATGAGCTTGTAAACAGTTCTAATCTCTGGCAACTTACCGACTACGTTGAAGCGAATGGGGCAAACGTCGATGACTTATGGACTTTTGACAATCTATCCAAAATTACAGGCAATATCTATGCGGCTCAAGTTGTTGTATCAGCTTGGACTGATGTACCCTCGCCACAACCCTTACAAGTATTCTGTGACTCAAATAGTACACTAGAATACTCTGAGACTCGTGGTATTGGTGCGCGAGTTAATTTTCCACTTCCACATGAACTCATGTTAGAAACTGATCCTGATACGGCGAATGCATGGACCGCTAACGGTTTGCACGCAGCTTCTTTTGGTATAAGGAAGGTCTAATGGCACTACGGGCGATAGAAGGTTGGGATGGTTTTGGGTCGAGTGTGTCAGGCTCATCCTTTTCTACTTTGATACGTTCAAAGTGGTTGGGATCATATTATGCGTCAAGTTCTCGAATGATGACTGAATCCGAACGCTTTACTGACGAAAAGTTATTTCAACCGTACAGTGATAATCAAGCATGGTTAGTTGATCTCCCTGATAACCCCGAGGAAGTCGCGGCTGGTATTTATCTCAAAAATGGGAAACTGGGGTACAGTCGTGAACCCACTCAATCAGTCCTTGCTATTAGTAATGGCAGTGCTGAACATATCGCTGTCTTCATGTCAGGTCGTGATCTACAAGTTCGATTCAATAATTCTAGTACAACTGGGGCTGTCCTAATTCCTAATGTGGTTGAACCTCGCCAATGGGTACTCATTGAACTCAAAGGAAAAGTACATGATACCACTGGTTATTGGTATCTGTATGTCAACGGAGTCTTAGTTGGTTCTGAAACAGGACGTGATACTAAATACCTCACATACAATGTGAATCAAGTTCGTTTTTGGGGTTATGATTCCTATGAAGAGTTAAGTGACTGTTATGTGGTAGATTTAACTGGGGCTCAAAACAATGATGTATTGGGTCCATTTCATGTGCAAGGTTTAGTGCCCGATGCCAATGGTTCGGATACGGACTGGACACCTAGTGGTGGACCACCTAACTACCAGATGGTATGGGAATCACCAGCGAGTGATGCCGAGTACAATGAAAGTGGGAATTCAAATGACAAAGACCTCTACAACTACGAGGATTTAGATGGTACTTGGGACGAGATATTCGGTGTTCAGATAAACACTCGAATGTTGGTAGATGCGGCTAATTCATCGGAAACAGTTGCTATCATCTGTGAGTCAAACGGGACAGAGGATAGTGCCAATTTTACAGTAGACAATGATACCGTAAGTGACGGCGACGAAGCTCAATTTCGACGCATCATTGAAGTTGATCCAGACACCTCAAACGCATGGGACGCTAATGGTATAGATGCGGCACAGTTCGGCGTTGAATTTATCTAATCGAGGGAGTTAGGTATGGCTGGTTTAGTATATATGGACGGGTTTGAAACCTACGGTGCCAATGGTGACACTGGTACGGGGTTGCATGATCTATTCTCAGAACGCTTTACTTCAGTGAGCTTAAATAGTGCAGCTAAACTGAGTTCCAACGCTTACGAAGGTGAAGGACTGTGTTTGGATTGTGTTTCGGGTAGTAGTTCCTACTATCTCACATATTCATCGCCTGATCCCTCTGATGAGGTGATAATTGGTTTTGCTGTATACCTGGGAACAGGAACCGCCAATGGCTATATCTACGCTGCTGGAACTGGCACGCAGCGAGCCGGTTTATACTACCTACCTGGAACAGATTCTCTACGCATCTACTCACTAGGTGCTTCTGTAGATACCGCAAATGGTCTATTAACTCCAGACGAGTGGCATTACATCGAATTTGC
>Ga0180438_10008029_pt1 | contig 13532 bp, 10 predicted proteins | sample SS_ome_12_FD_132455 | JGI IMG/M metagenome (GOLD analysis project Ga0180438, IMG submission 132455) | Hypersaline lake sediment archaeal communities from the Salton Sea, California, USA - SS_3_D_2 metaG | ecosystem: Environmental > Aquatic > Non-marine Saline and Alkaline > Hypersaline >... | reverse complement strand
TCCATGGACTTCCAAAGTTTACACGGAATTTATATTTTTTGTCCAGTTAGAGAGGGATTAAAGAACTGGTGCTCCAGGTTCGCGTTTGAGGAACAAGCCATCCCCGGCTTTACCCAACCAACGACGTTCGTCCACGATCAGTTTGCCTCTTAAGAATACCTTCCGTGGAAATCCTTTAAATTCCCAACCTTCAAACAGGTTGTAGTCTGTACGGTGCTGAGCGATTGTTTTTCCATATATGAGAGTCTTGTTTGGGTCCCAGATCAGGATATCCGCGTCTGAACCAGGGGTTAATGAGCCTTTCCGGGGATATAAGCCGAAGATTTTTGCGGGATTCGTGCTGGTTAAAGCGACAAACTGGTTGGGCGTGATGCGGCCGCTAACGACACCATTCGTCCAGATTACTGGTAACCGATCTCCGACGGCAGGTAGTCCATTTGGGATTTTCGTAAAGTCATGTTCTCCGAGTTCTTTACCTGGTATTGCGACAGGTGAACCTTCGTACTCAATGGGCTGGTTTCCGTTGAAGAAAAATGGGCAGTGGTCTGTCCCGATCACTTGAATGGTGCCGTTGGTCAACCCCTCCCACAACCCTTCATTGTCCGCATTTGTGCGCATAGGCGGTGAACAAATCCATTTCGCACCATCCGGGCGTTTCAGGTCTTCGATTGTGAAGAACAGGTACTGCGGGCATGTTTCGCCCATTACCCGAACGCCTCGATCCCGGGCATACTTCAGCTGTTCCACTTCGCCGGCGGTATTCATATGGACGATATAAAGCGGCGCGCCTGCCTGAGCGGATAGGGCGCAGGCGCGCAGGGTGGATTCGACCGCTCCCCAGGCTGGGCGGGTATAAGCATGCCATTCCGGACGCCAGTGACCTGCATTTAAAGCTTCCTCAACCAACAGTTCGATCACATCTCCATTTTCGGCGTGCAGCATAGTCAGGAGACCATGCTCTCCAGCAGTTCGCAGTACCCGGAAAATCTCGCCATCCTGTAACCTCAGACGCCCATTATAGGCAGTGAACACTTTCACTGTGGTTATACCCAGGTCAGGAAGTTTGGGAATTTCAGTCTCAATTTGTTCGTCCAGGCGGGTGATATTCATGTGGAAGCTGAAGTCGATAGCGGCTTTGCGATCGGCTTTGGCATGCCATTGACCAATCGATGCCTTCAAAGTTGGTTCATCTTGCGGTACAAAATCGATGACCGTGGTCGTCCCGCCAAATGCAGCCGCTTTATGCCCCGTGTAATGGTCGTCTGAGGATACGGTGTTAAACATTGGTAAATCTAAATGCGTGTGCGGATCAACGCCGCCGGGTAAAACATACATTCCAGAGGCGTCCACGATTTGGGCATCCGGTTTATCGATTTTGGTGTCAATCTGGATGATTTTCTCGTTTTTAATCAATATATCGGCATCATAAGTTTCCAAAGCGGTAATCAGGGTGCCAGATTTAATCAGCTTGTATTGCTCAGTCATAGGTTGGTCGATGAAATCTCAATTTGAAAATTCGTTAATATCTTTTATTCCCAGAATCTCAGCTAACAGCAGGGGATCGATGTCCATGCCAGGATCACCTTGAATGGAATATTCCTGTGTTAATGAAGCGCGTTCTCGCAGCGCGCTCCATAAAATTTTACGTTCATCGGATTGAACGACCAGCTCGTTGATCGTTGATGCCTTTTTCAAATATTCCCCGGTCGTGTAAAAGAATGTTATCCGGCGCCATTTTCCGGCCGGAATTGGATGCTCCAACGGCAGTAAAGTCCCTATTTGGATCTTGTAATATTCCTGGCTGGCATGCGGGTGATCAACTTCGTCGAGCAGAAGTTCCGCACGGGTAGCCAGTTCGTGTCCCCTGACTGGCGCAACGTATTTTATCTGCCATTTATCGCCTTCAAAAGCCGCGGTTTGGTAGAATGCCAGATAATCTACTGCAACCACCTTAGGGGCGGACCGCAGCGGGATGCGGTACCAGCCAAGCAGGCGCGCAATCTCAAGGTCCCTCGGATGCTTTATCACTGCTACAAGAATGAGTGATGTATCTTGGGGGTAAGATTTATCGGCCATACCACCTGCTCAATTATGCTTTGTTAATCCCACTTCTGTGTTAAATTCAACGATCAATTCATCGATTTCATTCACCTGATTCTGAACATCCGTCCAATAATCCCGTTCATACCATTGATCCATAATTTCTTCGTAGGTTTTTCCCTGCTGCTCGACCCAGGTGAAGTATTTCAGATTGTGTATACGGCGTTTTCCGGTATAGGTTAGTTCGGTCTGGTTGTCCGTGGTTATGCCTTTTAAATATCGGGCATGGTCGGCGACGGCATCCATGTTTGTGTATTCACCATGCTCTTCGTGCATCTCATGCAGCCGGCTCTGGTAGAGTTCCATCGAGTCTGTCAGCACAGTGAGCACGATATCATTCTGTCCCATTTCATAGTGCTTGGCGAATTTAATGGCTGATATCAGATTCGAGATACTCGAGAAGCCTAACAAATCAAGATTCTCCACAATATCTTCCGGTACACCTTCATTAATTAACATGGTTTGGCCGGCTGGTTCATTAAACAAACGTGCGAGACTGACCACTGAGTTATCGTCAATTGCCACGACCATGTCTGTATTCTTACTGTTATGGATCCAGGGTACATGTTTATCGCCGATGCCCTCAATACGGTGCGCGCCGAAACCATTTTCCAGCAGTGTCGGGCATTGTAAGGCTTCACTGGCTACGATTTTACTCCCTGGAAAGAGCTGTTTTAGATAATCTCCGCAAGCGATCGTTCCAGCTGAACCGGTGGCGGATACCAGCCCGCGATATTCATCACGTGAACCCATCTCCGCTTCGAGGATCTCTTCGCAAGCGCTGCCTGTCAGTTCATAATGCCACAGGTAATTCCCGAATTCATCAAACTGGTTGAATATCATCAGGTCTTCTCCTGAGGCGCGCAGTTCCCAGCACTTGTCGAATATTTCCTTGACATTCGATTCGCTGCCCGGTGTTGCGATCACTTCACTGGCGATGTTTTCCAACCATTCAAATCGTTCCCGGCTCATTTCTTCCGGCAGTATTGCGATAGATTCGCATGCCAGCAGTTCCGAGTCGTAAGCGCCGCCCCGGCAGTAATTGCCGGTGGAAGGCCACACCGCTTTCTGGGTGGTGGGGTCGAATTGACCGGTTACCAGTCGAGGGACAAGGCAGCCGAATGCAGCACCTACCTTATGCGCACCAGTAGGGAACCACTTGCCGACCAGCGCGAGAATGCGCGCTTCCGTCCCGGTTAAAGATGGTGGAAATTCAATGTAATTTATACCGCCGAAACCACCGCCAAATGCGGTTGGTTCGTTTTTCCAGGTTATCCGGAATAGGTTGCGGGGATTGATGTCCCACAAACCAATTTTGCTGAGTTCATTTTTTATTGAATCTGGTACGAGCTGCGGGTTTTTCATCTGAGCAAAAGTTGGGATGATAATATCCCGTTCCCGTACTCGTTCAATTGCCCTTTTACGCCTATCATTATGTATGGTTAAATCGATCCTTGCCACGATGATTACCTCTCTATGCTGAATATTTATAATATTTATGGAAGTTTTGATGAGTGCTTATAGAAGTTCTAGTCGTTATTCGGAAAATCTTCCGGGCTTTCTTTGACGATGTAAAGCGGGCGTCCTTTTGCTTCATCGTATAAGCGTCCAATATATTCTCCCAGTATCCCTAGGGAGATTAACTGGACTCCGCCTAAAAACAGCACCGCGATCAGGGTGGTCGCCTGGCCAAGAAAGGCTTGTTCTCCAGCTAACCTGAGCGCAATAACAAATGGTATCGCCAGGATACTCAATCCAGCTGAGATAAAACCCAGGTATGTAGCTACCTGGAGCGGGAAATAAGAAAAACTGGTGATTGCATCGCTGGCGAACTTGACCATTTTTTTGAACGGATATTTGGTCTCTCCGGCGTAACGTGCAGCGCGTTTATATGGGACACCTGTCTGGCGGAATCCAACCCAGACAGACATCCCGCGCAGGAATCGGTGCCGCTCCCGCATTTGGTTTATTACATCCACCACTTTGCGGTCTAATAAGCGGAAATCACCCGTATCCATGGGGATATCTACATCGGTAATCTTATAGATAATGCGGTAAAACAGCTTGGCTGTGGTAAGCTTGAACCAGCTTTCGCCTTCCCTTTCTGTCCGGTAAGCGTAAACGACTTCGTATCCTTCACGCCATTTTTCCACCAATTCCGGGATCACTTCAGGAGGGTCCTGCAGGTCTGAGTCAATAATCACAACAGCTTCCCCACGGCTGTAATCCAAACCTGCTGTGACCGCAATCTGATGTCCAAAATTTCTTGCGAAAATTACCGGCTTTACCTTGCTGTCTTCGCGGGCTAATTTTCGGATCAATTCCCTTGAACCATCTTCGGAACCATCGTCGATCACGATCAATTCCCAACTGTCCTGCAATGGCTCAAGCGCGGCTTTTACGCGTTTGTATAGTTCAGGAAGGATTGCTGCTTCATTGTAGACGGGGGCGATGATGGAAATTGTTGGAGAATTCATGAATAATTATTTTATCACTCTATTCACTGCCCAAGTTTCTCTTCAAATCCGTTAATGTAGGCTCAATCACAGGCGTTTCTGGTACAGCGCGCATGGCCGCTTTGACATCTTTCAGACCGCTGCCGGTATTGAGCACAAGTACCGGATCATGTGGTTGGATTATTTCCTCAGCAATTGCTCGAACGAGACCTGCATATGAAGCTGCCCCGGCAGGTTCTGCAAAAATCCCAACCCGTCCCAGGTGTTTAATGGCTTGCAGGATCTCCTCATCACTAACCGTAATATATTTGCCCCCGGTTTGAGCAGCTGCCCGGACTGCGCGGACACCGTCGCGCGGCAGATCGACAGATATACTGTCCGCAAGTGTGGTTGAAACAACCGGAGTGATAACTTCAGTATTTGCGTTGAATGCATTCGCTACGGCAGCCGATCCAATTGATTGCACCCCAAATAAACGCGGGACACTATCCATCCAGCCCAATTCCAGTAAATCTCTAAATCCCTTGTGGATGCCGGAAATGATGTTCCCATCGCCGACCGAAACGAAGATGGAAAGCGCTCCCATATTTTCTGAAATATCAACCGCGTTTTTGTTTATCCATTCCCAGATCTCAAAGGCGGCGGTTTTTTTTCCTTCAGCGGTAAACGGGTTGTAGCCAGTATTCCGGCAGTACCAACCAAATTCTTCAGCAGCCCTGATACTTAAATCGAAGGCTTCATCGTATGTGCCATCCACAAGGAGCACCTGTGCACCAAACACCAGCAGCTGAGCAATTTTTGCAGGGGGCGCGCTCCTGGGGGCGAAAATTACTGCTTTTTGTGCAACCGCGGCAGCCATGCCAGCCAGAGCTGCGCCAGCATTTCCCGTTGATGCGGTGACGACTACTTCAGCGTTCAATTCGCGGGCCCTGGCTATGACAACTGCACTGGCACGATCTTTAAATGATGCGGTCGGGTTGCGGCTTTCGTCTTTAATCCACAGTTTTTTCAAACCTATTTCATCAGCCAGGACTTTCGGGGCATATACCGGTGTCCAACCCGCATTTCTCAGCGGTGTAAGTACTCCAGCCGGGTCTTCAACCGGCAGCAGCGCTAAATAACGCCAGAGAGAGGCTTCGTCCGAGCATATTGAAGATGGTGTGTACACCTGCCTGATCCGTTCATAATCCATAAGAACGTCCAAATTACCGTCATCTTGCGGACAGGTATACGTGATTTCGTCCGCGGTGTATTCCTGACCACAAATTGAGCATTTGTAAACGAAGTGATTATTCATTGATCTTCCATTAAAATCCCTTAAAAGTTTACATACACGATGAGATTTTTAAAATATTTCCCCAAACTGATACGATTAAAAACAATAAAATTAATTGGAGATTGAAATCGGAACAACTACGGACCTGCACTTTCTGCTTTTACACCCGCCATCATTAAACCAATCTTTTCGGGGTCAGCCTGTTCGCTGGATACCTCCCCCATTATTTTTCCTTCATAGATAACAGATATGCGGTCAGAAAGCGCGAGAATTTCATCCAGGTCTTCAGAAATTAATAATGTAGCCGTGCCTTCACTGCGCTGTTCGATTAACCGCTGGTGAACATACTCGGTCGCGCCGATATCCAGCCCGCGTGTGGGTTGTGCCGCAATCAATACGCGCGGTTGGCGGGATAGCTCTCTTGCTAGAACAAGTTTCTGGATATTCCCGCCGGACAAATTCTTAACCTTCGTGTCCTGAGAGGGTGTTTTAACATTAAAACTGTCGATTAATTCGTCAGATTGGCGCTCAATTTCTTTGAACTTTAAGAAGCTATACTTAGAAAATGGCTGCTTACTATGTTCACGTAAAATTAAATTTTCAGAAACGGAAAAATCTTTGATCATACCGTCCCGCATGCGTTCTTCTGGAATGTATGACATGCCATTATTGATCAATGAAGCGGTATCTTTCCCTGTGACATCTTTTGAATCCAGGAACACCTTACCACCAGCGGCTGGTCTTAAGCCATTGATTACTTCTGCGAGTTCAGTTTGTCCGTTTCCGGATACCCCAGCAAGTCCAAGTATTTCACCGGAGCGGACATCAAGATTGATGCCGTTCAGCGCTTGTGTACCACGGTCGCTTTCAGCCCGAAGGTCTTTTACTGATAAACGGATTTCCCCTTCTGCCATCTCTGGTCGATCCTGTTTCATACCAAGATCACGCCCCACCATAAGGTTCGCCAGATCGTTCTTGGTTGTACCGGCTATATTTCGTTCGCCAACTACCCTACCATCCCGCAGAACGGTTACGCGGTCACTGATGCTCAGAACCTCGTGCAGCTTGTGGGAGATGAAAATCATGGCGTATCCATCATCTGACATTTTTCGAAAGATAACAAATAGTTCATCCACTTCTTGCGGTGTGAGCACAGCGGTCGGCTCATCCAGGATTAGCAACGCGGCGCCCCGGTACAAAGCTTTAATAATCTCCACACGCTGCTGTTGACCCACAGACAACTGCCAGACCAACACATGTGGATCTACCTGTAAACCGTATACTTCAGCAAGTTGTATTATGCGCTCTGAAACCTGGTCAATGTCGGTCATCGGACCTCGCGATGAGCTCAAACCAAGCGCGACATTTTCGGCTACAGTGAGTGTCGGTACCAGCATAAAGTGCTGGTGGATCATCCCGATCCCTAATTCGATCGCATCTGAGGGTGATTGGATATTTGCAGGTACTTCATCGATCCTGATTTCACCTTCATTTGGGTGGTACAACCCATATAATATTTTCATCAATGTGCTTTTACCGGCGCCGTTTTCACCCAGAAGGGCATGCACTTCACCCGCGTAAACATCAAAATTGATGTTGTCGTTAGCCAATACACCAGGAAAGCGTTTTACGATCCCGGTCATCTCAACATGGGAGATGCGCTTGTGTCCCGAAGGAAGTAATCCTTGATCATCCATTTAGATTTTTTCTTTATTTAACCAGCTGTTTGATATTTTTTCGGATTAGGTGCAAGGAGGGGTGTGATTAGAAATCACACCCACTCCTGGCATTTACTAATTAGAACTCAACTTTAATATTTATTCGCTGGGACCGTCCATTCCCTCCAAGAGCTGCTCAAGGTACCAGATTTGTTCATCTGTGGCAGCTTCTCCATCAGCGACAAGAGGTGTACCATCTTGCAGGTTGATGGGACCGATCCAGACATTGATTTCACCGGAGGCCAGACCTGCGATGAATTCTGCGAGATTGGTTTGTAAATCACCTGTCAAAGCAGGACCATCCACCCAGCCTACAGGAGTCTTGGTGTTATCAGTGAGGTCATCCCAATAGGGAGGATTCCAATCCCACGACTGCGCCCAGCTGCCATCCCTGACCGCCATGGCGGTATCCAGATAGGAAGGCCCCCAGTTGAAGTATGGGACACCTAAACAAATATCGGGAGCCTGATCGCAGGCGCCTTCATAGTCGTAAGGTACAGCCCAAACTGTGTCGCCTTGTGCGGCGCGCTGTCCGGGAACATCAATACCTTCGGTTGTGTCGATACCGCTCAAAATAACATCAGAGCCAGTATCCAGGAAGTTGGTCGCGACTTCTGACGGATCCAGGGTAACACCTGGGATATTGAACCAGAAGCCGATCCAGGTTACCGTAAATTGGAGATCATCCGGATTTAATCCGCGGAAGTTCTCGTAGCAATAGCGTGCGCCCAGGTAAGCAGAAGATGCCAGGCGTTTTGTCTCATGGTTGATCAGCGGCCCAAGATAACCGAGGCTGCCTGTATCTGTCGCAAGAGCAGCTGCGCATCCTGCAATTGCTTTCATGTCTTCCATGCGTCCCATGATATTACCCAGATTGGGAGGCGCTTCACCCGTGAGCACATCATCACCAGAAATATTAATGAAGGTCAAATCGGGATATTTTTCTGCAACACCGAGGGTATCCTCTTCAAATTCGTCGGAGGTTGTCAGGACGAGTTTGGCGCCTTCAGCGACCATATCGTCCACAACACCTTCAAGAGTAGCTTCAGGTTTGTCAGCAGGATTCAGCGATTCGAATACGATCATGCGTGAACCGGGCATGTTTTCTTCAATGTATAGACCGCCCTCATAGTGAGCCTGGCTCCAACCGCGGTCGTTCTTCGGTCCGACGAGCACGACACCAAAGACAAATTCCTCGTCCATAGGTTCTTCGGCAGCCGCCGGCGGCGCTTCACCGACGACAATCGAACCATCAACAATCCCTGCAATTGTCTCATCAGCTAATGCAGTGACTTCTGCCGGGATATCGTAGTCAGGATTGTATTCCATCACCAGACCGCCATTTTCCAGTGTCAGTGCGAATGCTTCGCCGCCAAACGTGCCACCTTTGACCATGCTGATAATTTCATCGAGCACCCCTGTCCAGTCGTATACCTGGTTGGCGACCACGATATCAGGCGCCAGGGAGGTCTGGTTAGCCTGAGTACCGAACCAGGTAACGCCGTTCTCTTCCGCGACACCAATCGCGCCGACGACCATCTGGGCGGTTCCGGTCAGACCATCCGCGCCTGCATTAACGTGGGTCTGCGCAGCTTCAGATGCCAGGGCAACATCACTGAATGAACCGATGTAGTTAACGTTTACCTTGACATCCGGATTGGTCGCTTCCGCGCCGGCAACGAAACCATCCACATACAATTTGGCGTCACCGGTTTCGATCGGGCCGACAACACCTAAAACGCCGCTCTCAGAGAGACTGGCGGCGATGACGCCATTGACATAGCCGCCCTGTTCGGAACGGGCTTCGTAGGCGAATACATTATTTACACCCTGGTCAACAAATGTATCCACAGTAGTACCCCAGGCGAAACTGGTCTCCGGGAAGTCAGGAGCAATTTCCAAAAGCGAACTTCCGTATTGCGATCCATGGGCGATGACAAGATTAAAACCCTGGCTGGCATAATCACGTATCGCCGCAGCCGCATCGTCAACAACGAACATGCTTTCAGAGAAAGCGAATTCAAAATTCTCAGAACCCATTTCGCTTTCGATAGCAGCCAGTGAGTCATACATGCTCTGGCTGAATGCAAGATCGTTGACGGCACTTGGCATAACGACAGCCACCTTGAAGGGACCCATTGCTTCTTCAGCGGGAGCCTCTTCTTCTGCAGGAGCAGCCTCTTCTGCAGGGGCTTCTTCTGCCGGCGCTTCCTCCGGCGGAGGCGCTTGCGGCGCCTCTGTTGGAGTTGAGCAGGCGCTCACGATGATGGCAAGCAGCACCAACAACCCTAAAATCTTTGATAGTTTTATCATTATCTTCTTCCTTTCCTTTATATTTAGAATCTATTTTTGGTAATAGTTGATATGTTTGCTGCTGTTGTTTTATTGGACGGCACCACCTCCTTTATAGATAGAATTCTAATCACCGCGTTCAAATGGTTTGGTTAATGCAGACGGGGGTCTGACTCTCTGGCCTGCAATTACTAACACCAGTATTGTGAGTATGTAAGGCAGCATAACAGCGATATCCGAAGGAATCGGACTACCCAATACTTGCAGCCATAACTGGAAAGCGATTACACCACTGAAAATCAATGCGCCGATCATAACCCCGAAAGGTCTCCAACCTCCAAAATATACTAAGGCTACTGCGATGAAACCAAGCCCGCTGGTGAGGTTCTGTTGAAATACATTGAGCAGCGCGATGGAAAGTGAAGCTCCGGCGATACCGGAAAGGACGCCTCCTAAGATCACAGTTGTATATCGGATTTTTGCTACGCTCACCCCTAATGAGTCAGCCGCTTCGGGATTTTCCCCAACCGCGCGCACGTTTAATCCGAATGTGGTTCTTTTCAATACAAAAATAGCAATCGGGACCAGCAAATAAGCACCGTATACCAATAGATTCTGATTGAAGAGCACTTCTCCGATGAAAGGTAAATCACTCAAAAATGGGATGTAAACTGGTTTAAAACCGCTTACAGTCTCCACTGTACCCAGTGTTTTTTGAAACAGCAAATCGCTCATACCTAATCCAAAAAGATAAAAACCAATGCCGCTGATTCCCTGTTCAGCTTTCAAAGTAACGCTCACAAAAGCCATTGCCAAACCCATAATCGCGCCAGCGATAATGGCAGCGACAAGTCCAAACCAGAGGTTGCCAGTGGTTAATACGACATAAAAGGCTGCATAAGCGCCTAAAAGCATTTGGCCTTCCAATCCGAGGTTCAGCACGCCGCTTCTTTGGCCGAAAGTCTCTCCGATACCTGCATATAGATAGGGAGTAGCCAGTCGTATGCCTGAAGCGAGAACACCAATGACAACATTTATTGACAGCAGTTCAGTGATCATGCCGCCACCTCAGCTTCCATGCGTTTATCCGCTTCGTCAATTTCTTCAATTTCCATCAAACGTTTCTTTTCTAATCGTTGTCTAAAAAATTCACTACTTACCACAAACACAACCAGTAATCCGTTAAGAGTTGTGATTAATGCAGAAGGAATTTGCATTGCACGCTGCATGGCATTGGCTCCAACGATAAGGGCGCCGAAGAAAAATGAAGCTGGAATTGTTCCCAGTGGGTGGAGCTGTCCGAATAGGGCAGCTACAATGCCATTAAATCCGGCGCTTCCGGTGAAACCCATGGCTGAACCATCTGTGAACATACGGTGATGAACACCAAAAACCTGAACAGCGCCAGCTAGCCCAGCCATAGCGCCGCTGAGCAACAGAGCCAAAACCATATAGTGGCGGACGTTGATTCCCGCATATCGAGCAGCGAACGCATTCAGACCGACCGCACGGATGCGGTAGCCGATGGTCGTCCGCCAAAGAAAGATGTAAACTAAAATGGCTGCGACCACCGCAATCGCTGCTCCCAGGTGCAGCCGGGTAGGTATCAGCCGCGGAAGATCATAAAGGCGCGATAAGCGAGCAGTTTGGGGGATGCGCGAAGCCGCCTCCAACTGCACAGGATCGATCATAGGACCGCGCAGCAGGTAATTCATCCCCTGAACTGCTATTGCGTTCATCATGATAGTGCTTAGAATTTCGTTTACGTTGAAATAGGCTTTCAATACACCTGGAATACCTCCCCAGACTGCGCCTCCAAGAAATCCAGCCAGCAGCGCAAGCGGAACAAGCACACCAAAGGAGGCATCCGGTATGGCTAGACCAACATATGTGGCGCTTAATGCTCCCACGATCAGCTGTCCTTCGCCGCCGATATTTAAAACTCCGCCGCGGAATGAGATGCAGATTCCGACACCCACAAGCAGCAAAGGAACGGCTTTGACGATGGTGTCGGCTAGAGCGTTCTTGCTCCCGAAAGCGCCCTGTATCATGGCAGAATAGGCTTCGAGCGGATTCGTTCCCAAAAGGAAAAGCAGGATAGCACCAACTGCAAGTGCAGCCAGTGTTGCAAGTAACGGCATGAGGATCACAAACAGGCGGTCGTAGCGAGGTGGTTTTTTGGTTTTTGTGGATGTCATTTATGCCTCTTTGAGGGTACTTTATCGCTCTACGAAATTGGTACTTAAAGCCATGGGTGCAGAGATTTTAAATAATCGCCTCAGCGGCGGTTGAATTCGTCTCGGCATATACGAGATCAATCGATCGGTGAAATCACTTCCGACAAATAAAAGCACAAAAATCATCAGTAGCCAGGGAATGGCGTTAAACGCGACCACTGAAACCTCTGGAAAGGTCCTCTGAAGGATGGTGGCTAAAACTTTGGTGGCACCAAACAACAGCGCGCCCAAAGCGCCGCGAATAGGAGACCAGCCGCCGAAGATTACAATTGCCAGCGCAATCCATCCTAATCCACGAATATGCCCATCAGACCAACCGATTTTAACATCGAGCGAATAAGCGGCCCCAGCGATTCCTACTAAAGCTCCACCGACAATTGTATAAAGGTAGCGCACCCTATTAACCCGTACACCGCGAGCAAATGCAGCTTCTGGTCGTTCGCCAGCGCTTCTCAAATGCAAGCCTGGTTGGGTCCTATTTAGGTACCACCAGGCGGCAATCACGAGTATAAATGCAAAATAGACCGTATAACTTTGATCGAAAAAGATGGGACCGATGATCGGAATGTCTTTTAATAACGGTATACCCACATGTTTGACAAAAGGACCGGGAGTTCTGGTGTAATTTTGACCGAGAAATGCGCTCAGATCATCACCCAGTAATGTCAGGACAAAACCAATGGCAACCTGGCTTTTATTCAATGTGATGCTGCCAAAGGCGACGATTAAAGAAAAGATGATACCGATAACCGCCCCGGCTATAAATCCTATCCAGACACTATCGGTTGTGAGGGCTACCACAAATCCGCTCATGGCTGCCATCAGCATAGTGCCGTCGAGAGAGAGATTAACGATACCGGAGCGTTCTGTAATGGTTTCACCGACGACCGCGATGATCAAAGGAGAAGAGGCGAATACAACCGAGGCAAGAATTCTTACAATTTCAGGCTCGTTCATCTTTTCCCTCCTGCTGCAAGAATTTAAAAATGCGGCTGTCTCCGAACAATAAGACTAACAGCACCAGCACACCAGTTAAAATACCTCCGATTGAGGAATGCAGTTGGGTTCGCAGCTGCAGCGTGATACTTCCATTGAGGATTACAGAGAAGAAAAAAGATATAAATGGAACCCACAGCAATCGATAACCGGCTAACATCACGACAAGCAATGCTAAAAAGCCGATCCCTCCAGATATGCTTTGCCGGAGACTATCAAACCAGCTGAGCACCCGCACTGCGCCTCCTAATCCAGCCAGGGCGCCGCAAAACATCATCGCGAGAATTGTTTCACGTTCGCTGGCTACACCGAGCAAAAATGATGAAAATGGATTTTTCCCGAGGGCTTTAAGCTTTAATCCCCAGAAGGTACCGCGCAGCGTTACGTAAACCAGCCCGATTGCAATCAGCGTGATCACAAAAGATATTGGACTGAAGCGTGAATCAGCGAATCTGGG
>Ga0180438_10008028_pt1 | contig 13532 bp, 18 predicted proteins | sample SS_ome_12_FD_132455 | JGI IMG/M metagenome (GOLD analysis project Ga0180438, IMG submission 132455) | Hypersaline lake sediment archaeal communities from the Salton Sea, California, USA - SS_3_D_2 metaG | ecosystem: Environmental > Aquatic > Non-marine Saline and Alkaline > Hypersaline >... | reverse complement strand
GGGGCCATGGACGTCATCTATCGTGCTTTTGATGACTGTTTTTTATGCGGAGCTTTCGATAACGTTGATATGATCATGAGCCATCTTAACCCGGCTTGTGTGCCTGCGTGGGTTAGTTTTTCCATTTTAGCCATTACGAAAGCTGCGGCCATTCATTTACCTTCCCGTGGAGAATTTTATGATAGAGTAATGCTTGAGGGTAGGTGCTCCGATTTATTAGATGCTATCCGGAGATTGAAATGATAGAGCATGCAATACTGGAATACGGGATTTTAACTGATGACGTTATTGACCTCATAGAGTCGATTAAGATGTTAGCCTACCTGCTTAGAGTTTATAACGATTATACTTTTGTGGAATATCCTGGCATTTCTATACGTGATCACGGGGCCGTGGTATGGGCTTTTGAGTGTATGCTTTGTCGACGAGATGCGTACGAAATCATGGGTGCATGAATGTTAGATCTGAAATACAGACCGGATAAATTTCATAAAGTTCTTGGTAATGATGGCGTCAAGAAGTTGCTTTTGGCTAGGAGCAGGGGAGGGTCGTTGGACAAACAATCTATGATGCTCAGTGGTCCTAAGGGTTGTGGGAAGACTACCCTAGCAAGGCTTATTGCTAAGGCCATAATGTGCCCCGTTCTTGACGATGGGGAGCCGTGTGGTGAGTGTGGGACTTGTGTCGATATCGCTAACGGTGTTTCTTCTAGTGTCGAGGAACTGGATGCGGCATCTCAAGGAACAGTTGATAAAATGCGTTCTATGGTTATGGACGCAGATTATGAAACAATAGACGGTGGTGTGCCTGTTTATATTATAGACGAAGCGCAGCGGTTGACCCTATCCGCCCAGGATGCAGCTTTGAAGGCTATCGAAAGCCGTGCGCTGATAGTCATCATATGTACCACTGAGCCGCATAAAATTAAAGGTCCTATTCGTTCGAGAGTTGAAGAATACCCCATACGACCACCTGCTGAGGATGATATGCTTCACCATATGTGCCACATTTGTGATGTGGAGGGATTTACATACAAGAAGAGTGCTCTCCAGAAGATCATTAAAATTCATAAATGCTGTCCGAGGTCGTGTTTGATGTCGTTGAATGCTATTGCTTCTGTAGGTGCTGTTAATCACGTTGCTGTACTAGAGTTTTTTAGATTTAACAGCTACGAGTTAATAGTCAAAGCTTTGTCGGTTTTGAACTACGATATAAATAAGACTTTCTCACTTCTTGGTGAATTATTCGCTAAGGAGACGCCATCGTGGATTAGAGATAATATCATATTTGCAGTGGTTAGCTGTATGCGGAAGAGTGTTGGTGTTGAGTCAGATTTTCCGGTCTCGATAGATTCGTTACGTGTTGGTACTAAGAGTAGGTGGGTTAAAGCTTGCCATGACTTAAGTAGCATCAACCGTCCTACAGCTCCCAATATTGAAGCCGTGGTTATGAGTCTATATGAAGGTAGCATGGTATTTTCGGAGCCTTATGAAGATAGATCTCCGGTTTATGTTAAGAGAGAGCCGGCGGTTGAGGTTAACGATAGTGCTAGCAGACTTGAAGGAGTTAGTGATAAACCGCCAGTCGTTGAAAAGCCTGAGTCATCAGAGCCAGTTTCGGGTTGTCGACTGGAAGCATCTTCGGATTTGCAGCCTAAGGCAGTAAACACCGAGCCTAAACCTAAGTCTAAACCTAAACCTACTATCTCGACGGTTGAAGTTGACGGTATTAAATTCTCCTCGGCGGAGAATCTCACGTCTTTAGACGATAAAGTTCATAACGAAAAAAAAGTCTCCGTTGAAAAGGCAAGTGAATACGCTCCTGTAGAGTTGAATGATGGCGATGTGCCTATAACGGAGAGTCAGTTTATCAATGAATTCCTCGAAACGAAGTGGTAAGCAATGGATAATTGTACAGTTGTCTATTGCGGGAGAACGGGAAGATAGAGTTGGCGTCATCATAAAGTCGGTTCGAAGAATACTGAGAGTGCATGACATTGATGTATTTGTGCCGGCTATTTCTCAAGATGTTAGGGATGACTCCGAGACTCTCTTTTATATGGACGGATATATATTCGTGGAGTATAGGGATGGCGTTAGGTATTTGAAACTTCACGATACTACGTTTTTCAGTAATGTGTTATGCACGCCTGGTACCAGCAAATCTTCGCCGAGATATCACTTGCTGAGCGACGATGACCTTGAACCGTTGAGATCTGGGCTGGATAGTATAAAATATAGTACGTTAAAGGTCGGCGATAGAGTGAAGGTGATAAAGGGTCATCACAAGGATGTGCCCGGTAGGATAACTAGTGTGCATGAGGATAATGAGCATGCCCAAATATCTGTCGATCTAACCTCTAAAAAACTCTTAATGTCGTTTCCGATGACGTATCTGAAGAAAGTTGAAGATGATGAATAAGAACGTTTTGGTTGACGGTAATAATCTGTTACACCGTGCTTATGCCGTATTTGTTATGAATAAAACCGACGACCCGATGATGTATGGTGGGTACCCTACTGGGCTTATCTACGGCGTCTTGTCCATGCTTTCTGACTGGATGTTTAGTATGGACGATCATGACCGTCTAGTGTTTTTCCTTGATGGGATTCCGAAAAGGCGTCGGGACATGGATCCTGAGTATAAAGTTAAAGATTCAACTCCTCAGCTTTGGGATAACGTTGGTAAGAAATTAGCTGATGGGTATGACGCGGCCAATCAACTCGATGTGCTTTTGCATTTATTGATGCTTCTTGGATTTGATATCATTTTTGGTCAAGAAGAAGAAGCGGATGACCTTATCGCTTCTTTCGTATTTAGTCACTCGTCTGATCTGAACGTTGTGGTATCGCCAGATCAAGATTTTTACCAACTGGTCGGCGAAAACAACGTTATATTATACAGGCCCGGCATAAAGGGCGACAGGTTTTTTGACGCCGAACGTGTTGAACAGAGTATGTATGATAAGTATAAAATAAGACTTAAGCCGTCTGGTATTAGGATGTTCAAGAGTTTGACGGGTGACGTTTCTGATAATATTAAGGGGGTTCCTCGTTTGAGGAAGAAAGTGGCAGCTCCACTGTGTTCGTGTCGAAGTGTGGATGAACTTTTCGATACTGGCCTTCCTGGCTTTTCTAAAGCTGAGAAAGCTAATGCTAATGCTCTTAAAGATAGGATAGCGTTGAACTATGAACTTGTGGGGCTAGTATGTGATATTGATGTTGATAAATTCACGTTAAAGGCTGAACCCGATCATGATAGGGCGTTTAAGATACTGAGTTCAGATTTTGGAATGGCTTCGTTACCGATTCATGCATTTGAATCTAGCAAATCTCGTAGTGTCAGAATTGGCGATCCAGGGCGTGTCGATTCTCTTTTCGATGACATCTAGATGATCCGTTTGGTAAAGTTATAAGTTAGAGTCGCTTCTAACCGTTATATATATACGCATACGCGCACATCATATATTCGATCAACGGTTGGAGGTGTACTATGTCGCATGTTGTAATCCAGAATCCTATTGACCTTGCTTCTCGGTTTAGTAATAAAGATAGATTAGGTTGGGATGGTGATAGTGAGCCGTGGGAGCAGATGAGTGACCTCGACGGTTTTACTGAAGAGGAATATGGAGATATTGAAAGGGAACTTTCTCCTGTTGAAGATCAAGCGGCTAAACTCAGCTTCAAGAATATTGAGCAATATTTACCTAGGATACCTCCTAGGGAAGCTGATTTAATAAGGCTATACCATAAAGATGGGTTGAAGCAGGAACAGATCGCCCGATTGTTTGGGATAACGCAAGCTGCAGTGTCGTATAGACTTCATAGGGGTATTAAGAGAATAAGATTTCTTAGGATTATTCCCGAGTTGTATCGGGATGTTTTTGACCTGGAATTGGGGCCGAAGTTTAATCAGCAAGATCGAGAAATATTATGGCTGATGTATAGAACGACTTGTCAGTCTGAAGTTGCTAAGCGAATGGGGTTAACTCAGGGTCGTGTGCGCCATCGGTTTTTTAGGTCACTAGGTCGTATCAAGGATCTCATTGCTGAAGAAGCTCGTGAGAAGCGCATTGAGTTAATGATGCAATCCCGTAAGAGGGATGGCAATGGAAATCTTCACAAAGATGCCATTTGGTGGACTCCGGAAGCTATTCAAGCGGAGGTGGAACAGGTTATTCGTGATTCGAAATTTGCTAAATATTGGATAGTATTTCACGAGATTAGTGATAAGCACTTCAACATCTTGCATGAGGTGTCGTTGCCACAATTTCAGGATAGAAGTGACGCGCAGATTTTACCAATAGGATAGCAGCGAACAGTTTAAGGTGCGCATAAATGCGCGGTTTTAAGGTGTATGATCACTGTCGTGGTTATACCCTGCGATTTCGTTCTAGGTTGGGGGAGAGACATGGTACCTATTAGGTGCGGTTATAAAGCCATAGCGTTTTATTTAGAACCGGGGCTCGGCTTGCGTGCTAGGTGTGCAAGCCACGATTTGTCCGAGTTTGACGTTCCGATCACGTTTGACGAATTTTTAGTTTTATTAACTTTGCAAGAGTGATATACTATCGGTGCGTTTTCAGGTGTAAAATTAAGCGTGACCCGAACCAGGATGCGGTTGGTGACCTTCCCACCGTCGGGGCTTTCTCCTTTCTGCCCGGTTTGCTACGTGTTTTGGTTCGGGTCTTTTCGTATTTGTTATTATGACCGTTCCTTGTGAAAGAATGAAGTTTATTGGCGGTGCTCAAGTTATTTGTGGTAGGCCGGCCGTTCAGTTTGTTATTTGTGTGTACGGTACTGGATTTGCGTTGTGTGATAGGTGTAGGGTTCCCACTCTTTTGGGTCCGTGTGAGTCCGTTTCTGAGGAAGAGTATATAGTTTTATCCGTTTTAGAGGAATAATTATGAATATAACATGCGACTTTGTTATGAATCTTGTACGCGATTATGAATCGTCGCAAGCTAAACTGACTGATGATGGTTTGGGATTCAAGTTCAAGTTCAATGTCATTCCTCTAAAACGGATATGAAGCCACTTGCTTCTTTCTCGATCCAGTGTTCGGTATGTTAGCTAGATGTGATGGCCATGACTCACATCTAGTGAGGGTGTCCAGTATCTCTCTTACCAAGGAAGAGTATATAGTTTTATTGGTTTTATGGGAATAGATGCAACTTTAAGTTATGATGACTAGGTATGACAGATACTAAGTGTATGTTTATAGTATGAACGTCAACGATTTCATGCATTTTTACGTCCAAATCCAACGGTTGTGTACTGTGGCTGACTGGCCGATTTCTCTCACCATCACCGGGTTTAATACTACCATTAAGACGCCTGTTGGTAGTATCGAGTATTATCTTCAGGGTGATCGTACTTGGCCACCGGTATACGCGCAGGATTGTGATAGTATATATGTCGCGACGATGGATTGTGGCGATCCTGTTATATCTTTACGGTCTCATCTGAAGCTGATGACGTGTAGCATCAATGAGCTTATTCTCGGTGGTCGCAGGATTCCTGATATTGGAAGGTATAAGAGGTATGCACATAATAAATGTAATGACTGCAAAGCCAGTGGTGTCACGTCGAATGGGTTTATCTGTGAATGCACTTATAAGCATTGCGTTTTCTTAGATGATTTTTCGGCAGAAGAATTGCCAGAGGAGTTGCGGTGCGGTTGCTGATAACTGGAGAATAAAATGGGAAAGCTTTGTAAAGCTAGGGTATGGGAAAATGGCGATATGGACTCGTGCAATAGTGCGGTTTACATCGGCGATTATTGTAAGGAGCACATTGATAGAGAGATGTCGTTTTTGGTGGGTCGAATGCTTACTCTAAGTAAAGAGATGGAATCGGTTAGAAAAGCTTTGAAAGAGTTAGGTATTGGGGACGATGAAATAGCGGTATTCGTTGTTATGGATCAATAGCGTGGTTGCGATATCTGAACTTAACGGTGGAGTGTAAAGGTTGTCTAGGGAAGAGCTAACGGTACTTCACGTCATGGCTATATGATGACACGTAAACTGGTGGAATGGGCTAGGCGTTATGCTAGTGTGTTAGCTAACAGTATTAATGAAGAGTTAGAAGCTCGCGTAGTTGCTTCTCTTTGTAAAAAACCCAACGAACGCAAAAGGCGTAGGATTGCTAAAAAGCCCGAGCTATCTCTAGAAGAGACAGAAGAACTGTTGAAGGAGGGTCGTCAGGAGGGTTTAGAGGTAGAAAAAGACCTTGAAGCGTGTACGCATATTTCCCCATCAAAGTGGAAGCATCGTGTTAGATAAGATCAGTAGAGGTGACAAGGTTGTGACACGTGATGGGCAAATCGGTATTGCGATTCAATACTATGGGAGGTTTAGAGATCTTGATGTTCGGTATGTTAAGACGTTTGGGGATTCTCCTGATTTGTGGCCGGAAAGTGCTCTGACTAAGATATCGGATAACGAATTTGACGTGTTAGCTATAATGCAGTCTTAATTTTTGGTTGTATTCTTGATTCTTAATGATCGTTTGTTACTATGGCGGTCATAGTATCTGGCGGTTGTTATAAATTTAGCGTTGAATCTGTTGGTGGATCGTGGTCTTGGGCGGTTCAAGCTAATAATACGCAGGGTGCGGGGCAGTTATATCAAGTAACTGATATTAACACCCCCTACGGGCCGTTGACAGTGATAGACGTTCCGATACCAAGTGATGTCATCGTTGGTATGGCTGATTCTATTACTGACGTGCAGGGTCAGCTTGCTCCACTCATGACTCTTATTGGATCTACCACGTCGTTCAATGTTGTGGTGACCGAAGGTGATCCTAATGTGGCTGTTGGGTCCGTAACTGTCATGAATTCTGGTGCGTTTGGTTCGTTTATGACGGCCACTGCTACTGCTGGTGTTCAGTGGCTTAGTGTTTCACCGTCATCTCATCAGGGCATAGGCAAGAATGAACAAGTAACTTTCGATATCGTCTTAATGCCGGCGTCTTTGTTGGCGACAGACTCTCCGTTTTCTGGAACGGTCACTTTGCAAGATAATAGAGTTCCTCCTACTCAGATACCGATCACTGTCAGTGCTACAGTTTTACCTAGGCCAGAGATTTCTGTTAATCCGTCGTCTTTGGGTTTGACTTTCATGTCATCGACTGGCGTTCCGGGTGGGTCGCAACAGCTAACCATTTCGAATTCTGGTCCTATTTTATCATCGCTTGAGTTTACCTTGGCTTCAATCAATAACGAATCGTGGCTGAGTTTTGTCCCAACTAGTGGGGGACCGCTAGCTTATGGGGAATCTAGCATAGTTACAGTTTCTGTTAGTGCTTCTGGTGCTGGTGGACTGGTGCCTGGAACGTATTCTGATACTATCAGGGTATCGTCTACTAAGGCATCCAACTCTCCAGTTGATGTGCCTGTAACCTTAACGGTTACTTGATAAACTTGTTGTTAAATATGAGTTGTGAGGACTAATATTATGAGTGATTTTAAATTTGAAGACTTCAAGTTTTCGTCTAGTGCAATAGACGATTTTTTTGATCCTCCTGAGCCGCGTGTTGCTAGTGGTGATGTTATAAGGGTCACTTCCATTAGGGACCTGGCCGGTTTTCAGCGTGTGGCTAACGATAAACTGATCCATTTATCTAAGCGGGATTTTTGGCGTTTAGGGCAAGACGAAGAGGGTCATTTCATCGAGCGTCTAGTTAATGATGATGATGGTCCGATTTCGGAGTAATTCCAATGGGTCATGACCTCGACAAAATAGCTAATAGGATCTGTGGCCAGGTTAGAACTGCCGGTCGCATTGAATTTATCCGTGATCAGGGTCCTGTAAGGCGTGATATACGTGTTAAAGGTTTTGAATGGTCGCCTGATGTTCTCAAGAATTTAGCTAGGATTTTATGGGCTTCAGAAAGAGCGCATGGGTATGCTATGTCTGCGCTCAGGCTTTTTTCTAAAATGCCATCGTCTGAGTTCAGCCCAGATGGTTTACTTGGTGGTCGAGGGTATATTCAGGCCGTAAAGGATATGAGGGCCAATCTTGGTCAATCGGTTGAAGTTCTTTCGTCATTTTCTGATACTATTTATGATGAGATCAATGCTGATCATTGGGGTAACGCTGATGATCAACCTGACATAGCTGGTATTCTTGAAGAAGCTCAAGAAGTGAAACAGGATCCTGAAGGATATGTCGAATCTCAATATAGGGAGGAAGTTCCTGGGGGAGAAGGATTTGACGAAGCACGTAACCCGGATCCTGGCGAAATGAATCCTCAGGTGGAATCTGTAGACGAAGAACCAGGGTTAAACGATGGATGGGGTGGCCAGACGCAGCTGTCTACCGAGGTCATGAGCCCTGTTTCGGAGTCGTTTGACGAGCTTAGTGAGGTTACAAAAGGTCATTCAGAATTACCGGGAGACGACTCTTTACAAGGAGAGGGGAAGTCTACGGTAGAAATGACCATGCGTACTACTTGGCAGGATCACGGCAATTATGCTTCGGCTGTAAGTGCAGCTGCCAATAGATTCAATGTGAAGCGAGCCAGTTCTTCTCTACCAGTAGAGACACTTTCTGGACCAAGGGTTAAGCACATTGGGCCTGGTGAGAGTGACGAGGAATTTGGGTACTACACTGATCATGACGAACGTCCATCGGATGACCCTGCGGGGGAGGGTTTTTCGAGTTATACCGATATCTATGAAGATGGCTTTCAAGACGGTGTGACTGGGGATGATAACCCAACAAGCGGGGATGACTCGGTTTTTAAACATGCCTATTCCTGGCTACCTGGTTCTTCTAACGAGAAGATCATGAATTATTACAAACCAGGAATGAGTGAAGCTGACATTGAATGGATGAAAGCTCACAGCAATCCGGATTCTCCTGACGAGGAAGACGATTTGCCTCGTCCATACGTTGACCCGATGTGGGAGGTTTTATAAATGTCATCTAGACTCCCGACTGGTCCCGCAGCTACCAAGGCTGTTAAAGACTTTGGTATTGGGACGTATGATGCTCCATCTGATTTTGATATGCATGGAGAGGACGACGAGAATATGGAGCCAGCGGGGAAAACGCTTCCTGATGGGGGCGGTTCATTGGATCCTTTTGGGCCCGAGAGATTATTGAGTTATCCGGAGAGCAGCACATCTCAGGGAAAGCATGCTAGTGCTATGCTGCCGGATGATTACGATAGGCCACCCTCTGGGGAAAATCCGGATGAAGACGTGATTGATAACGTTCTGATGTCTGACGCCGGGTATGGATCCGAGTTACCTGACGATGGCGACAACCCGTCCGCTAGGTCTGATTATTATGATCCCATGAGCATAGGGACGGCAATGTCGGATTTGTTTGCGGATGAGGATTCGGGGGCTTATGCTTCGAGTTTGCCAGAGCCGACGTCTAACGAGACTGATCTTAACGATTGGCTTTCGGCCCTTGGTAACTTTTGGTCTGGGTATACCGTAGAGGACCAGGATGTGCCATACGGATTCCCATCGGATGTAGACCCATACAATGAAGGCGATTTCGGTGGTGTCGTGATGGCGAATGATAAAATGGCGCGTGTGCAAGCGGATAGCATGGACGTTGGCAGCTTAAAGTCAATTCAGAAAAGGGCTTTAGATGTCAAGTTTGTAGTCGAATTGACGGGAAAGTTTTTGAAAAAACACGGTAAGGAAAATATCACCCGGCGAGCTGTAACTGCGTTTCTTCAGGAAGAGGGTTACGGGGACCGTCAATATCTTGCTTCAGACATCATTAGATGTCTGAAGCACAACCGTAAAATTGTTGTGCCAGACGTTCTTGACGTCTTTCCTCTTGCTAAAACTGCTTCAGTGTCGAGTATCGGTGGGCTTCACCAGAAACTTGTAACACTCGAAATTGAAAACATTCGTGATCCTGAGGTTGCTGGGGTATTTAGAAGATGCGCTGCTAACCTGGCTCACGTGATGGCCTATTTGGAGAGAATTGATGGCTAAGCGGCTTCCGGAAATCTACCAAAAAGGAGTTGGCGACCTCACTGCTTTTATGCATGATAAGGGGTCAATTGCCGATCTTTCTTGGTTGGCAGTCGATGTGGAGGAGTATCGGAGGCTGGAGGCGTTACCGGAGCAGAATTTAGACGTCATCCCCGAGCTTGTTAGCGCTCTGACGCAAGAGAAGGACAGTTCTGTGCCTTCTCTTATACCTTTAAAGCCCCACACCGTTGTTAACTCCAACCCGTTAAGTGATCATAACAACGTTTCGTTACGCCCTACAGCGTTAACTGCTGTCCGTAATAAAATGGCATCTTATATGATGTCTGGCATGTCTGACGTTGATATTGCGTCTCGGTTAAAGTTGGAGTTTTCTTCTGAAGATCTTCGTTGTGCTAGTAAACATGCCCATGAGGTGATGCGGGAAAGGGGTCTTCTTGGCAACGTTTATGTTGATGCAGCTCATTTTCCGAGATGCGCGCAGAAAGGCGATCACCGGGAGTTTGTGAAGAGATACGCCAAGCGAGCCTTATATGTTTTGGCTAAGAGTGATTGTACTGGGTGTGTGCATAATCACGGCGGTCGATGTGCAGTGTTCAATAAGCGTATTAAGGATACTATTCCGTATAACAGTGACACCTTAGCGCATTATGCTGTTGAGTTGTGTAATGAGGGGAGGCTTTCGGGCGACGAAATCCCGGATAGTATGACGGGTGAGTCGGTCAGAAAGGCTCTTAAGACGGCGTTTCTTAGGTCTCCGATTGTTTCGAGAGAAAAGCCTGCTCAGACAATACAGTACAGGCCGAAGGCTGAGCCCATCCCTGTATCTAGTAGTGATTATGAGGATTTTTTCCGTCGGAAGAGTGCTAAATCGGATCCCATGCCCAGTCCGTCGTTTATGATGGCGGCACGCATGTTGATGTCTGGGAAGAATGACATCAAGCTGGTGGCTGCGGCACCTTCGGTTGAAGTAAGGAAACTAGCGCAAGAGTTTGGTTTAATTGGGCATACATATCTGGATGCTGATGCTCTTGGTGGTTGTGCTAAGACGCTAAAATTTATGAAAGAACGGCGTTTGTCGCCGGATTTTGTGGTTTTAAGAGCGTCAGATACTGACCACCATTATGCAGGCTTGTCGAAGTTAACCAAAATTGTAGCGTCTATTCCTGATATTGGTGAGCGTGAGTTTAAGAATGCGTGTGAGCGCGCTCTTCGTGATAACAGGCTTACTTCAGATGACGTTAAATATATAGAATCGAAAGTCGGCCCCAATAGCGATTGGAGGAAACTCACCGCTGGGATTAATTTATTTAAACCTAAGCCTCGGGCTTCGGTAGCAAATGTACCAGCGGCTCCGAAAGCTACTTTTTATTACGGTCGCGTCAGCGGAGATCACGTGCCGGTTAAAATGGATCCAGAAGAAGTCCGTTGTAGTATCTCTCACATGATGAATACTGGTCTTTACGGCAAGCGTCTCCGTCAAGCCGTGCTAAGTCGGTATTCTAGGGCGGACCTTGCTCAGGTGCCTGAGGTTGGTAGAGACTTGGCTGTTAAGGATGGTGCTCAAGGGTCGTTTTTCATCGATCCTACAGCTTATCCTGATTATGGTAGAGGGTGTGTTGCTGGGTCGAAGCAGTTTAGAAGTAATGATGTTAAGTACGTTATGGCTTCGTCCGCTTGTACTGGATGTGTTCACCAGACTGCACCCGGATGGTGCATCAAGTATGCTAAGTCAATGATTCGCAAGGTTCCAGATGAGGTTATACGTGAGGCGGCTGAGCGTCGGAAGCCGAAGCTGAAGTGTAGTTCCGCTGCGATAGAGAATCCGGTGGAGAAATACGGGATTACCGCCGAGATAACAATAGATCCTAATGGTGCTAGGTTTAGTAGTGTTGATGTTGAACTTCCAACTCGGAAAATCGACTAGTAAAGTTATGTATGAATGATGACGACGACCGAAAGATCATAAGTTTTCCTGGTGGAGAAAAACTCGATGATGAGGATACAAGCGCCGGCTATGTTTTAGATAGCGTAGCCGGCGGACCGGTCGCCGAGCTTCTAGATTCGTACGGTATAGATAGGGAGACTCGTGAACGGATAAAATATGTAGAAAAGCAAGAGTTAACTAAAGTTGTAAAGAACGGCGGTTCTACGACTCAGATCATCGATATTCTCATTACTGAAATCGCCGAAGAATTAGCGCATTTAAAGTTTAAGCGTAGGAAAGCCTTTCAAGATGGAGGAGATGTCCGCAGCTTTACCGGATCTAGAATGAGGCATCTTCGGAGTTTAACGGAGTTGCTCTTTAAGAAAAAAGAATCTGCAATGGCGGAGCAGCTCGATCTTAGGTCCCCGCGTCTTCAGAAAATATTTAAAGTTTGGATGGAATTCTTTTATAGTTCTATGGAGAAATGCGGTATTTCTGAAGAGATGGTAGATTTAGTCTTTCAACAGATGAAGGCGGATATGAAAGACTGGGAATCTAAGATTGATACGTTATAATGCCTAGCAAAGAAGTAGAAAAAGGCAGCGAATTGCTTGGTACGATCGATTCGTTTTTAGATAGAAAACGGGCGTCTAAGAAGCGTGGACCTGATGACCCTGGGTTTCTTAACATAATCGAGTTTATTGAGGTTTTTAAGTTATTACCATACGGGTTGTTCCCGGTACAGAGGTTCATTCTTAAGCTGTACTATGGGATACCTTTAGACGATACTAATAAAATAATAAAAGTGACCGATCATTACGGGTCGGAGGTGCTCCACTCTTTTACCGAGGTTGAATATCTTCGATATTTATATAACGATGGTCGGTGCAATATTAAAGAACAGGATCTCAAGCATCCGAGATACGAGTTAGTTTTAATACTCGGTAGGCGAGGTTCGAAGTCCACTATGAGTGCTATTATAGCAGCGTATGAGTTATATAAGCTGCTTCGTAGGGGTATACCGCAAAAATACTATGGTATACCAGATGGTAACGAGATCCGGATTTTATGTTTGGCTAATGATAAAGAGCAGGCCGCCATTACGTTTGGCGACATGTCGTCTTATGTAGATCAAACTGATTATTTCAAGTCTGCGATTGTTGCCAATACTCAGTCGTTCATGAAGTTTGCTACGGACGCTGATAGAAAAAAGAACGAAGGTCGTGGTAGGAATAGTAAGAAGTCGTCTTCCATTACGGCTACGTTTAAAGCGTCTAACGCTAAGGGAATTCGTGGTCGCGGTGTTATCTGCGGGATTCTCGACGAGCTGGCGTTTTTTGTGGATGATGGTAAAACGTCCGCTGAGAAGGTTTATAAGGCTTTAACGCCATCTATTGCTCAGTTTTCACCGAAGGACCCTAAAAATAGACATAGACCTATTGGGCAGTCTGAAGGTAGGATGATATCAATATCATCTCCGGATGCCAAAGAGGGGTTCTTTTATAGGTTATACCAGCTATCTTTATCCAATAGCAAGGCGTCGTCTAATATGTTGATGATACAGGCGCCGACTTGGGAAGTCAATCCTACAGTTTCAAGGGAATATTATGAAGTTGAATATGCTAAGGATCCTCGAGCTTTC
>Ga0180438_10008027_pt1 | contig 13533 bp, 10 predicted proteins | sample SS_ome_12_FD_132455 | JGI IMG/M metagenome (GOLD analysis project Ga0180438, IMG submission 132455) | Hypersaline lake sediment archaeal communities from the Salton Sea, California, USA - SS_3_D_2 metaG | ecosystem: Environmental > Aquatic > Non-marine Saline and Alkaline > Hypersaline >... | reverse complement strand
GGTCACGCCGATGCTGTCATTCCCGCTAGCCGCGGCCACGCCGGCAACCGCGGTCCCGTGGTTGTCGTACGTCGTCGCCGGATTCGGATTGTTGTCGTCATCGGCCCAGTCCCAGCCATTGACGTCGTCGACCCAACCGTTGCCGTCGTCGTCGATTCCGTTGTTCGGGATTTCATCGATGTTGACAAAAATGTTGCCGGTCAAGTCGGGGTGGCCAGTTTCGACCCCGTTATCTAGGACGGCAATAACGATGTCGCTGTGTCCCGTCGTCGTGTCCCAGGCTTCCGGCGCGTCGATATCGTCGTCACCAGCCGGGTCGTTCAAGTGCCACTGGCCGGGGTAGAGAAGATCGTTGGGGATGGTGGCAGTCGTTCGGATGTCGCAATAGAAATTGGGGGAGGCCCAGGCAACACGCGAATCTCCGTGTAATGCATTCGCCACGTCGAGGGCCACCAGCGCACCACCAGCCACGGTGACGACGAACTGGTTGGTTGTGCCGCGAAGAGGTCGGAAGCCGGCGTACGTATCGGTTGCGAAGAACAACTCAGGATCGGTTCCCGGCGGAAGCGCGACAACGATCTCATCGGTTGGCCATTGACGGCCGCCGGTTTCGCTATTGACAAAAGTCGGTGCCGCCCAACCCACGGCGGTCATCTTCCTCAGGTTGCCCAGGGCTGCGTCGAAATCGCCCACTAGACCGGAGGCGGACGAAAGCGTCAAGCTGTTGCTGTCAAGCGATCTTTCTATCGTAAATTCAAGCGGCGAAGCACCCGCCGCCGTCAACTCCATCAAGAAAGCCTCAGCGTTTGCGTTGGCTTCCAAGCCGACGACCACCTGATTCGTACAGCGGTAGAGCGGTATCCTTCGCTCGTCAGCCCAATAATAATCGCCCTTGTCCACCCAGGACAACGCGTCTGCTTCAATCAACGGGCTCGGGTCACCTCTGGTAACTTTCAGCCCGTCTTCTGCTTGCAGGGCGGTTTGTGAGTCGAGCGGATAGAACGGTATTGTGGGTGCCTCGCTGCCCAAAGAGATACTCAACAAGGTTCGCTCTTCGAGTTGCTCCAATCGCTGTACCCGCCAGTAGAGCCGCGAATTCAGGGGGCGGTCGGATGGGCGGGTTTGCCTCGCAGCCGAACGACGTGCGGCCGCCCCGACCCTGCTCAACGCTTCAGAAAGCCACCTCATCGTGGTGCCTCCCTATCGAAGGCCATGTCCTCCGAGTGTCGGAGAAACGAGCCAACACCCCGGCACGGCCGCCTGGCGAACGTGAAACAGAACCCCCGGCAAAAGAAAAAGCACGCTACCGCACTGCACAAAACAAAGGGCGAAACGTGAAGCTGTCTTGTATCCTTTTCAGCGGTAATGCTCTTTTGCAGTAGAAAGACTTTTTCGCAGGATCGAACGGGCTATCGCGAACAGTCGCGAGACTCTTGTATCACCCCGCTTCGAGCTAGTCAACTCACCAGCATGGGGGGGCTTTCTCGCGACGAGAACCTAGCCCTAGCTAGGCTTTGTCTCAGAACTCCAATTGGATGTCGTATCGCAAGTACTGTTGGATGAACGCCATTTTGATCATGGCGCAGACTTCATCGGCGAAGGTGTCCCAACGGTAGGTGAAGGTTGAGAAAGAGGTGGTGGCTCCGGGGCCCGATCGAGTGGTACGATCGGGCATCCGTAAACCCTTTCAAAAAGGAGCCACCACCATGAAACGAACCTATCAGATTGCCTGGGCGAAGACCAGCGAGGGGCGGAAGCGGCTGGCACAGTTTTTGGCCCGGGAAGGCCAACTCTGGATGCTGCCGATGCTGGAGCTGATCGAGACCGGCGAGTGCGTCGTGGACGAGCTGATCGACGTGGTCGGCCGGGCCGCCATCGAGGCGATCCTGGTGATGAGCGCCGAACGGGTCGCCGGGCCGCCGCAGCAGGGCAAGCAGAAGGAGCCCAAGGGCGTCTACTGGTACGGCAGCCAAGCGGGCCGCATTGCTTTGAAGGAGCGTCAGTTGCGGGTCGTCAAGCCGCGGCTGCGGAAGAAGAAGCCGCGGCGGGGCGAGCCGGCCGAAGTCGGCGTGCCGGCCTACGAAGCGATGCAGAAGGACGCCCGGCTCGCGGACCGGATGCTGTCGATCGTGATCAACGGCGTCTCCACGCGGAACTACCAGAAGGTGCTGCCCGAGATGGCCGAGCAGGTGGGGATCAGCCGCTCGTCGGTCAGCCGCGAGTCGATCGAGGCGGGCGAGCGTCTGCTGAAGTCGCTGGCCGAGCGGGACTTCAGCCAGCTTGACCTGCTGATCATCTACGTCGACGGCATGCAATTTGGCGATTTTCACGTGATTGCGGCGGTGGGCGTGGACTCCGAGGGGCACAAGCACGTGCTGGGATTGCGAGAAGGAGCGAGCGAAAACGCCGTCGTCGCCAAGGCCCTGTTGGAGGACTTGGTCGCCCGGGGCGTGAAGCCCACGCGGCGGCGGCTGTTCGTGATCGACGGCTCCAAGGCCCTGCGGACGGCAATCGACCAGGTCTACGGCCGCCGCAATCCCGTCCAACGCTGCCGCAAGCACAAAGAGCGAAACGTGCTGGGGCATCTGCCCAAACAGCAGCACGATCAGGCCAAGGCGACGTTGCGGGCGGCATGGCGGCTGGACCAAAAGCAAGGGATGGCCAAGATCGAGCAATACGCTTCCTGGCTCCAGCGCGACTGGCCCTCGGCTGCCGGCAGCCTCCGCGAAGGCCTGGAGGAGATGTACACCATCAATCGGCTGGGGCTTCCGAGCGAGTTGCGGCGTTGCCTGTCGAGCACCAACCTCATCGACTCCACCGACTCCGGCGTCAGATACCGGACGCGGCGCGTGACGAACTGGCAGGATGGTTTGATGGCTCTACGTTGGGCCGCGGCAGGCTTCCTGGAAACCGAGAAACACTACCGGCGGATCATGGGCTACAAACAACTTTGGGTGCTCAAGGTCCTCTTGGACGAATCCGCGGACGAGGAGAAGATTGCGAAGAAGCGACAAGCCGGATAACCTGGAAACAACCGGAGCCCCTATCCGCTTTCAACTACGTGCGGGACACCTTCTCGGCAAAACAGTCAGCCCGTCCAAGGCCGGATTATCCGCAAACAGGCCGCCGTTGTAGGCGTGGATGCCCAAGGCGGCGTTGCCCTGGTTGATCGCCTGGAACAACGCGCGGAAGTTGTCCCAGATCGGACGCGGGTGGTAGGGGTCGCGGTGCTCGTATGCCTTGCGGAGCGTGTCGACGGGCAGCAAGCCCCGATCTTCGCAAAACGCGCAGAACAGCACGCGGTCAAGCAGCGCCTGCGTACAGGTAAGCACATCGTGCCGGGGAACGTCCGGGTTGTCGTGGCAGAGTTGCTCGAAGGCGTCCTGGCGCATGTCGGCGTAGCGGACGTAGAACTCCTTGGTCAGGTCGCGCCCGACCCGTTCGCATTCGCTCAGCAGCTCGTAGAAATGGCATCGGCCGGCCGCCGGCACCATGCGGTCGGCCCCCAACAGGAAGATGAACCGCTATAGCAGGGCATCGTCGGCGAGCGGTTGCGTGTCGAACCGCTCGTAGGTTTGTTGGTTCGATCCTTTGTGGTAAAGCCGAGTCTGGCGGATCGACGTTACCACGATCCAGTCGCAGGGAAGATTGATGGCGTAGAGGCCGTTCGGAGGGTGTTTTTCGGCGGATTTTGGCCTGGGAGGGGTCTGAGGGCGAGGATGTGGCGTTTCGTGGTGTTTGGGGGCGGGCGGGAATCGAGCTGAAAGGGTCGCTACGCTCGACCGCGAGCCTGGATTTCAAGCTCGGCGAGAATGGTTTCGACTTCTGAGTAGACGCTTGCGGTCAACTCCAGTATCGTCGACCCGCTATGCCATGCCCAAATACCGCGCACACCCCGCCCTGTGCCCCGCTGGGCCGCCCGGACCCTCTTGAACGTGCTTGCTGTCACCCACGGCCCACGGGCCTATAAAGTCACCTTCAGCCTCTTGCGAGACCCCGGGGAGGCCGGCGTGTCGGCCACGACGAGCACTCGATGCGGAAGGTGGCTTTCTGGCCGCCCAAAACGGCCGACGGGCATAGCACCCGGCTAGCACTGCGGCAAAACCCACCGCCGGCCGACAAAAAAGCCCTTCCGTAACTGATTGCTGCGAAAGGGCTTGCGATGTCGGGGCGAGAGGATTTGAACCTCCGACCTTCTGACCCCCAGTCAGACGCGCTAAACCAGACTGCGCCACGCCCCGCTTGGTGCGATATGGTGTTTGAAACAGATGTCGAGTAGTATCGCAGATTGCAGCGGTGGCTGCAACCGGTTCTACCTGGCGGTGCCGGCATGGCGGTGATGGCCGGCGGAGTGGGTTTGCGGCTGTCGCGGAGAATGGCTGAATCGCCGGATACCCGCGGGTCTCGCATTTGCGGCGCGGAACGGCAACAATAGTCCGACGGCAATCATCCTGCGGTGTGCGATGAGGGCACGATCGCGAACTGCTACTGCCGTACGCACCAAAGCCTGCGGGAACTCGGTCGTCCACGGTTTGGCTGTTCGCCGAGAGATAAGGAGCGGCTTTTTGGACCGGTTTTGTGACCGACTCGATGCGGCGGTCCGCCGTTGCGGCACCCCCGTTCTAGTGGGGCTCGACCCCCGCGCCGACATGCTGCCGCGAGGCATTCTGCCGGACGGAGCGGGGGACTGGCTTGTGGTGGCGGAGGGCTTTGCCCAGTTCTGTCGCGGGGTGATCGACGCGGTAGCTGGACTGGCGGCCGCCGTGAAGCCGCAGGCGGCGTTCTTTGAGGAGCTTGGGCCGCACGGGTGTCGCGCCCTTTCAGAGGTGGTTCATTACGCACGCCAGAGGGGGATGCTCGTCATTCTCGATGGCAAGCGAAATGACATCGGCTCGACCGCGGTCGCCTACGCCCGAGGCTACCTTGGCGGGTCGGCGGAAAGTGCCTGGGGAGCCGATGCGTTGACCGTAAGTCCTTATTTGGGTGGGGACAGCCTCGATCCTTTCATCCAAGTAGCCAGAGAGCGTGCGGCCGGCGTGTTTGTGCTGGTGAAGACCTCGAACCCGGGCGGCGGCATGTTTCAAGACCTCGTGGCCGACGGGCGCCCCCTCTATCGGCACGTCGCCGCCTATGTCGAAAGCATGGCGGCCCAAGACGCCGGCCGCTGCGGCTATGGCGACGTGGGGGCGGTCGTGGGGGCGACGTATCCGGAGCAACTGGGCGAATTGCGGGCGGAGATGCCGCACACATGGCTGCTGGTGCCGGGTTTTGGCAGCCAAGGAGGCAAGGCTGCGGACGTCGCCGGCGCGTTCGCCCCCGACGGGCGCGGGGCGATCGTCAACAATTCGCGGGGGATCATCTTTGCACACTCGCGGCCTCCTTACGCCGACCGGTTTGGCCACCGCCGATGGCAAGAGGCGGTGGAGGCTGCCACGCGCGATATGATCGAGCAACTCCGCGCCGAAACGCCCGCCGGAAAGCTCACGTCGAGCTGACCGCGGAGGGGCAATCTGGCGGCTCGATTTGCACCTGGCTGCGGCATTGACGGCTTTGCCGGCCTGCTGTCTGCGAACGCGGCACACCGCAAGGTTTTTGCAGGCTGAAAAGTTTGCCCAACCGGACCCAGTTCCGCTCATGCTTGAGAGAACGCGTGGGAGGACTCTGACACCGGTGCCGATAATTCCTATCGGGCGGGAGATGCACGCCTCAGATGGACACTGGGACTCGCCTGTCGGCGCCGGGGGGCCGGGGACAAATGCAGCTACTTCATCGGCAATCGGTTCGGCATTCCTCGGGATCGAGCATGATCGTCGCCGTGCTGGCGGGGACCCTTGTGTGGTGCTCCTCCGCGCGAGTGCGGGCAAATGAACGGTTGAGTTCGCTCTCGGAGTTTGACGGGGCTGCTTCGGCGGCGCCGGCCGACGGCCTCTGGACGCTTCCGCCGAGCCCCCGCTTCGACCTGATCTTGTCGGAAACCCAAAGTACTTGGGTCGCAAGAGAAGGGCAGGTGGGAGCCGCGCCGCCGGTTGAAGCGCCTCGCGAGCACGCCGTTATTACCTCTCCCCGGTTTCGCGTGCCAGCCGAGCCGTGGTGTTGGCAGATCCTGCCGAACGGGCTGATCTATCGATCGTACCTTGCGGGAGCCAAAGAGCCGCGGTTTGCCAGCGCCTGGGCTCACGAGCGAGAGCTGGGCTGGATCTGGGACGTTGCCCTGGGCGGCCGAGTGGGGCTTTTGCGATACGGCACGCAGGACTCGCTTTGGCCGGAAGGGTGGCAACTCGACATCGAGGGCGCCGCACTGCCGCGGCTCGTGCAGGATAACGGCTGGATTTTGATGGCGTCCGATTTCCGATTCGGGATTCCCCTGACGTACGGCTGCGGACGGTTTCGGACCAAGTTCGGCTATTACCATCTGAGCTCGCATCTGGGCGACGAGTACATGCTCCTGCAGCCCTCGGTTCGCCGGCTCAACTACGCCCGCGACGCGATCTTGTGGGGCAACTCCTTCTACTGGACGAACGACCTTCGCCTCTACGCGGAAGCCGCCTGGGCCTTCAGCATCGACGACGGGGCCGAGCCGTGGGAGTTTCAGTTCGGCATCGACTACAGTCCCGATCGCCCCGGGAAGGCTTCCGGCACGCCGTTTCTGGCCGTCAACACGCATCTCCGCCAAGAAGTGGCCTTCGGCGGCAACCTCGTCGTGCAGACGGGTTGGCAGTGGCGCGGCGGCGACTCGGGGCAACTCTTCCGCATGGGGATGCAGTATTTCGCGGGCATGAGCGAGCAATTCGAGTTCTACGACGCGTACGAAGAGAAACTCGGGCTGGCGGTCTGGTACGACTTCTAGGCGGCAGCTCAATCGAGCCTGATCACCGAGAGCGTGCACGGCTTGTCGTAGGCGGTGTTGACGCAACCGGGGACGGGCCAGTCCATGTTGGAGACGATCAGCTCGTCGCCCCGCATTAGCGTCTCGCAGGGTTGGTCCATGCCGCCGTCCAGGCCATCGGTGTCGCCGTTTTGGGCGAGCGTCTCGACCGAGCCGTCGGGAAAGACCATCTGCACGGCGTTCGCCTTGGAGTCGGCCACATAGATCCTCTTGCGGGCCGGATCCCAGAACAGCCCGTCGGCGGATTTCATGAACTCGGTCTTGGCGAAGATCTCGTTCGCGGCGACCTTGCCATCGGCGTCGAACTGGATGCGGTGCACGGTGCCGTCGGAAAAGTTGCCGACGTACAGGTTGCCCTCGTCGTCGAAGGCCAGGCCATCGGCGCCCAAAGGCAACTCTTCGTTAAAGACGTCGATCGTGGCGATGAAGTGGGGGTCCTCGACGAGCGGGGCCTTCAGTACGATCGGTTCTTCGCCGAGCTCTTCCAGCTTGAAGCGGAACACGCCGCTCGTGGCCGGCTTTTTGCCGGCGTCGATCTGCGTGTCGCTGACGTAGACGTGGCCGTCGTGAACGATCACGGCGTTCGAGACGGCAAAGCCGCTGATGGCGGTTTTCGCCTCGACGGGCTTGCCGTCTCGGAGAACGATCCGTACGACGCGGCTGGCGCGCTCGCCGGTCATCTGGTAGTCGGCCACGAGCAGGTCGCCCGAGGGGGCCACGCACAACCCGAGGCAGCCGAACGGTTCGCCCGTGCCCGGATTCGGCGGCAGGTCGAAGAATCTCTCGGCCTTGTTGTCGGGCGTAATCTTCATCAACAGCGGCGGCTGTGAAGTGTCGTTAAAATTGGGCACGGCGAGGATGACGTTGCCGTCGGGCAGTAGCGTCATCGCGTCGGGCGTGTTGCACCATTCAAGCGGCAGCTCCAGCAGCAATCCAGATTGCTTCGCGGTCGTGTCGGTCGCATCGGTCGCTGCTTGCTGTCCGACGGGCTCGGTCGCCGCCTGCTGCCCGGCGGACGCGGTCACCTGCGGCGACACAACGGACGGAGAAGGTGGCGGCGTTTGCGGGCAGCCGGTCGCCATTGTCACTGCGACAACAGCCGACAGAATCGCCAGGAGTTGCCAGTTCCGGTTGTTTGAGCACATTAGGAAGACTCCTCGTCAAAGGGTGAATGCAAAAGCCGGCCGACGGGTTAGACGAGCCATCCACCCAGCCCTTTTCGCTGGCGGCCGAAGGCGTCGGCGGCGATCATGGCGTCGACCACGTCCTCGGAGGTGACTTCGAAGGGGTGGTTGTGGCAGAGTGAGCCCTCGCCGGCGCAGGCATCGCCGATCGACTTGAGCCGCCCGCGACCCACGCCCTCGAGGTTTAACTCGGCGAACGTTACCGGCAGGCCGATCTCGATTTCGAAGTCGACGATCGCGTCCCGCTCGTCGGGGTCGACTTCGTCGTCGAGGCAGAGTTGGGCGACGATGCCGAAGGCGACCTTCTCGCCGTGCATCAAGTTCTGGCACTCGGGGACGTTCGAGAGCAGGTTGCCGATCATGTGCGCGGTTGCCAGGCCGCCGCTTTCGAAGCCCAGCCCGGAGAGCAGGACGTTGGCCTCGACGACTTTCTCCACCGCCGGCGTGACGACGTGGTGCTCGATCGCTTGCATGGCGTCGATGCCGTGCTCCATGAGCGTGCGGAAGCAGAGCTCGGCGATGGCCAGGGCGGCCATCGTGGGCTGGCCGCCGGCGATGTTGGCGGCCCGCGACTTGAAGGCGGCGGCCGCCTCGACCCAGGTAGCCAGCGCATCACCCATGCCGGCGACGAACGCCCGCACCGGCCCCTCGGCGATCACTTGCGTGTCGACCAGCACGAGGTCGGGATTGAAGGGCCAGCAGTCGAACCCGATGAAGTTGTGGTCTTCGTCGTACCAGACGGATGCCGCGCTGGTGGGGGAGTCGTTGGAGGCGATGGTCGGACAGGTGACCATGGGGATGCCGGCGTCGATGGCCACGGCCTTGGCGACGTCAAGCACTTTGCCGCCGCCGATGCCCGCCGAGACATCGGCATGATTCTCGCGGGCGATTGCGGTCACCCGCTCTCGTTCCTGGCGGGTGGCCTCGCCCTGGAAATCCGCCTCGACGAGCGTCAATCCCGCCGCCACAAGGCTCTCCCGCACGGTCCGGCCGACGATGTCCCTGACCGTTGCGTCCCACAAGACGAGGGGACGTTTTCCCAGCGGGGTTAGAAAATCGCCGAGTTCTCTGAGCACTCCTCGGCCCTGAACGTACCTCCGCGGAGCAATCAAGACAGACTTCATGGCGACGGTTCTCCGCTGGGTTGCCGGGGCGAAGTGGCCGGGATCGTCCCAGCCAACGAGCTTGTGCCACCGGGCGGCTGTCTCTGGACACCACGGCGTTGGGTATGTGACACCCGCCCCATCGTATCGGATGGCCCAAGCTCTGCAAGCTGGTCGGCCGCAGCCGCCAGGGGGCAGCCGACGAATGAATTGCCGGGCTTCGTTCGGACACGGGCAACGAGATCCAGGGCTGCGTGGCGGAGGATTGGGTGTGGAGAGGACGTTTGTTTCCCCCAGACCGGTGGTTTTTGTGGGAAGTACGCAGTTTCATGGAGGGAGCGGGGAAGGTCCGTACCTGTTGTCAGAAGAGGGCAGACTCGCCACCCAACTGCTGAACCCTGAACCCTGAAGCCTGAACCCTGAACCCTGAACCCTTCAGTTCGACCCGCCTCACGTCACTTGATACCGCTCGACCTTCGCGCGGTCGACCTCGATGCCGAGACCGGGGGTTTGGGGGAGGGTCATCATGCCGTCGATGATTTCCAGCGGCTCGGTCAGGAGGTCGTCTTCGAGTTGGTGGTAGGCCGATTCGTTCTGACCGCTGAGGGCAGGCGTGGAGGCGGCCACCTGGAGCATGGCTGCCGTGGCGATTCCCAGGGTCGGGTCGCCGCCGAGAGCCGCCTGGAGCCGGGCTGCCTTGGCCACGGCCGCCGACTGGCGGGCCCTGAGGATTCCGCCCACCTGCTGGCGATCGATCACCACCGCCTCGGCCGCCCCACAGCGAACCAGAGCCAGGACGTCCTCCGGGCCGCGGATCGCCCGCCGCAGAGCCAGCGGCACCGTCGTCTGCCGTCGCAGCGAGGCGACCTCGTCGAGACGCTGGTCTTTGAGCGGGTCGAGCACGGATTTGACGATGCGGTCTTCGAGCTCGACGCAGAGCTCGCGGGCGGAGTCGAGGTCGTAGCTCGCCGCGGCGTCGAACTCGACCTCCACCCAATCCAGGGAACTCTCGCCGATTGCTTCGAGCGTGGCGAGGTCTTCTTCGAGGCGGCCGCAGGCCGTGACGATCTGGCAGTGGAAGCCCTGCTCGGCCAGTTCGCGGGCCGTTTGGGCGACGCGGCCCGGCGGCCCGGAAGGCAGCCGAACGGCCAGGGGCACCCTGCTGCGGTAGACGCCGCCGAAAAAGTGGCAGAGCGGTTGCCGGGCAGCCCGGCCAATGAGGTCCCAGGAGGCCATCTCGAGGGCGGAGCGGAGCCGCGCATCGCCAAGGCCTTCCAGTTCCAACAGCTCCTCGACGTCGAAGACGCTGTGTCCGGCCACCAGCGACAGAATGATCTCGCGGCGGCGGGGAAGCTCGTCCGGCCGCCACAAGAGCCGCGCCTCGCCCCAGCCCTCGTGGCCCGCGTCGGTGACCAGTCGCGCCAAGAGCGATCGGACGGGCGCGGGAAGCCCGTCACAAGGGACTTCGACCAAGTAGAATTCCAGGTCGCTGAGGATCATGGGTCGTGAAGCTCTTTGGGCAAGGGGAATCGTACTCGCTCGTCACAGACGGGAAGCTCTTCGACCTCCGCGTTGAAACGCTGCTGGAGGAATCGGACACAGCCCTGCACGAGCGTCTCCGGGGCGCTGGCGCCGGCGGTGATGAGCACGGTCTGCTCGGCCGCAAGCCAGGCCGGATCGATGTCGTCGGCGCCGTCGATCAGGCGGGCGGGGATGCCGGTCCAGCGGGCCACCTCGGCCAGTCGCTGGCTGTTGGAGCTGTTCTGGCTGCCCACGACCAGCGCGATGTCCGCCCGGGCGGCCAACGAGCGAACCGCCTCCTGCCGGCTCTGCGTCGCGTAGCAGATGTCGTCCTTGGGCGGGCCGACGATCTTGGGAAACCGTTGTCTGAGCCGGCCGATGATCTGGGCGGCGTCGTCCACCGAGCGCGTGGTTTGAGTAAGGTAGGCGAGCCGTTCGGGGTCGGCCGGAGCGAGGCGATCGACGTCCTCGACCGACTCGACCAGGACTACCGACCCGGCGACCTCTCCCATCGTCCCGACCACTTCGTCGTGGCCTGCGTGCCCCACCAGCACGACCAGGTACCCCTGCTCGGCAAAGTGTACCGCCTCGCGGTGAACCTTGGTCACCAGCGGGCAGGTGGCATCCACCACCTGGAGGCCGCGGCTGTGGGCTTGGCGGCAGATTTCGGGCGAGACGCCGTGGGCCGAGTAAAGCAGATGGCTTCCGTGCGGCACCTGCTCCAGGTCATCGACGAAGACCGCTCCCAGACGGCGAAACTGGTCGACCACCCACTGGTTGTGGACAATCTCGTGATATACATAGACTGGGGGTCCGAACCGCGTCAGCGCTCGACGAAGGCTCTCGATCGCCATGTCCACGCCGGCGCAGAACCCCCGCGGCGATGCCAGCAGCACGCGCATGGTTCCCTCCGTGTGTGGAAAACATCATAATGGGATCTGCCGAGGCCAGCCAGGGGTCGAGAATGCCCCCGGTTTTTTGCAGGAAGCCGACTTGAGGGGGTCATGCCTGCCGATGCTTTTGCCGCCGAGCTTGAGCGGTTGGGGCCCGGCGCCCCGCACTCCCGAGAGCCGTCTTCGGCCCGCTCGCGCCGCTACTGCCGCCGCCTGGCCGGCCGGCACTACGAGAATTTTACCGTCGCGAGCTGGCTGTTGCCGCGGCGGCTGAAGCAGCATTTCTGCAACGTCTACGCCTACTGCCGCTGGGCCGACGATCTGGCCGACGAGACGGGCGACCGGGCCGAAAGTGGGCGGCTGCTGGACTGGTGGGAGGAGCAATTGCGGGAGTGTTACGAGGGCCGCGCGACCCACCCGGTGTTCGTGGCCCTCTCCGAGACGATCCGGCAGTTCGACATCCCGCCGGAGCCCTTCGCCGACCTCTTGGCGGCGTTTCGGCAAGACCAGCGGGTCTCACGGTACGAGACGTTCGACGACCTGCTGGAGTATTGCCGCCATTCGGCCAATCCGGTAGGCCGGCTGGTGCTCTACCTGGGCGGCTGCCACGACCCGCGGCGGGCAGGGCTCTCCGACCGGATTTGCACCGGCCTGCAACTGGCCAACTTCTGGCAGGACGTGGCGGGCGACTGGGACCGCGGCCGCGTTTACCTGCCGCAGGAGGACTGCCGGCGGTTTGGCTACGAGGAATCGATGTTCGCCCGCCGCGAGGCCAACGACGCCTTCCGCCGGCTTCTGGCCGCCGAGGTCGACGAAGCCGAGGCGTGGCTGCGTCGCGGATTGCCGCTGGCGGGGCTTGTGCCGCCGGGGCTGCGACTGGACGTCGCCCTGTTCGTCCACGGCGGGCTGGCCATCCTCGACGCCATCCGGCGAGCAGACTACGACGTCTGGAGCCGCCAGCCGACGCTTTCGAAGCTCGACAAGCTGCGGCTGGCCGCCCGCTGCTGGTGGCGGCTCCGCCGCGGCGCGATCGGCGAGGCGGCACCATGAACGGCTCGCCCGAGGTGATCGACGCCGGCTACGCCGCCTGCCGCAGCCTGGCGCGGCGGTCGAGATCGAACTTCTACGCCAGCTTCGTGCTTCTGCCGGCCGAAAAACGGCGGGCGATGGAGGCCCTCTACGCCTTCATGCGGCGGACCGACGATCTCGCCGACAACAACCGGCCGGCGGCCGACCGCCGCCGGGCGCTGGCACGATGGCGGGAGCAGCTCTCGGCCGCCCTGGCCGGCGCGCCGATGCCGCAAGCGGCGGACGACGATGACGGCATCGGGCCGGCAATTCTGCCGGGCGTGGCCGACGCCGTCCGCCGGTTTCGCATCCCGGTCGAGCACCTTCAGGCCGTCATCGACGGAGTGGAAATGGACGTGGCCGGGCGCCGCTACGAGACCTTCGAGGAACTGCAGGAGTACTGCCATCGCGTGGCGTCGGCCGTGGGGTTGGCCTGCATCCACGTCTGGGGATTCCGCGGGCCCGAAGCGTTCGAGCCAGCCCGGCAATGCGGCGTCGCGATGCAACTGACCAACATCCTCCGCGATCTCGGCGAGGACGCCCGGGACGGACGGTTGTACCTCCCGTTGGAAGACTTCCGCCACTGCGGATACACGCCGGAAGAGCTATCGGCCGGCGTGGCCGACGAGCGGTTCGTCCGCCTGGTGCGGATGGAGATTGCCCGCGCCGAGCGGCTCTACTCTGAAGGGGCTCGATTGATCGACTGGCTTGCGCCGGACGGCCGGAGGGTGTTCGGGCTGATGATGGCCATCTACCACCGCCTGCTGGGGAGGATCGCGCGGGAGCCGACCGCGCCGTTGGCCCGGCAGGTGCGGCTGAGCCGCTGGGAAAAGCTTCGGCTGGCGGGCCGTTGGGCACTGTTGCCGCCGCGGAGGTCC
>Ga0180438_10008026_pt1 | contig 13535 bp, 13 predicted proteins | sample SS_ome_12_FD_132455 | JGI IMG/M metagenome (GOLD analysis project Ga0180438, IMG submission 132455) | Hypersaline lake sediment archaeal communities from the Salton Sea, California, USA - SS_3_D_2 metaG | ecosystem: Environmental > Aquatic > Non-marine Saline and Alkaline > Hypersaline >... | reverse complement strand
TTCGATAAATAAAAATTGAAAGCAAAGGGGGTGATGAGATGGGAATAGATATTGTTGCAATTCTGGCAATATTCTTTGCCTTTGTCATTGGCGTGGTCTTTGGCGGTATGGCGGCCTTTATCTTCCGTCGGGTGATGTTCAACCGGCAGATCCGCATTGCCGAACGCAAAGCGGCCAAACTGCTGGCCGAAGCCCGGGATGAGGCCAGGGTGGTGTTGAATAATGCTCAGGAAGAAGCGAGAAAGACCAAAACATCGGTTGATGCCGAATACCGCGAGCGGCGTTCGGAACTGCAGCGGCAGGAAAACCGTCTGACCCAGAAGATAGAAAACCTGGATAGGAAGCTGGAAAGCGTTGAACAACGCGAACGGGGCATGGCCAACAAGGAAAAGGAAATCGAGTCCATCCGTAGCCAGCTTGGTGAGCTGAGAGACAGGCAATTGAAGCAGCTTGAACTGATTTCAGGGATGTCCAGTGCCGAGGCGCGTCAGCAGCTTATCGATGCCATGCAGGTGGAGATGAAGCAGGAGACCTCACGGCGACTTCGTGAGTGGGAAATCAAACTGAAAGAAGAAGCCAATGAGAAAGCTCAGGAGATTCTCTCTCAGGCGATTCAGCGCAGCGCCTCGGAGATAGTTACCGAGTCCACGGTGGCCGTGGTGCCATTGCCCAGTGACGAAATGAAAGGTAGGCTAATCGGCCGTGAAGGACGCAATATCAGGGCACTGGAGCAGGCGACCGGTGTAGATTTAATCATTGACGATACCCCCGAGGCGGTTACCCTCTCCAGTTTTGACCCGATACGGCGGGAGATTGCCCGTAACGCTTTAAACAAGCTAATCCTTGACGGCCGCATCCATCCGGCGCGCATTGAGGAGCTGGTTGCCAAAGCTAAGGATGAGGTGGAAGCAGATATCAACGCTGCCGGGGAGCAGGCCGCCTATCAGGTTGGCGTGCACGGACTGAGGCCGGAGATTATCCGGCTGCTGGGCCGATTAAAATATCGCACCAGCTACGGGCAAAACAGCCTGCAGCACAGCATCGAGACCGCCTACATCGCCGGTATGATTGCCTCCGAGCTTGGGGCTAACGTGGGCATCGCCAAGAGGGCGGGGCTTCTCCATGACCTGGGCAAGGCGGTTGACCGCGAGGTGGAGGGTACCCACGCTCAGATTGGCGCCGACTTGGTGAAGCAGTGGGACAAGTCGCCAGAGGTGGTGCAGGGCATCGCCGAGCACCATCTGGAGACGGAGAGCGTTGGCATGTGGGGTTTCATCATCTCGGCGGCGGATGCCATAAGCAGTGCCAGACCGGGCGCTCGGCGCGAATCGCTGGAGAGCTACCTGAAGCGGATGAAGGCGCTGGAAGACATTGCCAACAGCTTCACCGGTGTGGAGAAATCTTACGCCATTCAGGCCGGACGGGAAATCCGTATCCTGGTCAAGCCGGAGGAAATCGATGACCTGGGCTCGATGCGCCTCGCCCGGGACATCGTGAAGAAGATAGAAGAGGGACTTGAGTACCCGGGACAGATAAAAGTAACCGTGCTTAGGGAGACCAGAGCTGTTGACTTCGCCAAGTAAAGGACACAGATGCTGGTACTGGTAATCGGTGACATCGTCGGCCAGCCCGGCCGGAAGGCGGTGTCTGAGGTCCTGCCGCGACTCTGGCGCGAGCTCCGTCTGGATATGGTCATTGCCAATGCGGAAAATGCCGCCGGCGGTTTCGGACTGACCTCGGCCATCGCCCGGGAGCTTATCGAGGCCGGTGTGCACGTACTGACCTCGGGAAATCATATCTGGGCGCAGAAAGAAATCATTCCCGAGCTTGACGGCGAAATGCCCATCCTGCGTCCGCTGAACTATCCCGCGGGGGTGCCGGGCAGGGGCTACCTCATCACCTCTCAGGCGATGGTGGTCAACCTGATGGGCCGGACCTTCATGAATGATATCGACTGCCCGTTCCGGGCCATGGACCGGCTTCTGGAAGAGACCAAAGACAGGCCACCGGCGGTCATCGTGGATTTTCATGCCGAGGCAACCTCGGAGAAGATGGCCATGGGAAGGTATCTGGACGGCAGGGTAAGCGCCGTGCTGGGTACTCACACCCATGTCGGTACCATTGATGCACAGATACTGCCTGGAGGCACCGCTTACGTTACGGACATCGGCATGACCGGACCAGCCGATTCCATCATCGGCGATGATGTGGACGCGGTCATCCGGCGTTTTCTCACCGGCATGCCCCATCATCTCTCCGTGGGGAAAGGGAAGCCGGTCTTGAATGCCATCCTGGTTGACGTGGACGGGGACAGTGGCCGGGCGCTAAAGATAGAACGCATCTTTCGGCAACTGGAGAGGTCGTGAGCAAGGTTGACCTGCACATTCATTCCACTGCCTCGGATGGGAGGTACCGCCCGCAGGAAATCGTCCGTAAGGCGGCGGAGCTCGGCCTGGAAGTCATTGCCCTGGCCGACCACGATTCGGTTGACGGAATCGCACCTGCCATCTCCGAAGCGCGGAAACTAAACAAGACTCAGTTTATCCCCGGCGTGGAAGTCAGCACGGACGTTCCCAGCGGCGAGGTTCATATCCTGGGATACTTCATCGATTACACCAGCGAGGAGCTTGCCGCGACGCTGGAGCGCTTTCGCTCTTCCCGGGAAGGCCGGGCGCAGGGGATGATAGCCAGGCTCGCCGGTCTCGGGGTTAACATAAGCTGGGAGCGAGTCCGGGAAATCGCCGGCAGCGGTGCCGTTGGCCGACCGCACATCGCGCAGGCGATGCTGGAGAAAGGATATATCAGCACCATAAAGGAAGCGTTTGACAAATACATCGCCCGCGATGGCCCGGCCTACGTGGAACGGGAAAAAATGACCCCGGTGGAGGCCGTGCAGCTGATATTGCGCAACCGCGGCGTAACCGTGATGGCGCACCCGTTCACCGTCCCGCAGTCAGAGGCTTTAATTGTGGAACTGAAAGCCGCCGGGATGGCGGGCATTGAAGCCTATTACGATGGCTATGCCAGTGAAGAGGTTGGCACCCTCCTTGCCCTGGCCGGAAAACACGGGCTGATGGTTACCGGTGGCAGTGATTATCACGGCCTGGATGATAGCAATGAGACTCTGATGGGCGGAGTGGAAGTACCCATGGCGGCGGTAGACGGGCTGATTGCACGGGCCGAGCCAAAAATGTTAAAGTTAGCCTATTTAAAGTAAGTCATTCCTGCGGAGAGCCTATGGCTATCTGGTTTGCCTTGGTGCTGGCGGCCTATCTTATCGGTTCAATTCCGGTGGCGTATCTTGTGGCCAGATTCACCCTTGGTATAGATATCAGGCGGCACGGCACGGGTCAGGTGGGTGCTGGCAATTTGTGGCGGATGACTTCCTGGAAACTCGGTATCCCGTCAGGCGCCTTTGACCTGGGCAAGGGGATGGCCATGGTCTGGGTGGCACATCTCCTGGGGCTGAGCGTGGCCCAGCAGCTGATTGTGGGTGCAGCGGCGGTCGCCGGGCATAACTGGTCCGTTTTTCTGCGTTTCAGCGGTGGACGTGGCGTCGCCACCGCCATGGGCGTTGTCCTTATTCTCCCTTTAATCAACCGGATGTCACCCTGGCCGATAGTCGCCTGTTTTGCCTGTCTGGCTGGTGGCACCATCATATTGCGCAGCTCGCCGCTGCCGGTGCTGGCCGGTATAACTTTATTGCCCATCGTCAGCGCCTTTTACGAACCGGTGGCGACAACGCTGGGTTTCCTGGCTTTATTTCTGGTGGTGGTGATGAAACGTTTGGTGGCGCCAAGGGCGGCGGAGGCTACATCGGTCAGTAGAAAAAGGGTGCTCTGGAACCGTTTTCTTTTTGACCGGGATATAATGGATCGGCAAGCCTGGATGTCCCGGTTGCCTTTCAAAGCAAAGATTATGGAGAAATCAGGTAGCGAGAACGACCGATGAAGTGTGCGGCCCATCCCGGAGTGGAAACGAACCTCAGATGTGGCAAATGCGGCAAGCCGATATGCCCCAAATGCCTGGTGCAGACGCCGGTGGGTGCCAGGTGCCCGGAATGTGCCCGGTTATATAAATTGCCCACCTACCGTGTTTCCACCGCATACTACCTGCGCGCTGTCGGCACGGCTCTGGGTATGGCACTGGTCACTGGTGTGCTCTGGGGACTGGCGAATGCATTTATACCATTCTTTTACCTGAACCTGTTAATCGGTGCCGGAGTCGGCTATGTTATCGGCGAGGTGGTGGGCCTGGCGGTCAACCGCAAACGCGGCCGGGGGCTGGCGGCGGTGGCCTGTGTCGGGGTGGTTATCAGTTACCTGGTCAGCATCTTTCTGCCATTGGGCATTCTCTTTGGCTTTCCTTCCGGTCTGTTTCATATAATTATTGATCTCATATCGCTGGGAATCGGGATTTTTGTCGCCGTTACCCGTCTGCGATGATAAACTGCCTGTTTTAGAAAGAGGCGTATATGGAACCGGCTCGAGAAGTGTTCTGGAATATCCAGCTCGGGGTTATCATCGATGTGCTGGCAGCGGTAGCGGTCGGCATTTTTATATACGCCTTCTATCGCCGGGTGAAGCTCTGGCGAACAGGCCAGCCGGATGGCCGTCTCCACCCTTTGGGAAAAAGAATATGGGCCTTTTTCCAATACAAGATATTCCACCTGCTGCTGCACGGCAAGTTCTTCGGCGTAAGCCGGGGATGGCATTTCCGGGAATTATATCCGGGAATCATTCATTTTCTGATTTTTGCCGGTTGTGTCGTCCTGTTCATCGGGACGGTGCTGGTCGCCGCCAGCCATTACCTTTATGAGTTTCTGCAGGGCGGTGTCTATCTCGGCCTCTCGCTGGCCCTAGATATCTTTGGGCTGCTGCTCATCATCGGCGTCATTCTGGCCCTGTACCGGCGCTATCTTCAGAAGCCGGACCGCCTGGACAACCGGACGGAAGACTTGGTGGCCCTGTTGCTGCTTCTGGTTATAGCGGTCAGCGGCTTTGTCATCGAGGGATTCCGCATTGCCGCCACCGAACTGAAGACCAGCCCCGATTGGGCAGCGTGGTCGCCCGGCGGCTACCTGCTGGCGCTGGGCTTCAGCGGGCTAGGACAACCGACCTTGCTCCTGTGGCATAAGGTTACCTGGTGGCTGCATTCCCTGCTGGCCATCGGCGCTATAATCTATGTTTCGCTGACCTGGAACCGCCTGTGGCACATCATCATTTCGCCCCTCAATGTCTTTTTGCGGAACCTGGGGCCGAAGGGGGCGCTGGTGCCGATTGACCTGGAAGCAACGGAGACCTTCGGCGTGGACCGGATTCAAAATTTCACCTGGAAGCACCTGCTTGACCTCGATGCCTGCACGCGCTGCGGGCGCTGCCAGGACAGCTGCCCCGCCTACCTCAGCGGCAAGCCCCTCAGCCCGAAGAAGGTCATCCAGGACCTTAGAGGACACCTGCGGGCGCGGGCGCCGATATTGCTGAAGGGCAGGGCGGAGGCAGAAAATCCGGGGGATAACGGGCAGATGCTCGGTGGGGTGGTGGGCGAGGACGAGATATGGAACTGCACCACCTGTTACGCCTGTCATGAGGCCTGCCCGGTATACGTTGAGCCGATGGCCAAGCTCATCGAGATGAGAAGGAACCTGGTGATGGAGCGGGTGTCCATTCCCGAGACCGGCGAGGGCGCCCTGAAATGCCTTGAGGCCAGGGGACACCCCTGGCGGGGAACGACCATGAGCCGCACCGACTGGACAGAGGGGCTTGAGGTCAAAACGCTGGCCGACGATGGCCATGTTGACATGCTGTTCTGGGTCGGCTGCACCGAGGCCCTGGAGGAAAGAAGTACCAAAATAGCCCAGGCTATCGCTAGGGTACTTAAAATGGCCGGCGCTAACTTCGGCATTCTGCGTGCAGAAGAAATGTGCTGCGGCGACCCGGCACGCCGGCTGGGCAACGAATACCTGTTTCTGATGCAGGCGCAGCAGAACATCGAACTGCTGAATAACTATGGGGTTAAGAGGATAGTTACTGGCTGCCCCCACTGCTATAACATGCTGAAACACGAGTATCCGCACTTCGGCGGCGATTTCGAGGTCGTACACCATACCGAGCTGATTGCCGGGCTTATCAAAGAAGGCAAACTGGCTGGCATCAAGGAAATGAAAGGCGTGGTCACCTACCACGACTCGTGTTATCTGGGGCGTTACAACAGCATCTTCGCTGCACCACGGCGGGTTTTGCAGGGCATAGACGGCTTGAAGCTGGTGGAGATGAAGAGGAACATGGGATATGGCTTCTGCTGCGGCGCTGGCGGCGGGCACCTCTGGCTGGAAGAGCAGAGGACCGGTCAGCGCATCAATGAAATGCGCACCGACCAGGCACTGGTAACAGGGGCCGGAGTCATCGCCAGCGCCTGCCCCTACTGTTTGCAGATGTTTGAGGACGGCTTACAGACCAGGGGGATGGGGGAATCAGTGGTGGCAATGGACATCGCGGAGCTGTTACTGAAAGCGGTGCCTGACGTTTGACGGTATATCGGTAATATTGTAAGTTAATATGAGACGGAGATTCGGAACGGGAGGGAAGACATGCGTAAAGTTGCCGTAGTTGGCGTGGGGGAAACCAGGTTCAGCGGCCCGCAGGAAAGGACGAGCGTGGAGCTTTTTGCCGAGGCGGCTGCCGAGGCGCTGGCGGAATCGAACCTGAAACCAAAAGACATTCAAGCCCTTTACCTGGGCAATGTGCTGGGGGATTTTTCCGAGGGGCAGGGCTCGATGCAGGCCTTTGCCGCGGAAAACATAGGCTGTTTCAACGTGCCGGCGAACCGCTATGAAGGTGCCTGTGCTTCGGGGAGCATGGCGGTACGTGATGCCTGGATGTGGGTCGCCTCCGGTTTCTATGATATCGTTTTGGCCGGCGGCGTGGAAAGGGCAGCCACCATGGGAACGCCCCTGGCCACGCGCACCTTCGCCATGTTCAGCGATTCACGCTACGAGTTTCCCTCGGGCATCACCTTTCCGGCGGTCTTTGCCATGCTGGCACACCTCTACTCGGCCAAATACGGTGTACCTCTGCCCAGGCTGAAAGAGCAGCTGGCCACCGTTTCGTTACAGTCTTACAAGTACGGCATGTTCAACCCCAAAGCCCACCTGCGCAAGGAAGTGACCATGGAGGCGGTGCTGAGCTCTTTCATGGTGAGCACGCCGCTCCAGCTGCACGACTGCTGCCCGTTCTCCGACGGTGCCGCAGCTCTGGTGCTGGCTTCGGAAGAAGTGGCCAGAAAGCTTATCACCAAGCCAGTATTCGTGGTCGGTACCGGGCAAGCCTCCAATGGACCTCTGGCCAATCAGCAGGAGTACCTTCCCAGATTCAGAGCCAGGGAACTGGCGGCCAAGCAGGCCTATGACATGGCTGGACTGAAACCGGAAGATATCGATATCTGTGAGCTGCACGACTGCTTCAGTATCGCCAGCCTTATTGCCGCGGAAAGCCTCGGCTTTTTCGATTACGGCACGTCTGGTGAAGCCTGGATGAAAGGCGAGGCCGATATCGGCGGCAAAGTCGCCATCAATCCTTCCGGCGGTCTGAAATCGAAAGGACATCCCATCGGTGCCACCGGCGCCGGGCAGGTCTATGAGATAGTCAGGCAGCTGAGAGAGGAAGTGGAGCCGGAACGGCAGCTGGAGGGGGCCAGAACTGGCATGACCGATACGTTGGGCGGGGACGGCTGCACGCTGGTAAATATGATTCTGCAGCGGGGCTGGTAATAGAAGTCGCTTTATACCTGGAGGCCAAGATGGAATATAAACTCACCTATAAAGAATATCGCGAAGCGCTGAAACAGAATAAAGTGCTGGGGTTGAAGTGTCAGGATTGCGGTGCCGTAACCGTGCCTCCCAAGCTGGTGTGCCGTAGCTGTGCCAGCCCGGAGCTGGAAGTCCTGGAACTGAAAGGCACCGGGAAGATACAGACCTTTACCACCTGCAACGTTGCCGCCGAGGGCCGCGAGAGCGAAGTGCCATATACCATTCTGCTGGTCGAGCTGGATGAAGGCCCCTGGCTCATGGGCAATTTAACCGACGTGGACCCGGAGAAGGCGACGATGGAAGCGCTGATAGGCAAGCGGGTCAAGATGGCCGAGACCAGAATTTTCCCCGGCGATAAGTACTCCGCCGGCGAGGGCGCCAGCCCGACCTTTGCCCTTGACGCTTAGTCTGGAATAAATCAGGGAGGAGAATATGGACAACTTATGGTTGCTCTTTTTCTGGTCAGGGCCTATCGGAGTCGGTATTTTCCTGGTCTGCCTTGGCATCATGATATGGCTGCTCGCCAAAGCTGATGAGATAAACAAACGCACTAGGGCAATGGTAAAGGAAAAGGGGCTGGATAAGAAAAAGCAATAGCACGCACGCCCCTTTACCCCTCCTTCATCAGCTGCCGGGCGATGGTCATACGCTGCATTTCCGATGTACCCTCGTAGATTTCGGTGATTTTGGCATCTCTCAGGAAGCGTTCCAGGGGGTATTCCTTGACGTAGCCGTAGCCGCCGAATATCTGGACGGCTTTATTGGCCACAAAAGACGCCGTTTCCGCAGCATAGACCTTGGCCATTGACGCCTCTTTGATGAAAGGCTGGCCCTGGTCCTGAAGGTAGGCAGCGCGGTAGATAAGCAGTCGGGCGGCGTCAATCTGCGTGGCCATATCGGCCAGCATCCACTGAATGGCCTGAAAGTTGATAATCGGCTGGCCGAACTGCTGTCGCTCTTTGGCATAGGCCAGAGCGCGGTCAAAGGCTCCCTGGCCGATGCCCAGCGCCTGAGCGGCCACCACGACCCGGCTGGCGTCTATGGTGCTGATGGCGATTTTGAAACCTTCGCCTTCATTGCCGAGGCGATTTTCCCCGGGCACAAAACAGTCCTCGAAGACCAGCTCCACCGTTGACGAGGCCCGTATGCCCATCTTGTGCTCATGCTTTCCTACGGAAAGGCCGGGGGCGTCCTTTTCCACAATGAAGGCAGCGATGCCCTTATGTCGCAGGGATTTATCAAGGGTGGCGAAGACAAGGGCAATGCCGGCTTCAGTCCCGTTGGTGATAAATATCTTGGTGCCGTTGAGGACATAGCCGTTATCCCTGCGGGTGGCGGTGGTCTCCAGCGAGGCGGGGTCGCTGCCCGCGCCTGCCTCCGTCAGCGCGAAAGCGCCGAGCATCTGGCCGCTGGCGATGGGGGGTACAAAACGTTTTTTCTGCTCTTCATTGCCGTGCATGTAGATTGGCACGCCAACCAGCCCCGAGCTGGCCAGCAGAATAGCGCCGGTGGCGGCACAGACGCGGCTTATCTCTTCGACCACCAGGCAGAACTCGGTGGCCCCGCCACCGCTGCCACCGTACTCCTCGGGGAAGCCGACGCCCGGTAGCCCGAGGCCGGCCATCTTGGGGATACTTTCTGCGGGAAACCTGGACTCCTCATCTATCTGGGCGGCGATAGGTTCCAGCTCTTTGCTGGCAAAATCGGCGACCATTGCCTTGAGCATCTTTTGCTCTTCAGTAAGGGAAAAATCCATCTCCACCTCCTGATGACGCCGCTAGCCGGGTCCACTGGCTAGCATGTTATGCTATATTGACATCCTTTTTTATCCGACCGAGGTCGCTGGCCAGTCGGCTGACCAGCTGCCGCGCGGCCGTTTGCGGATTTGTTTTGCCCTGTTCCAGCTCAGCGATAAGCCCGGCCAGGTAGTCGCCATGGTCAATGCTGTTTATGCAGTCCCGGACGAACCTTTCCACCGTTTCCATCAGTTCCAGTTTCAATCTGCCCTGTTTCCGTTTCTTCATTTCGCCGGTTTTATTCAGGTATTCCCGGTGCCTGGCTATCTCGGAGGCCAGTTCTGCAGTGCCTTTATTATAGATGGCTTCGTTGAGGATGATACCGGGCTGCCATTCATCGGGAAGCTGGTTCCTCATCGAGAGCATGGACTGGAGGTCGCTTTTTATAACGTCGGCGCCGCTCTTGTCCGCCTTGTTGATGACGAAGATATCGGTGGCTTCCAGGATGCCCGCCTTCATCATCTGAATGGCGTCTCCCGCCCCCGGCGTCATGACGAAGAGCGTGGTATCGGCCACTCTGGTAATATCTATTTCTATCTGCCCCGAGCCTACGGTCTCCACCAGGATGACATCCTTGCCCATCGCGTCCATGATGTGGGTTGTCCCGATGGTGGCCTTGGCCAAACCGCCCTGCAGACCGCGCGTGGCCAGACTGCGGATAAATACGTCCTTGTCCTCGCCGTGCTGCTGCATCCGGATACGGTCGCCCAGCAAGGCCCCGCCGGTAAAGGCGCTCGTCGGGTCAATGGCGATGACGCCGACGGACTTGCCCTCTCGGCGGAAGTGACTGATAAGGTTGCCGGTCAGCGTGCTCTTGCCGGCACCCGGTGCACCGGTAACGCCGATGATATACGCCTTTCCGGTATGGGGATAAATCCGGTTCATCTCGGCTAGGGCGGCGGGCACCTCGTCGCCGATGCCGCTGATGAGCTTGGCAGCGGCGATAGTGTCCCCGGATAATACTTTGCTAGCCAGTTCGAATTTCATTGCCAGAGCATAAAACCGCTTTAAGTTTACGAGCCACTAAATTATAGTTGAAGCGCCTTATCAATTCAACCGCTCATCTTTTCGGTCAGCTTCTGCATTATCCGCGACATAGCTTCCCCGGCTTTGGCCCTGATGATTAAGCTCGCCTGTCCGTCCATGGGCGTTTCGCTCAGGTTTATGATGATTAGCGTTGCGCCGGCATCAGCAGCATAGGCCGGGAGCTGTGCCGCCGGATAGACCACCAGGCTGGAACCGACGACGATGAAAAGGTCACAGTGCTCGGCGCGGAAAGCCGCTTCCGAGAATACCGCCTCCGGCAACGCTTCGCCGAAAAGGATGATATCCGGTTTCAGTATGCCGTGGCATGCCACACACTGGGGGACTTCCTCACCGTCATAGAGCCTCTTTTTTATCTCCGCCATGGGGTATCTCCGACCGCACTGCAGGCAGAGCACCCGGCGCATACTGCCGTGCAGTTCAAAGACCTTGTCATCGGGGACGCCGGCGGCCTGGTGCAGGCTGTCAACGTTCTGGGTAATTACACAGTCGAGCCTGCCCCGTCTGTGCAGTTCGGCAATGGCGTGGTGAGCTGGATTTGGCTGCACCGTCTCCGTCAGGCGGTCCTTCCAGAGCAACTGCCACTGTTTCCGCCGGGCATCGGCACTGCTGATGAATTTCTGATAGGTGAAATCGTCGGGGTCAAACCTGTCCCAGATACCGCCCGGGCTGCGGAAATCGGGTATGCCCGATTCGGTGCTGACGCCAGCGCCGGTGAACACCAAGATTTTCTTGGACCTGAAAATCAGGTCGGCAACCCTCCCGGCCAGATGGTTTAGCGTCCGCTCGTCCACGGGCTTATCCCTTTTGAATAACATGGCAGCGCCGTTAACCAGATGGTGTTGGCGTTTGTCTTATTTTAGCATTTAGCTTTTCCGCATTTCTCGGTGCGGCAACCCAGAATGAGGTGCAGGCGAGGGCAAAGGCAGCCATGCAGAGGAAAAAGGCGCTGGTGTAGCTGCCGGTGATATCGTGTATATAGCCACCCAGCCACGGCCCGATAACCCCGCCGATGCCCATGCCGGTCAGCAGTATGCCGGCAATGGCGCCAAAGTGTTTCCCGTGGAAGATATCAGCGGCACCGGCGGTCATGGTAGGGCTGAAAAAACCGCACCCGTAGCCAAAGCAGACGGCGTAGATATATAGAAGCCATGGCCGGGAAGTATCGTTGACCGAAACCAGAGCTATCAGTGCCGCAATCATCATGGTGCAGGCAAAGGTGATGGTAACCTCCCGGCCGATGCGGTCCGATATGCCGGAGGAGAGCTGCCCCCCGATCTGAAAGATACCGAAAAGGGCAAAGATTGAGGCGGCAAAGGTGCTGCTGTAGCCAACGTCTTCGGCAAATTTGACCTGATGCGTGATTACCAGGTACGTACCGATGCCCCAGAAGAGGAAATAGGCCAGCATGAGCAGCCAGAGCTGGTAGGTACTCATCGCTGCTCTGAGTGTCCAGTCGTGCTTCAGGAGACCGCCGGTTTGAGGTATCTCAGGGGCTTCATCTTTGGCCAGCACAGCCTTATCGGCCCCGTAGGGTTTCAGCCCTTTGCTTTCCGGCCGGAAATGGAAGAAGAAGAGATAGAGCGGCAGGAGCACGGCACCTAGCGTTCCCGCCAGGACAAAGTAGGCGTGGCGCCAGCCCACCTGCGATATGGCGAACTCGGCGTAAAGGCCATAGGTGAAACTGAGGCCGGCCCCGCTCTGGGCTAGCCCCATGGCCAGTCCACGCTTTCGGCTAAACCAGTTTGCCAGCGCCGGAGCCAGCAAAGGCCAGCCGGCACAGGCCATCCCGATGGCGGCGACAACGCCGAGAAGCAGGTAGAAATGCCAGAGTTCTCGGGCAAAGGCGCAGCCGGTCGTTGCCAGCCCCAGAATGATGAGGCCTATGGGCATGACACGGTGTGGTTTCCAGCGGTCGCCAAGACTGCCGGTAATAGGTGCCAGAAAACCATATACCAGCAAATTTAAGGAAAGCATGAAGGCGGTGCTGCCGCGGTTCCAGCCGAACTCTTCCAGAATTGAGGGGAAAAAGACGGAGAAGGAATGCCGGATGCCATAGATGAGCGTCATGCTGATGATAGCGATGCCGACGATTATCCAAGCATAAGGAAGCCCGGAATGCCTGACTGCCATTGGCCCATCTTAACCAACGGCAAAGGCCAGCGTCAAGCCAGCCAGACTTGATAAAATGCGCTGCTTCAAGTATAGTTTAACGGATGTACTCTTTAATGACGCCGGAAGTGAAAATAGCTATTGCGCCAGATGTTCTGTCTCTGCTGAATCGGATTCACCGCTGTCTTGCTGACCATGGGATAACTGCTTATCTCACCGGCGGCATGGTGCGCGATATGCGGCTCGGGCGTGAGGTGGAAGATATTGACCTGGCTGTGGCCGGCGATGCGCTAGAAGTTGCCTCCACGCTGGCCGATGAGTTGGGTGGCAGATACGTTTGCCTCGATGAAGAGAACGGCGTGGGCCGGGTGGTGCTGGCCGCTGCCGATAAAAAATGGGAGCTCGACTTTTCCACAATTGAGGACGGCGTGGAAGCGGATATGGCACGGCGGGACTTCACCATCGATGCCATGGCCGTTGAGCTGGCCGAGCTGCTCCGTCGTCCGGAATCTCCGGCGCTAATCGACCCGTTATGCGGGGAGCAGGACCTCAACGCTGGCCTTATCAGAGCGGTGAGCGAGGCTTCCTTTCCCGCCGACCCGGTGCGCCTGCTGCGGGCGGTGCGTCTGGCGGCGGAACTTTCCTTTACCATACATGACAGGACGAAGACACTCATTCGAAAGTATGCCCATCTTATCGACAGCGTGGCCGGGGAGAGAATAAGGGAAGAGTTGCTCCGGCTGCTGGTCTTGCCGCAGGGTGGGCGGCACCTCAGG
>Ga0180438_10008025_pt1 | contig 13535 bp, 13 predicted proteins | sample SS_ome_12_FD_132455 | JGI IMG/M metagenome (GOLD analysis project Ga0180438, IMG submission 132455) | Hypersaline lake sediment archaeal communities from the Salton Sea, California, USA - SS_3_D_2 metaG | ecosystem: Environmental > Aquatic > Non-marine Saline and Alkaline > Hypersaline >... | reverse complement strand
GTTGGGAACCATCGAGGGGACGATCGATCCAGGTCATCGGGCCCTGTCCCGCCGCGCCGCACGCAGCCAGGACGAGAGCCGGCACCAGTACCACTACGCAGCAGATTATGGATCGCTTCATGGCCCATCCTCCTCAGCTACGATGACACCTTGGTCACTCGCGGTAGCGTGGTCCGCTGAAACAGCACGCGTGGAGAGCCCTCTGCGCGAGGGTTGAAGAGAAGGATACCACCTCTTCCCTGAACCCGCAAGCAGGGCTCACCCCCCGGACGTGGGCAGAGGCCACTGACCGAGGTAGCTCCCCCTGGTTCCAGAAAGAATTCCTCCTCGATCTCGTGGGGATCCGGGTGTAGAATCCTACATTGTTCATCAAGGCCCGGGCAGCACAACACGCGCCGCGGGGCAGCGCTCAACGCCGGTGTTCGGCGCTAGTGGGGCTGCTCTTCGGCAATTGGCGCATGTCTCGCAGGGCGCACCCGGGCCGAGGGAGGGAACTTCTTCCGGTCTCACAACGTCTAACTTACGGCAGAGAAAACCCTTGGGGGAAGGAGACCCGTAAATGATCAGAAGGTCCAGAAAGGTGGCGTTGAACGCAAGCATACTCGTAGCGGTCTTCGCTGGCACATTGATGGCAGCCATCAGCGGCTGCTCGGGACAGACAGGCCTGGTGCTCGAGGCCAAAGATGAAGGGCGCCAGATCGAGCTCCAGAAAGGGCAGATCCTGACCATCAACCTGGAGGGCAATCCCACGACAGGATACACATGGGAGCTCGTGGAGTCAGAGGACGCTATCGTGAGGCAAGTTGGAGAGGCCGAGTTCAAAGCTGACTCTGACCTTGTAGGCGCGGGAGGTGTACAGACACTACGTTTCGAAGCCGTTCGCGAAGGCCAGATGGAGCTCACATTGGTCTACCACCGTCCCTGGGAGACAGATGTGGAGCCCCTGGAGACCTTCGCCGTCCAGGTGACGGCAAAGTAGGTAGCGAAACCCGCAGGAATGTGCGATACGGCGCGGGGAGCAGCCTTGGGGCTGTGCCCCTCTGTCGGCGGGGAGTTCATGAGACGGCCGCACCTTCAATGAATCTCTGGCATACGCCTGACTCTGCCGGGCCTAGCATGGCCAATTGATCCGGGATCTGCCATCGGCGGCCAGCGGATCTCACGCAAAGTGCCCGCTATGTAGTTCCGACGCGGAAGGGTTGGCAGATCGAGGGAGAGTGAAGTATGTGCAAGCCGCTCATAGCGTCATCGCTTCTGCTCGTACTAGCCGCGCTGAGCGGCTGTGGTGGGGAAACCACAGGAGGCGCTGATAGGTTCGTCGAGTTCGCTGAGTTGGTCACCAATGCGCAGAGCTATCACGGGGAGGAGCTATGTACTGCTGGCGTCTATGTATTGGGCTTCGAGACCAGCGCTCTCGGGGCGTCCACGTACGAGAGGGGGAGCGCCATCTATCTCACCGAGCCTTCCGTCTGGGTCGAGGGGGCCGAGATCTGGATCACAGGTGACTGTTTCACGAGCGACACGGCTCCTGCCGCAGAGTTCTGCAGGTCAGAGGTCTGCGGGCTTTTCGAGTCTGGGGGTGGACACGGGCATCTGGGCGGCTATGACTACCAGTTACGGGGAACGGAGCGCTGAGGCCCCGGCGGCCGCGTCGCAACCTCGATTCTACCAGCTGGCGTCCAGAACGCTCTGGCACCTACCTTCGTAAGATCCTGGAGGCTCTCCATCTCTCCGCCGACCCTACCGGGCAGTCCATTAGGCGGGACACGCCCACCCGAACTGGGTCGCGACTGCGCGACCCAGAGTCCTCCACGAGCCCTCGTCGAAGATCGGGCTCGCCTATGCCTTACCATTGCTGGTCGCTTCTTCGTCAATCTGTTCCACACTTGATCTCTTCAGTTCGTTCGCCAATTCCTCTTCCAGATGATCCAACTGTTCGAGCATCGCAGGTGGCACAGAGTGGGCAGGCCATCGGCTCTCTAATTCAGCTATCTGTTTCTTCAGTTCCTCGATCCGCTCGCTCCTCATCCATCGCCTCCAACTTCTCCGCTCCCAGCAGTCGCACGTGGTTGAGCAGAAATGGGTAACTGACGAATCCACCGAATCCGTGGTGGGCCAGCATCGCCTTGAGATCGAGGGACAAGAATTCGATACCGAGCTCGCACTCAATGCGCCGGAAAACCCACTGAAAAGGAAGCCACTGCCGGTCCAGATCGAACTCATTGAAGTCCAGGATCCAGAGCGTCCCGCTGGGTTTCAGGGCGCGACGAACATTGGCGAGCACCCTGTTCTTGTCTTCGTCTTCGAGGCTATGTAGGGTGAAAGAGACAAACGTCTTGTCGAACTCCTGGTGAAAAGGAAGGGGCTCTTCAATCGTTTGTCTCAGAAAGGTCACCTGTGGATAGGCCCGGCACCTCTCCCGTGCCTGCTGGATCATATCCAGGCTGCTATCCACTCCCACGACCCGCCCCGTGGAGCCCAGAGACTCAAGCATCACGACGATATTGCGCCCGGTGCCCGATCCCAGATCTAAAATCGTTTCCCCCTGGCGGAGATCCATCCGCCGAATGGCCTGCTCGATGAAGGCTTGATAGCGCCCCAGTAAGAGCAGGTCCATCACCAGGTCGTAGTGACGTACTGCCGACCCTCTGAACTCGCCATGGCTCCGTTCCGACATCAGGTTCCATCCCTATCCAGTGATCATCGCACCGCGCGGATAGCCGGGTAAGCCCTCAAGGGAGAAAAGCCTTGCCCGACGAAGGCTCGAAGCACTCCTCGTTCGTGGGAAGCAGGGTGTGGAGCGCTCCCACGCGGTGGCGTGGGATCCTTGCCGACAGCCCACATCCTAGCGCCGCTCTTCCTGCCCCGCGAAGCGGATGTCTATCTCCGGTGGGCGCAGGAGTGTGTTGGCCAAGGTGGCATGCCGGGCCACGCCAATCACTCTCCGCTTTGCGTCGTCCGGGGGTTCCGGCTCCAAAGAGATCGCCGCTGACACGGCCCCGACGCGAGGTGGCCCCGGGACCTCATCGTATGCCATCTCTACGCTCAGCCTCTCGACCGGGACGCCGCGCAGCCGGCAGGAATTGAGCACGAATTCCAGCATACAAGCGCCCAGTGCCGCCACGAACAGCTGTGGAGCACTCATTGCCGAACCCTTGCCCCCGTGCTCGGGTGCTGCATCTACGACGATGGTGTGTCCACCCTCCGTCGCCAGGAAGCGCATGCCGTCCACGTGCTGAACTTCGAGCTTCATCTCAACCTTCCTTCCACCGAGCTTGGGTGTTATCTCTCTGTGTGACGTGCCTCGAGAAGCCGTGGGGGGTCCGGCACGGCTGACAGCGATTGCCCAAGAACTCAGCTCTGAACACCTCGCTGGTCATCCTTCGACAGATGCAACGTCTCTCGAACAAGGGCCAGCAGTGGCAAGCGCAATCCTACATCGATGGCGATGGCCGCAAGGAATACGTACTGCGGTCCGATGTGCTGCCAGATCAGGCCGCCCACCGCGGGAGCAGGGATGCTCAGCAGCCCGCGGAACAGGCCGACGACCCCAATCCAACGGCCCATTTGCTCCCGAGGCATGATCTCGGCGGCCATCGAGGAGGCAAGCGCAATGCCGATACTGTTGAACCCAAAGAGGATGCCGTATGACAATAGGGATATCGAGGCGCCCGTGCCTGATGCCGGGCCGAAGACCAGAAACAGGTTGGCAGCGTATGACAGAGGAGCGATGGCGAAAAGGAGCTTCTTGCGGCCATGTCGATCGGCCAGGCGGCCAAGTGGGATCGAGGCCAACATGGGCACCAGGGTATAGGCTATGGCAATACCACCCAGCACAAACTCGTCGGCTCCCTTGAAGTGGTGCGCATAGAGCGGCATGAAGGGCTCGGCTATAGTCCACGGCAATTCCATGAATCCAACCACCACCATCAGCCGGGCCACGTCGGGACCTTGTCGAAAGACCTGCTTGAAGCCCGAGAAGATGTGGTGACTATCGCCAGGCGCGTCGTGGGCGCGAGTTTGGGACAGCCGGACGAGCAGCAGCATGAATATCCCGACGAAGATGAACGCCTGGACAGCATACAAGGGGCGAATGCCTTCGACGCTCATACCACCGAACCTGGAAATGAGCCAGGCCGCTAGCAGCGGGCTGGCGATGGCCACAGGCGCCGCCAGTGTCCGGCAAAGACCTCGCCCCGTGGCACGAGCTTCGTTCGGCAGCTCGGCCGCACACGTGACGGTGCAGGCGGTGCAAGTAATGCGTGCGCCAACGTAGTAGATGATGATGGCTACAAAGAGCCAGGTCCAATACGGAGCGACGAAGTAGACCACCCCAGACAATGCCAGCAACGCCGTCCCCACCAGAAACACGTTCTTCAGGCTGTAGTAGTCGATAAGCCAGCCGGCGGGCAAGGCCGCCAAAGCCCCGAGAGCGTTGCCTATACTCTGCAACGACCCCAACTGTACTGGACTGGCCCCCAGCCCCGTAGCATAGATAGAACTATATTGAATGGTGAGATTGCTGGCCAGACCGTGTAGTGTCCGTCGCCCCAGCATGGTCTTGAAATCGCGAGTCTGCCGTCGTCCGAAATGTATGGTACGCGAAGCTAGTCTTACCAAGAACACTTGCTTCTATCCTCGTCCCCCATTGAGCCTCGAGAGATTCGCGGATGCTCTCCGGCTCCGCGAACCCTCACGTGTCGGAAGGCGCAATGGTCTAGTCACGACACTCAGGGCCGTGAGCACCAATCGCGCAGTTCAGATGAGTGGTTGCGCCTCCGTCGTTCTGCTGCGCCAGCGAAGTCGCCTGCATCAAGGTTCGTCCCCCGACACCACTTCATGGCGAGCCTGTCCGTAGAGGCGGCAGAGGTCATCTTGTATTCGCTGGATGGTGATGGCCAACCTGGCATCCCCGCCGAAGGACAGGTCGCCTGTGAGAGCCGCGCGCATGGCATTGATGCGGCTGCTGAGCATCCCATCAAGCACATAGGCATGGGTCTCCAAGCGCACTTCCGCAGGCGAGGGAGGTGGCCCCAGATCGGCCTTCACCGCGCCGTCCGAGAAGTGCAGGTAGAACTGCAACTCGGGTTCATGCAGGACATAGTGGATTGTCATCTCCTGCTGTTGGCCAAATTCCCGCAGGGCCGGGTCTTCCTCTGCTAGAGCGAGGAATCGCTGCAGGACATTCTCCATTCGCGTAGCAGCGAGGGGAGCACTAGAGGCAGCCCCAGACGTCTTGCGCCGTAAGCGGTCCCAGAGGTGGGTTAGAAGCCCTTCCACCGGGGAGGAGGGTGCCGCTTCGGCACTGATCGAGTCCGTGTCCCGCGATTTCGCTTCTTGCCTGACATACGTATGCTGGGCGACGGGAAAGCGATGGAGGGCCTGTCTTAGCTCTTGCTCCACCTGCCGCAGGGGGAGGGCCAGTGCAGCCTCTCGCAAGGTCTGCAGTGTGGGACATCCGGCCTTCCGCTCGGCGGCCCATTCCTCTGCGAACTTGCCGCTCCGGATCTCCTCCAGGCCCTCCTCCATCCTAGTCCGGAGCTCGGGCAGGATGAAGCGCAGACCCCTGGACATGGAGCCGTACTGGCTAGTGCGGGAGTGCAGTGCGGACTGGTCCACCAGCCCCATTTCGGCGATCTTGCTCAGGGTGTAGGAAAGTTCGCCCGACATGTATAGCTCCAGCAGCACCGCCTCCGGTGGGTATCCCTCGTCGAGCAGCAGATTCACGGCAGTTGTCAAGACATGACCAAAGGCGGGACCGAAACACTGCTCGGTGAAGAGATCCAGCTCCGCCTCCTGAGCAAAGGTCACCTCAACCACGCCAGCTCGAGTCGAGCCGATGCCCTTGGCCAAGGCCAGCACTCTCTCCTTGGCCTGCCCGGAGCTGTCCTGGTGTACCGCGATGAAGGAAGGAAACCCCGTTCCGGCCTCGTACAAGTCCCGCACCCCGGCCCCGATCATGCGGGGGGCGAGAAGCACCAAGTCCACAGAGGGCGGGGGCTGGATGAAGCCGAAGGCGACGTTGTAGCCTGACGCAAACACCAGAAGATCGTCCTCCGCTAACTGGGGCGCGATGTCCGTGTCGTAGACCTCTGGCATAATCTCGTCGGGGATGAGAAGCATGGCGATGTCAGAGTTCGCCACGGCCTCGTGGATGGGCAGTATGCGGAAGCCGTCTTCCCGGGCCTGATTTGCATAGTCGTCTTCTCGGTTGCCCACGAGGACGCTCAGGCCACTGTCCCGCAGGTTGAGCGCCTGTGCGCGGCCCTGGTTACCGTAGCCGACCACTGCGATACGCCTTCCCTGGAGAAGCCGAAGGTCGGCATCCTCATCGTGGTATACTCTCATCGTCCAGCCCCTTTCAGCTCTTCGGCCACCTGGGGGAGTCCCAGGGAATCCAGCAGGGTCTCTGTGGGTAGGCCCGTAGATTCATCGTATCCCATAGCTTGCCGATATTCTCGCTTCATGATCTCCATGCCCTGGCTGACATCCGTGAGTGGACCCTCCTGCAGAGGCGCGTACCCTGCGGCTCGTGGGCGCAGGCAGAACTCGCGAAGATCGCTGCCCACCCGCAGATTGAAAGCTCGTCTCAGCACCTGGATGCGGTGTCCGACCAGCAGTAGCCCGTCCAAATCCAGGTCCCAGCCCGTCGTAGCGTTGAGCCACTCCAGAACAGGTGGCTGGCCCATCAGCAGGGCAAAGAGGCACAAACCTGCACAGTTCACGACCTGGAGATACCGGTTCAGCAAGGCGAAACGCGCGCCTTTGCCTTCGTAGTGGTACCGCGGCCCTGGGGAGAACTCCTGGGTGGCGTAGACCTGCTTCAGCGAGGAAAGATTGAAGACTCCGCCGTTGGCTACCGTGTGGCGAGCCGGTGTGGGGTCGACCACGTAGGCCAAGCCTAGCATAGGCTCGTACCGGGCATCGTGCATTGGCAGTTCCTGCCCACCCACGTGCATGCTAGACTCCTCTGCCTCGGCGCCTAGCCGCATCGCCGCCTGCGCAGTCCCATCAGCCAGTAGATCTCCGATACCCTCGCGCGCCCCGATTCTCCGCACGAGTTCGAGGATCGACTGCGAGTCTCCCCACGCCAACTCGAGACCGTCGGTGTGCTCGGGTCCGATGATACCACGTTCCGCACACTCCAGGGCGAATGCCACCGTGGCACCGACGGAGATGGGATCCAACCCGTACCCGTAACACAGGCGGCTAGTCTCGAGAATCGACTCCAGGTCGTCGTTCAGGAGCAGAGGCCCGAAGGCTGCCAGGGTCTCAAACTCTGGCTTGCGAGCCTCGTGGACCTCGGGATAGTCTGTACGCACGACACCGCTGCATCCCACAGGGCAACTGGAGCAGTGGTACCGCCGTACCTGGTGTCTGATCACGGCGTCACCAGCGATACTGTGGCTCCGCGCAAGAGGGAAATCGCAGTCGGCAACACCCTTCCTGTTTCGAACAGGGGCGTCGCCCATCGCGGTGCTGAACGGGATGCCAAAGCAGGTGCCATAGTCTCTGTAGACCTGTATGATGGCATCCGCCGGTCCACCAGACATGCCCAGCCCGAAGTGGCGCAGAAGGGGAAGCAGTACCGTGCTCAGGCGCGGCATGAGCCGGGCCACCACTTTCCCCTCTCGCTTGAAGATCTTCAGATACTCCCGGTTGAGGTGGGCTAGAGCCGTCTCGTCGTGGACGGCAAGCCTGTTCGAGCCACGAACGGCGATGGCCTTGAGTCTCTTGGAGCCCATCACCGCTCCCAGCCCCGAGCGCGCGGCGGCGCGCATACCGTCGGGGAGGATACCAGCCAAAAGGGAACGCTTCTCCCCGGCTGGCCCTATGCACACGCCTCGCGTGCCCTTGCCCACCCTTGCCTTCAGCTGCTGATCGGTCTCCAGTGTGCCCAATCCCCACAGGTGAGCGGCGTCCCGCAGCTCGGCGCGTTCCTGGGCGATGTGAAGATACACAGGATCGCGTGAGCTGCCGGTCACCAGGAGGCCGTCGAGGCCAGCGGATCGCAGGACAGGACCAAAGTGGCCGCCGCAGTTAGATTCCCCCCAGCCTCCAGTGAGCGGTGACTTGCCCACCACCATGAAGCGACCGCTGAACGGTATGCCGGTGCCAGTGAGGAGCCCGGGAAAAAAGCCGAGCAAGTTGTCCGGACCCAAAGGATCTGCGTCTGCAGCCAGGCGGTCATACAACAGCCTAACTCCCAGACCGTACCCTCCCAGATAATCGCTGTACATGCTGGCTGGCAACGATTCCTCTTTGATGATGCCCCGTGAGAGATCCACGAGGAGAAGCCGCCCAAAGAACCCATCAGGCATGCGGTGCACTCCCACGAAAGGCGAAATCCATCTGGTCAGTCATGTGCGGGTTTCTGCGCAGAGTACAGCTGCGTCCCGTGTTCATCGTAGAAGGTGAACTCCGCCAGCGACTGCTGCGAACTGCTCGGGGCCAGCACGCTAATCTCGAGGAACCCTCCTGAGGCCTCATCCTGGCTGTATGGCTGTGAGAGCAGGCCAGTAGGATCCGTTGACATAACGTCGCCGGGCCTAGGACCGAGGCGTGAGTTGGCATCAACCAGGGCACCCACGGAAAACTCCTCAAATCCCGACGGGTGGATGGAATGGTACTGCCAGTGTTTATCCCCGCAGACCACATAGAGGTTCTTGTCCAGGAAACCGTTCTCAACCAGCCAGGTGAAGAAAGCGTCCGCCTCGTGGCGAAATCCATGCGTGTTCATATGATTGTCGCGCTTGATGGGATCGCCTTCTTGGCCCAGAGCGCGGCCCCCAAAGTAGGGGGCGAGGATGCCCCCCTGGCCTCCCTTCCTGTCATCGTCGGGTCCGACCATACATGTGGGCGAGACGACAATCTTGAAGGTCGTATCGCTCTCCAGGAGCGTCTGCTTGAGCCACTCCCTCTGGTTCTCGCCCCACATGGACTTCTCTGGTCCCGGGGGGTCCGTGTTGTCATCTCGGTGATCCCGGACCTCCAGTAGCCAGATCTGCACCAGATCGTTCAGGCGATGCGTACGGTAGGTCAGGGAATCGTCATCCCGGGGATCTACTACCGGAACCTGCTCCAGGAAGACCCTGGCCCCCAGTTCTGGGGACGGCTCAATGGCTCCATAGGGGTCGGCATCGTCGTATCGGAAGTCGTGATCGTCCTTCTCCCAATACGTGGCAACACGCAAGAATAGCTCAGCGAACCGTGGCGTGGCGAATTGCCTGTGCCACTTGTCGCGCATGCTCTCCACGGTGTGGGCGCGCCTCACGAAGGGACAGTCATAATAAACATTGTCACCCGTCCCCACGAAAAAGTCTGGTTGCTGTGCCACTATCGCCTCTAGCGCGGGAAAGCCTAGTCGCAAGTCCTCCCAGGCCAGGTTCTTCATCGCCAGAGCACGGAAGGCAAACCTGTTCATTCCGGTGACCACCACCAGGTGAACCCCCCGAGAGGTCCCTTCAACCTCGAGTGTCCTGAACGTCCCGGTTGGCCCTGCCTCAAGGAACTCGACGTCGCGTCCTGAGAGCAGCCGATAATAGTAGCGCGTCCCTGGGTCTAGGTCAGTGACCACGGTCTTGAGGATGAAGTCGCCATCCCGCGCGGCCGACATCAATGGCGTGCGGAAGGCGTTTTCAAAGGACTCACTCTTGGACAACGCAAAGGCTCCCAGCCCGGCTCGGCCGCGTGGTTCCGCGCCCCTGATCTGACCGTGGTAGGTCAGTCTTGCCTGGAGGATGACTGATGTCTGGGTGACTTCGCCAGCCATCTCACCCTGCCAGTGGACGGTCGTCTCGGGGACCTCGACGGTTATGCGATCGGGTTCGTTTGGAGGCGCGGACACTCGCGCGTCCATACTCACCGGACCGCAGCTGGCAACCAGGGGTGGCCCCAGAACGAAGACAGCGAGCGCAGCCACTATGGTCATCAGGTTACTGCGCAACTCTGCGAACCTCCTCTCAGACTGCTCCACCTCGGCAGGAGCAAATGCGTCCACGCGCTAAGACCACCGCATCGGGATCCTCTCATCTCAGCGTTCGGGCAGCACCCGCCACGAGCGTCGGCTAGCCATCAGAGGGCCATCCTTCACCCCCCGCTTGCAAACCCTGTCAGAACAAGGGGAGAGACCACCAAAGAATGGTAAACCTGAAGCACGGGGAGCGCAAAGTTGACATCATGGAGAGAGAGTCTGCAGGTGGTGCTCACATGCTGGTGCCGGCATGGGCTGCCGCGCTGCCGGCTCTGCTCAGCACAGAGAGAATGGAGTCTCACTTCCGTGGGTCGATCTTCCCACGGACAAGTGGCTAGCGTCGCCTCTCGGGTTTCTTGCTCCACCGCGCAAGGTTTGGCGCGAGCGAAGCGTGGAATAGCGCGCCAGTCCGGTCAACCCAGTCCCCATCGGCGGCATCATCCGTGGCTCAATCATGCCATGCCGCGGGCTGGCTCGTGGCAAAGGCACATGGGGACAACGTGACACGCCTGTTCTTCGCCCCCGCCCTATTGCCGTGTGGAGCAAGGTGTGGCATAATGCCCTCGCGTCGCCGCTTGGCGCTTTCCGCGCGCTCCAGCAGGCGACCCTTTCTTCGAGAACGAGCGCCGCCGACAAAAGTGCTTCTCCGTAGAGTACAGTGGGAGTTGGAGACGGTACCTGATTATCAACAGGATCGCTCCTGCCCGGTGCGCGGAGCTGTATGGCGGAGTCTCACAGGTTCGGTGTGGGCATGATCGCGTCTGAGATTTGGAGGGGGACAAGGCATGAGAAAGCTGCTCTCTGACGTAGCAGACAGAGCCCATCGATACTCTGAGAGTATGTCGACCAGAAGAGTTTTTCCGTCGGCCGAAGCGATCGAGAGACTCAAACTGCTGCAGGTGCCCCTCCAGGACGAGCCTATCGAACCCGACACGGTCCTGGCGGAGCTGGACGAGATCGGATCGCCAGCGACGGTGGCCACGACTGGCGGGCGATACTTTGGCTTCGTGGTTGGCGGGAGCCTCCCCGCGGCGATGGCGGCGAACATGCTCGCCGGTGCCTGGGACCAGAACGCTGCCAGGGTACTCTCGCCGATTGCGTCGTCGCTCGAAGATGTCTGTATCGGGTGGCTCATCTCACTCCTAGGGCTGCCTCCCAACGTTGGCGCGGGTTTCGTCACTGGCGCCACCATGGCCAACTTCTCAGGCCTGGCCGCGGCGCGGCACGCACTGCTGGCGCAACGGGGTTGGGACGCGGAAGCCAGAGGTCTGTTTGGGGCGCCGCCGATCACCGTGGTGGTGGGCGAGGAAGTCCACGTCAGCGTCCTCAAGGCACTGAGCATGCTAGGGCTCGGCTGGGACAGGGTTGTCCGTGTGCCCGTGGATGGACAAGGGCGCATGCGGGCGGAGAAGCTTCCGGATATCTCCGGCCCCACCATCGTGTGCATCCAGGCAGGTAACGTGAATACCGGGGCCTTCGATCCTGCTGAAGAGATCTGCGAAACCGCCAGGGAGAGAGAGGCCTGGGTACACGTCGACGGCGCATTCGGACTGTGGGCGCTCGCCTCGCCAGAGCGCGCCCATCTAGCCAACGGTGTACTGGACGCCGACTCGTGGGCAACGGACGGACACAAGTGGCTCAACGTACCCCAGGACAGCGGTATCGCCTTCGTGCGCCATGCTGATCATCTGCGCGCTGCGATGTCGGCCACAGCGGCATACCTCATCGAAGGCGTAGGTCGTGAGCCATACCACTACACGCCTGAAATGTCCCGTCGTGCTCGAGGAATCGAGATCTGGGCGGCCCTACGCTCTCTTGGCCGGTCCGGATTGGCCGACCTCGTCGAGCGCACATGTTTGTATGCTGCCCAGTTTGCACAGGCTCTGGAGGCCGCGGGGTACGAGATCCTCAACGATGTGGTACTCAATCAGGTGCTGGTTTCCTTCGGGAGTGCAGACCTGACAAGACGTGTGATTGCGCGACTCCAGGAAGACGGCACAGCGTGGTTTGGAGGCACGGAATGGCAAGGACACCACGCGATGAGGATTAGTGTCTCCTCGTGGGCCACCACCGAAGAAGACGTCCAGAGATGTTTGGACGTGATTGTGCGCATCGCGCGGGAAGAAGCAAAGCGCTGAGTGAGCGGGCCGACTTGCTGCGGTGTCCCATCACTGGATGGACAAGAGATGGCAGGAAACAGTCCGCCATGGAGTATCCGCGCGCCCGCGTTCTATTCCCGATCCATCGAGTTCGCCAGAAGCGCAACAAGAGGCGTTACCAAGAGGGGAGGATACGAATATGCAGAAGCACGTCACCATTGTTGGAGCGCTCCACATCGCCTTTGCTGCTTGGGGGATCATGTGGGCGGTTTTCGCCGCCGTGCTCTTGATCGGAATTGGATCAACCCTCGTGGGAGCGGACCAAACGGCGCAGAGCGTTCTCACGACCGTGGGCTGTATCGTCCCAGGTTTCCTGTTTCTGCTCTCGGTGCCAGGCATGATCGGAGGCATCGGGGTACTTAGGTTGAAGCCTTGGGCGAGGTATATGGTTCTGGTGCTCTCCGTTTTGGATCTGCTGAACATCCCCTTGGGCACTGCCCTAGGAATCTACAGTATATGGGTGCTGGTGCACGACGAGACGGTAGAACTATTCGCAACTGCGCCCAGTGAGTAGGACACAGGTCTCCGTCAGGACCCGACTGAGACCACGGGATCCAGGCTCCCAGACCTTGACCGCATCCTGTCACCACGCCAAGATTGCTGAACGCGTGCTGAGCTCTGCCCGCGGTGCGTGCGATATCCAGCGCGGGACGGTTAGGTTTGGGCAACGTGGGGGGGAACATCACCCCGCTCACAGCCCTGTTGTTGTCTATGCGGTCCCAGCGGAAAGGAGACGGTAATGAAGGTGATCGGCATTGTGGGCAGCCCCAGGATTGGGGGCAACACGGAGCAGCTGACCCAAGAAGCACTCAGGATCATCCACGACGAGGGGGTCGACACTGAGTTGATCCGTCTAGCCGAGACGAAGGTCCTTCCCTGCACCGCCTGCGGTGCGTGCGAGGGAGAGGAGACCTGCCCGTTGGATGATGACTTACTGTCGTTGTACCATCGGTTGAAAGCAGCCGATGGCATTATCCTGGCTTCGCCGGTGTTCTTCGGAACGGCCACCCCGGAACTCAAGGCGTTCATGGATCGGGCAGGCTACATCTCCTACAACAATGGCCACACCTTTGCTCGCAAGGCGGGTGGCCCGCTGGTCGCTGCCGGGCGAAATGGGGGCAACTATACGAATACCCAGCTGATACTGTGGTTCATGATCTTGGGCATGGTAGTACCGGGGTCGAACGACTGGAATACCGCTTTCGGTGGCGAGCCGGGCGAGATATGGGACGATTCCAGTGGCATTAAGACGGTGAGTGTCTTCGCCAGCAATCTGGCCTGGCTGGTGAAGAAGCTGTCCCAGCCGATGGGATGACGGCGCGCTGGCGGGAAATGCCCGACGAACGGGTCGGCGCAGCAAGCGCTTTGCGATCAACGACGAACGAGGCCATGCGCCGACGTGC
>Ga0180438_10008021_pt1 | contig 13543 bp, 13 predicted proteins | sample SS_ome_12_FD_132455 | JGI IMG/M metagenome (GOLD analysis project Ga0180438, IMG submission 132455) | Hypersaline lake sediment archaeal communities from the Salton Sea, California, USA - SS_3_D_2 metaG | ecosystem: Environmental > Aquatic > Non-marine Saline and Alkaline > Hypersaline >... | reverse complement strand
TCGGTGTGATCCCGATAATCGGGATGTGCCAGGCTGAGCACTGTCCCGATAAATCGGGATAAGGCCGAGTTGCTCTACATCCCGATTATCGGGATCCTGTGAGGCCCCGTGTTTAAAGGCATAGATAAAAAAAGACATACACGTGCTCCTTATGAGATCCATATCCTTGAGGGCATGATGTAAAGAAAGACACCCATACCCTAACAAAGCAATAAATTTCAATCCGCAGGGTTTTGAGCAATTACAAATTTTACACAATAAATTGTATTTTTGCAAAAAGAGATTAAATGATATGGCAGAATAAAACACCGGGAGTGGTTATGGAAAAGAATCAAACAGGCGGGGTGCACATCAGTTGAGTATAAAACGGATAGGATTTACAGGGACGCCATTAAGAAGTACCTCATAGTGGAGGTGAGGACCAGTACATCGGCCACTATTCCCTACCTCTCCTATAATTTGGCCTCTTTTTACATATTGTCCGTTTTTTATTCGGTATTTATTCAGGTGTCCGTATCGTGTTTTTACATTATATCCATGATTAATGGCAATCATCTTTCCGAAGTTGCCTTCTTTGCCCGCATGTACGACTAATCCATCGGCTGGAGCAATGACGGGCGTCCCGATCCTGGTCGCTATGTCAATTCCTTTGTGAAATTCCCTTCGATTTGTAAAGGGGGAGATCCTATACCCGAATCCAGAAGAAAACCAGCCATCTGTTGGCCTGATGGATGGTGTGCACGCAAGGATGGATTTTTGCTCTTTTAAAAAATCATTTAATTGGCTTTGAGATATGGAGGCGATTGATGTCTTTGTTTCTAAGTTCTCTAAAGATTTATGCATTTGCTGAATTAATCCCTTGTGCACTTCCTCCAGTTGATACCCTGATGCAAGAGTAGGTGTATTTGAGCCCCCGACCGCCAATAATTGATCTTGCTGCTTCGATGGTTCTAAGTTGGTCATGATCCTTAACTTATGCTCAAATTCTTGAAGCTTGGCCATGTGTTGATTGATGTGATTGATTTTTTTACTTAAGGCAATGATGTGGGTTTTTTGAAATCTGTTTTCTTTTTTTAGATACTGTAATTCTGGTATTTTGTTCTTTATTTTTATGTAATCGGTAGTAAACCAGCTGACACTCAGAAGGAGCATAAAGATCAAAAAGAGGAGGGTAAACATTCCACCCTGAGAAACAGTAATTTTTCTTACTTTGTGTAATCCTCTCGGAAAAACTAAGATAGTGAATTTTTTTGAGACCATAAAAAAGTATCGTAGTTTCAGTGGAGGCGGCAACCGGATTCGAACCGGTGTAAAACGGTTTTGCAGACCGCTGCCTTAGCCACTTGGCTATGCCGCCTTTTATTGGAGCGGGAAACCGGGCTTGAACCGGCGACCGTCACGTTGGCAACGTGATGCTCTACCAACTGAGCTATTCCCGCTCTTTTTTTTAAATTTCCTACTACTTCTCGAAAAAAATGTCAAGTTTTTTAGATCAGCATCTTTTTCGTTATTTTAAAATATACCCATCCAGACCACATCGTTAATAGTAAGGCTGCCCACAGAAAGGTCATTCCAACGACATGGAAATCAATGTATAAATATTCGTAGTGCAGGCAGAGACATATGAGGGACACGGCTTGAAATATTGTCTTATATTTTCCAAGCGAATGTGCCTCAATAACCGTACCTTCAACCACTGCAATACCCCTCAGGCCTGTTACTGCCATTTCCCTTGCAATAATCAGAATAACAACCCAGGCTGGAATTCTACTCAGGGTTATGAGCATGATCATGGTTACTGAAACCAGTAATTTGTCAGCTAAGGGATCAAGGAATTTACCCAGGGATGTGATTTTTTTGTGTTTCCGGGCATAAAAACCATCCAGAAGATCTGTGATAGCAGCGACCCCAAAAAAGAGAGCGGCCAAGAAACTTCCCAATCTTCCAGGAAAATACAGGCATATCACAATTACCGGGATCAACGCCAGCCTCATAATACTCAGAGTGTTTGGAAGGTTATTTAATGTGCTTTGGTTTTTTTTCATACGTAAAGGAATCACTTTTCCTGTTTTTTGAATTCACGATAATATTTCATAACCTTCTCAACAAAGCGCCTGGTCTGCGGTATAAGAGGGACAGAATTACTGTAAGCCACAACTGAAGGGCCAACATTATAGGCAGCTATCGCTAATTTTTTATCCTGGTTAAATTTTTTAAGGAGTAAGCTCAGATATTTTGTACCGCCAAAAATATTTTCTTCTGGGTCAAAGGGATTCTGTACCATCATATCGTTTGCAGTGGGTGGCATCAGTTGCATCAGGCCCTGGGCCCCGCTTTGAGAGATCGCATTGGAATCGAACGATGATTCTGCCATAATAATAGACTTTATAAGATGGGGCTCCACACCAAATTGTTGTGCTGCCCTTTGAATTATGGTGTCATAATATCTATTATATTGTTTTCCCTTTAGGCTACCTGTCTTTATATAAAGACGATAGCGCCTGTCTGATCGAATGTTGGTGAAATGCCATACCCCATTTTCATCCTTGAATCGATAGATGTCGGCCTGAGCAGATATGCAAGAAAAAAAAAGTGAAAAAAGTATGCTAATAATGGTACCATAGGGGGACAACACGGAAAAAGACATTTATTTACCCCATTTTTTTCCAATCCGCTAAAAATTTATCTAATCCGATCTTGGTGAGAGGGTGTTCGGTTAATTGGGAGAGTACCTTGAAAGGGATTGTAGCAATATGGGCACCAATCAAGGCCGCGTCTAATACATGGACAGGGTTACGGATGCTTGCCACAATAACCTCAGTTCCAAATCCATAATTGTCATATATGGTAACTATGTTCTCCACTATTTCCATGCCAACGCTACTTATATCATCAAGTCTGCCAATAAAGGGGCTCACATAGCTCGCACCTGCCTTGGCTGCTATTAACGCCTGCAAGGGTGAAAATACAAGGGTTACATTCGTCGCAATATTTTCTTTTGATAGTATCTTCGTGGCCTTAATCCCTTCAGTTATCATGGGAATTTTAACCACGATATTATCGGCAAGTGTTGCCAGGTGTTGTGCCTCCTTAACCATGCCCTCTGCTTCAATGCTTACTACTTCAGCGCTTACGGGACCATTTACTATATGACAAATTTCTTTAATTAATTCTTCAAATTTTCTTCCCTCTTTTGCTACCAGTGTGGGATTTGTTGTGACACCATCCAACACACCCAATTCATTGGCCTTTGTAATTTCGGCTATATTTGCTGTGTCAATAAAAAATTTCATGTCTCCTCCTTTAGGATTTCAACAGTCCCACTGTATGGCGGGATTAGCAGGTTATGTAAAAGCTCTTGTATAGTTACTTTAAGCACAGGATGCACAAGGTCAGGCGCCAATTGAGCCAAAGGTTCTAATACAAACCGCCTTTTGTGCATCAACGGATGGGGGATAGTCAGGTTATGAGATTCTCGTATCTCTTGACCAAAGAGAAGTATGTCGAGGTCAATTATTCTGGCATCCCACCGCTTCCTCCTTACCCGGCCCATTGCAGATTCTATATTCATAAGACCCTTTAATAGTTTGAAGGGGCTTTTTGTCACTGCAATTTGAGCAACACAATTTACATACCAGGGCTGTCCGGTGACCCCCTCTGGCTCTGTTTTAAATAGTGTTGAGCGAGCGATCACATGGCAGCCGGGTAATATGTCTATCTGGTCAATAGAGTATCGACAATTAAAAGATTTATCTCCCAGGTTTGATCCTATCCCTATATATGCGATAGTTGGTTTCAATTATATGCCGATATTTTTTATCCTCTCTATTGCCTCCTCAAGTCGGCTCTCGTCCTTTGTCAATGCCAGCCTTATATAGCCTTCGCCAGGATCACCAAATCCATTCCCCGGTGTTACTACAACACCAGCCTCCTTTAAGAGCTTCGTAGTGAAATCCACCGACGTATAGGAATCAGGAACTGCAACCCAGAGATAAAACGTGGCTTTGGGTGGATTTACCGTGAAACCGCATTCTCTCAGCCCATTCACCATAATATCTCTCCTCCTGGCATAAATGTTCTGCATAGCCACACTGCTTTCCTCAACTGTCCTCAGGGCCTCTACGCCAGCCACCTGAACAGCCTGGAAAATACCTGAGTCGATATTGCTTTTAATTGCACCTAATCCTTTAATAGCTTCGCTGCTTCCAACGGCAAATCCGATACGCCACCCGGTCATGTTAAACGTTTTTGATAAGGAATGAAATTCTATTCCTATATCTTTCGCTCCTTTTATTTCAAGGAAGCTCATAGGTCTGTATCCGTCAAAGGCAATTTCGCTATAGGTAAGATCATTGCATACCATTATGTGATAGGTATGTGCGAATGTAGCCACCTCTTCAAAGAAATGTCTATCAGCCACGGCTGCTGTTGGGTTGTTTGGGTAGTTGAGCCATAATATTGTGGCCGTGTGAGCGATTTCATCTGGAATAGAGGCAAGATCCGGGAGAAAACTGTTTTTTTCATAAAGGGGTAACACATATGGCCTGCCGCCCGCAAAGCGGGTCCCACTATTATATACTGGATACGCAGGAGCAGGAATGAGAGCACAATCACCTGGGTTGAGAAATGCCAGGGAAAAGTTGGCTATCCCTTCTTTTGCGCCAATCAGGGCAATTACCTCACTTTCTGGATCGAGTATGACTGCAAACCTATCTTCGTACCACTTGGCAATGGCGATCTTAAAGTCTTCCATTCCAGAATACGAGGGGTATTGATGATTGGCAGGATCTCGTACAGCCTGTACCATGGCCTCTATAATGTGAGGTGGGGTAGGGAGATCAGGGTCACCTATACCAAGGTCGATTATATCCACTCCCTTTGCTGCTATCTCTTTCTTTTTTTGGTCAATTGCTTTGAATAGGTACGGTGGTAATTGTTTGATTCTTTCAGCGAGTGTGAACATTTTTCCTCTCTTTCAATCCTAACACATCTTGCATATCATAAAGACCATTCGATTGTGTAACAACCCATAGGGCTGCACGCACAGCACCCTTTGCAAAATTATCCCTGCTATGTGCCCTGTGAGTAATCTCAATTCTTTCTCCTGTTCCGGCAAACATCACCGTATGCTCACCGACTATATCACCAGCCCGTATAGATTGAATACCAATCTCTTCAGCTGTTCTGACACCAATAAGTCCTTTTCTTCCATAGACAGCGTTTGTCTCGAGGTTTCTTTCGGTCAAATCAGCCAGAATTTTAGCAAGATGCATCGCTGTGCCGCTTGGGGCATCTTTTTTTAGCCTGTGATGGGCTTCAATTACCTCCATATCACAGTCTTTGCCAAGAATTATGGATAGATCTTCCACTACTTTAAATAATACATTAACCCCAACACTCATATTCGGGGACCTGACACATCGTATTTTTTGGGCAAGGAGTTGTAGGTCTTTTTCATCTTCGCCTGCGATACCCGTAGTGCCGATTACCATTGCCTGACCTGTTCCTGCAATAAAGCGGATATTATGTAAGGTGCTTTCTGGTGTAGTAAAATCAATCAACACATCCGCACCTTTCATTGCGTCACTGATATCAGCTGCAAGGTTAATGCCTATTGTTCCGAGACCGACAATCTCCCCCACGTCCCGGCCAATCGCAGGGTGATCTGGCCTTTCAAAGGAACCTGTTAAGGTTATTTCTTCGCTCTGTTGAATCATGTGGACAATTCTTCCACCCATCCTACCAGCAGCGCCGGCAACAACAGCCTTTATCATTTTTTTCTCCTATTTCAAAATTAAAATATTACCTCAAAGAAATTCGGGGATCACCTCTCCATGAATAAGGTCATCGTATGTTTCTTGTAATCTAATTACGGAGAAGTGCTTTTCTTTCACCATTACCTCTGCAGGCCTGGGACGAGAATTGTAGTTTGAGGCCATTGAAAAACAGTAGGCCCCTGCACTCATTATAGCTACTAAATCTCCGGATTGAAACGCCGGCATTTTCCTATCTTTCGCAAAGAAGTCCCCGGTTTCACACACAGGACCTACTAAATCAGCGACTACCATTTCCGAGTGAATTATTTTTACCGCCTGAATCGCATGAAACGAATGATAAAGGGTAGGCCTGATTAAGTCATTCATCCCAGCGTCGACAATAACAAATCTCTTATTTTTTGTTGATTTGGTATAGAGTACTCGTGTGATCAGTATTCCAGCATTACCAATGATAACCCTGCCAGGCTCAAGGATAAGGGTAATATCATTGTTCCCGAGTATTTTCTTTAATGCCATTGCATATTCTAACGGATGAGGTGGTTTTTCATCGTCATAGGTGATTCCAAGGCCCCCTCCCAAATTAAGGAATTGAATATCGAATGCCATTTTTTTTAGTTCTTGTAAAATGCCTTTTAATTTTTGTAAGGCATTTAAAAAGGGATCAATATCGGTAAGTTGGCTTCCTATATGGCATGATATTCCTTTTACATCGATGTTTTTCAGCTGCCTGGCTGATTCGTAGGCATGTAAGGCGTTCTCGAGCGATATGCCAAACTTATTTTCACTATGCCCAGTCGTAATATACGGGTGTGTGTGTGCTTCCACTTCAGGATTTATGCGTATTGCTACTCTTGCCTTACGGCCCATAGTGCCCGCTATTGCATTCAATGTCTGCAATTCCTGCTCTGACTCCACATTAAACATACGAATATTTGATGTAAGTGCGAATTTCATCTCTTCTGGTGTCTTTCCAACGCCGGAATATACGATTTTATCAGGCGCAATCCCTACTTTCAGAGCTCGAAAGAGTTCCCCGCCTGAAACGATATCTGCTCCTCCCCCGTGTGAGGCAAAAATTTTTAGTATCGCAAGATTAGAGTTGGATTTCACAGAAAAGCAGGTGAGGTGGTCTAAGTCTTTAAAAGCATCCCTAAAAACCCTGAAATGCCTGGTTATTGTAGCATGGGAGTAACAATAGAAAGGTGTTCCAACCTTCTCAACAATATCTGTTATTGGTACGTCCTCACAAAAAAGATCATCGTTTTTATATACAAAGTGGTTCATTTTTATGCCTACATTTTTATGTGACTATAGATAAAAAAGTACATTTTTTACCATTAATTCATTTTAGCTTTCTTTATTTTTCAATCTTCGCTCACTGTCGAGCCTTCAAATATGTCAAGTATATCATTTACCGGGCCCGGCAATCTATCTTCCTTGGAGCCTTTTTTCTCATCTTGTTGAGGGTGATTGCGCTTTGAAAATAAAACCGTAAAGTCTGGATGAAAGAAATCCTTAGCATACGCAATTAATGTATCGGAGTGCTCGGAGTCATTAAAATAATCTCCTGTAAATGATTTTTCCCCGTTAGGTAGTTCCAGGCTGTTTGCAGTAAGAGTGTAGGACTTCCATTTCTTTAGTACATTTGCCATCGCCTTATTTTTAGTAGTAATATACCGTAAAAACTCGCTCCATTTCTTACCATCGTATGGAGCCGGTTTTTTTGCCGGATATTTTTCTTTTATTACAACCGCCTCCGGTTTTTTATCATATGCTATTTTGCCGGATGCATGGAGTCGTTTTTCAATTTCTTCTATCTTGCGTAGTAACTCATCGAATGAAATATATTCTTTTAGTCCTGCAAGTTTAAGTAGAATTGCCTCCAGCGCAATCCTGGGGTTATTTGTGTAGCGAAGATCTGCCTCCCTATTGATCAGAAAATTCAGTGATTGAAGAAGCCTTTCCAGGCTTGCCTCTTTTGCCTGCTTTTTTATTTCTTGTAACTCGTTATCAGGTAAATCGAGTGTGTGAGAGGTGTTGTGAGATACGAGGGAGACGATTAAATTTCGAAATTGTACCATTATTTCTTTGTAAAATTGTTTAACCTCGTAGCCGTAATTATATATTTCATTGATTATATCCAGACATAGTGTGCTATTGCCATTGATTATCGCCTGAGAAGTCTTATAGATAAGAGCCCTGTCTATTATCCCCAAGACGTCCATTATCTGCTCATCTTTGACGTTGTTTCCTGCAAAGGAGACAACCTGATCGAGGAGACTTTCTGCATCTCGCATACTCCCCTCAGCCTCTTTTGATATAATAGCAATACTGGAATTGCTTATCGTTATTCCTTCTTTTTGAACTATTTTTTTGATCTGCTCCTCTATTTTTGCTATGGGTATCCTTTTAAAATCAAACCTTTGACACCGTGATAGTATGGTCACTGGCACCTTATGGGCCTCTGTGGTAGCAAAAATGAATTTTACATGCTCTGGCGGTTCCTCTAAGGTTTTTAGCAATGCATTAAAAGCAGGAAGAGTCAGCATGTGAACCTCATCTATGATATATATTCTATATGTGCCGCTTGAAGGGAGATACCGTATATTTTCTCGAAGATTCCGTATTTCATCGATTCCTCTGTTCGATGCACCATCAATTTCCTGGACGTCAACAGACGAACCATTCGTTATCTCAATGCATTTATTGCATGTGTTGCAGGGATTTCCCTCCTGCCTGCCTTGGCAATTAAGGGCCTTTGCAAAAATTCGGGCAACGGATGTTTTCCCCACACCCCGTGTACCGCTGAATAGATAGGCATGAGCTAATCTCTCAGAGAGCAAGGCATTCTTGAGGGTCTCTGTGATGTGTTCCTGGCCTATAACCTCTTCAAATACCTGAGGTCTCCATTTTCTTGCAAAAACTTGGTATGACATCATGAATTATTCGTGTTTTTTGCGTTTGTTTGGTTCATAGGGTTTTAACACAACAAACACTACAAACACAACAAACTACTTGCTCCCAAAAAAAACAATGAGATAAAATTTGACATAAATTATAAGATGTTTGCTTATGGAGGATATTAACGATATATATGGCGGAGAGAGGGGGATTCGAACCCCCGGTACCACTTTTGGTAGTACACGCGATTTCCAGTCGCGCTCCTTAAACCAGCTCGGACATCTCTCCGTGATTTCGCGAAAGCGAAATACTTTTGGCCTTTCGCTTTTGGCATATAACATTATTTGTTATATTTTATAAATAAGAATCTGTCGTTGTATGTAATTATTCCAAAAGGCCTACAGCCATAGGCTAATTGTAAAATATACTTCCGATATATCGGGAGTATATTTCTTGGCGGAGAGGGTGGGATTCGAACCCACGTGCCCCGCTCTTAACGAGACAAATCGATTTCGAGTCGACCCCGTTACGACCACTTCGGTACCTCTCCTATTCCTGCCTTCTTTCTCGAAAAAAACCCTGCATAAGGTCTCGACACTCTTGTTCCATTATGCGAGAGATTATTGTTATTTTGTGATTAAGCCTTTCATCATTAGACAGATTGTAAACCGAGCCCGCAGCGCCGAACTTTGGATCAAATGCCCCAAAAACGAGGGTATCCAATCTGGCATTCATAATAGCTCCCATACACATTGGGCACGGCTCAATAGTAACAACCATTGTCACTCCATTCAATCGATAATTTTTACGTTTTTGTGCCGCCTGTCTGATAACCAGTATTTCAGCGTGCGCGGTAGGATCATTAAGGGAAATACATCTATTATGATCTCCGGCTAAAATTTCATCGGATTGGCTGATTAAAAGTGCACCGACTGGAACCTCGCCATTGAGCCACCCTTTCTCAGCCTCTTTGATAGCCTTCCGCATTAAGTAATGAATGTCCACAATCTTTTATGTTTTTATTTTACCGGACAGCCAAAAATCGTAAGATTTTTAGATAGTTATCCGATATCTTTTTACTATCATTATCTTTGAATATCATGTAACATTTCACTCCCAGTGAGTCAACTTGATAGTGATTTCTTTTGTTATGCAAAAATGATGTTTTCGCAAAAAGTCCTTGTGCTCGCTCGTGATGCCCAGGAATTCATGAAATGCTTCGCTCATCGCCAAAACTCGTCGTAACGGCTTGAGAAGGAGCATGTGTATGTCTTTTTTTACTCATGCCTTTTAATAAATGCATCGGTGTGATCCCGATAATCGGGATGTGTCAGGCTGAGCACTGTCCCGATAAATCGGGATAAGGCCGAGTTGCTCTACATCACGATTATCGGGATCCTGTGAGGCCCCATGTTTAAAGGCATAGATAAAAAAAGACATACACATGCTCCTCACACAGTTTGACAATTGTAACACTCAGCATTTCATGAATCACTTTTCAAAAGTGGCCACAATCGCTCGTTGGCAAAAGATTTTTTACGGGTGTTTCGAAAATGCATGGAGAAAAAAACTGTGTTTAAATTTCACTTTTGGCTGTGTCAAAATTAACACAAATTAAATTAAAATTATTAAAGATTCATATAACATACTGTAATTATAGCATAAATATGCTCAACAATTATTGGCATAATAGTTGCTGCATATAAAAATGTCTGGGGTGTTCGTTTACTACTTAAAATATTTTTTTCCTAGAAAAGAATTAGGAGAAAAGAGGAAAACAAATTAAGTAACGGCATCGCCGGATATCCTTTATAACCCCGAGTCGATAACTCGGGGTTATTTTTTTGCCCATATGGAGCAAAAATAGTCGTATAGGTGTCGTAAAATATGATACACGCTCGATAAAAATGTTCCTTCTCAGTGCTGATTGTGATAAAAATAATCAGTGTAACATTTATTTAAAGGGAATCTTTCAATGAAAAATTCTTTAACAACGGTCATCACAGAAAGTGAATTCCTCAAGCTCGCTCAAGAATATTCTCAAAATTTCCTCAAGATCTACAACTTTCTTCGCGGAGAACATAGACCCTATGCCAGAAGATTTTATGCCTATTTGATTGAGGAATCTGAAGAATTGGAGAGTTTTCTGGACGACCATTGCGCTCGGGACAATAAAACCTGGTATTTTTTTTCTGAACTTATTGCATGTATCAGGAACTTTGCAAAGATTGCCTTTATTTTAAAACATGTGCTCAATAGGTACCCTTCATATGACCTCAACGATGATGAACACGAAACGTTTTTTACAGAAGCCCACAATAAAGTGACATTTCTCGAAGAAACCATACTTTCCCTCTATGAAGAGGTTAAAAATGAGGCATTACGGTTGGGCATTGAACTCCCCAAGACTACCTTGAATAAAGGTCGTTTCACAGAAATGTATCTCCAAAAACGCCTCCCGTATACCATTGATGAGGAAGATGAATTAGATGCCAAAAAAATAGTGGCCAGGATGGCAACCCAGTACCTCAATGTAGTTGAGAAATTTAACAGCTTTGGCTGGAATGCTGGGAAAAGTAACGTGAATGATCTTAAAGATGCCATACCCAATAAAGTAAATGAGGAAAAATCGAGAGAACTTATATTTCTTATACACAACCTTCAGTCTACCTATGACCATTATATTAGACGCACCCCGTTAGAATCGCAGGATAAAAGGTTAAAAAGGCTGAGGGGCTATATTTCTATGCCTTTACATCTCCTGAGTGTGGTCAACTGGCTTTCTCATTTATACCAGAGGCATATCAATACAACCAGCTATGGCAGTTCCAGGCGTGAGATATCAGCAATTGTCAATGCCTCTGACATATTGGATATTATGATGAATTTTGCGATGTTTTACACCATGAGATATTTACACACAGGGAAAAATTTATCAAATGATATCCTTGGGGAATATATTGAAATGGATACCTGTGAATTAAAGGTTCCGAGGGATCTCGGTTTCCATTTAAGGCCGGCTACTCTCGTTGCACGCCTCGCAACATATTATGGAACTAAACTTTCGTTAATTGTCGACGGTAGTGAATATGATGCGAGTAGTCTATTAAGTATCACTTTGGCCGGTGGATTAATTGCCAGAAAAGGGTATAAGACAGTACTTTTTAAGGGTGACAAGAGGGTACTTCATGACCTAAAAATTTTATCACAGTATAATTACGGAGAAGATGAGAAAGGAAACCAAGCCCTACTCCCGCCAGAACTCTCCCATCTGTGGACATAGTGCATAAAAAAGCATGAGATATAATGCTCACGAGCAGAGAATGCTTTTTATCATGCCGTAACAATTCTCAAGATTAAAAGCTAAATCAAAATCTTTGGATAACTCATGTTTCATTAACGAGGTTAGGCTTTTTTCAGTTCCGAGGCTCTCGGGTTTGTCTTTTCAGCAACGTATCGACGGGGGAGTCTTGCCCCCTCCGCATTGCCCCCGCTCTATCGAGCGGAAGGCCTGCGGTTTCCCCCATAGATCCGTCACGAAAAGACAGCGCCCTTTCGCCAGTCACTTCCAAAAAGCCTACCCTCGTTATCAGGGTCGTAAATACATGTTCCGTGGCATCTTTCGAAGGGAGTTTAAGCAAAGCGGGGATTCCACAGGGTGAATCAGGCTTTTCAAAGATTTCAGATAAAAGGTGTTTGATCTAGGAAAGGTTTTGCTCGACTCTCTTTATATCTTCTGGTGTGTCTACTTCAATGGAATCAAAGATTGTTTCCACCACCTTTATTTTAAAACCATGCTCTAATACTCGTAACTGTTCGAGCTTTTCGGCGTGCTCTAATAGGCCATAGGAAAGTTTTGTGAATGCTAATAAGAATTCTTTTCTATATGCATACAGCCCTAAGTGTTTATAATGAGAAGTCTTTATTGATTTTTCATCCCGATAAAAAGGAATGGGTAAACGAGAAAAATAGAGCGCATATCCATTGGTATCCACAACCACCTTTACCTTGTTTGTATCATGGATCTCTTGATCGTCTATAATTTTATGCATAAGAGTAGACATGGGAATTGTTGGGTTTTTTATAAGGGCCTGTATGAGATCAGACAGCATTGATGGCTGAAAAATTGGTTGATCGCCCTGTATGTTCACCACTATATCTCGATCCGCAAGATTAATTGTTTCTACTGCTTCAGCAATCCGATCTGTTCCTGATTGGTGATTTTCACCTGTCATAATTGCTGTACCACCGAATTCCTGAACACATTCATAAATCCTGCGATCATCGGTTGCCACATATATTTCATCCACCTCCGGGCAGGCCTTTGTTTGCTGAAAGACATGTTGAATCATAGGTTTTCCAGCGATCAGGGCGAGGGGTTTTCCATTGAAACGTTTTGATTGATACCGCGCTGGTATTACAGCAACAATTTTCACACTCTATCCTCAACGTTACTGTTTATTCAGGTGCTAAAACCTTTGCAAAACCTAAAAATTTTATTACTCTACTAATGAGGATGGGCTTTTTGGAAATGACTGGCGGCCCGCGACGAGCCTCTCGGCCTAGAGCTCGAGGTCGAAAGGCTCGGCCGAGTCGAAGGGCGCTGTCTTTTCGTGACGGATCTATGGGGGAAGCCGCAGGCCTCCCGCTCGATAGAGCGGGGGCAATGCGGAGGGGGCAAAACTCCCCCTTAGATACGTTGCTGAAAAGACCAGCCCGAGAGCCTTGGAACTAAAGAAAAGTTCATCCTCGTTAAAAAAATATAAGGTATGCAAATGCCTCATGATATAAAAACAACTCGTCAGCAGATGATCGTCCTTTTAAGCGAAAATGATATGAGCGCCAGAGACCTCTCCCAGGCGATG
>Ga0180438_10008020_pt1 | contig 13544 bp, 13 predicted proteins | sample SS_ome_12_FD_132455 | JGI IMG/M metagenome (GOLD analysis project Ga0180438, IMG submission 132455) | Hypersaline lake sediment archaeal communities from the Salton Sea, California, USA - SS_3_D_2 metaG | ecosystem: Environmental > Aquatic > Non-marine Saline and Alkaline > Hypersaline >... | reverse complement strand
GTGGCCCTCTACATGCCCAACTGCCCCCAGTTCGTGATCGCCTACGCTGCCATCCTGAAAGCAGGTGGAATCGTGGTGGCCACGAGCCCGCTCTACTCGGCTCGGGAGGTCGAGCACCAGTTCAACGATTCCGAGGCGGAAACCGTCATCGTCCTCAGCCTGTACTACTCGATGGTCAAGCAGGTTCAGCCCAGGACCAAGGTCAAGAAGGTCATTGTGACCAACATCAAGGAGCACCTTGGCGGAATCGACAAGCTCCTCTTCGGACTGGTTAGAGAGAAGAAAGAAGGACACCGTGTCGAACTGTCCGATGGCGACCTCTGGATGCCTGATCTGCTGGCGAGATACCCTGCAGACAATCCGAATGTAGAGGTCACCGAGGAGGACATCGCCCTCTTCCAGTACACCGGTGGCACGACCGGTGTTCCCAAAGCCGCGGTGATCCTCCATCGAAATCTGGTCGCCAACGCGCTCCAAGCGAGCGCCTTCTTGCCCGATATGAAGATTGCAGAGGAAATCCATCTGGCGGCCATTCCGTTCTTCCATGTCTTTGGTATGGTTGCTGTGATGGCCTGGTCCATGTCCATCGCCGCGACGATGGTCCTGGTGACCAACCCGCGGGATATAGCCGCACTGCTGAAGGCCATCAACAAGTACAAGCCCACGCTCTTCATGGGCGTGCCCACGATGTACCACGCCATCAACTACCACCCCGATATCGACAAGTATGACGTCAAGTCCATCAGAGCTTGCATCAGCGGGTCGGCGCCTCTACCCATGGCTGTGAAGCAGACCTTCGAGGAGTTGACCGGCGGCAAGCTCGTTGAGGGCTACGGCCTCACCGAGGCTCCAACCGCCACACACTGCAATCCCATGTACGGGATGAACGTCGAAGGCAGCATCGGCCTGCCCCTGCCCGATGTAGAGTCCAAGATAGTGGACCTTGAGACCGGCACGAAAGATCTTCCGGTCGGGGAAGTGGGCGAACTCGTACTGCGGTCTCCCAATGTGATGCGGGAGTACTGGAGAATGCCGGAGGAGACCGAGATCGCGCTGCGCGAAGGCTGGCTCTATACGGGCGATATCGGCTTGATGGACAGCAAAGGCTACTTCTACATTGTGGACCGCAAGAAGGATATGATCATCGCCGGCGGCTTCAACATCTACCCCCGAGAGGTGGAAGACGTGCTTTACGAGCATCCCAAGATCCTCGAGGCAGCCGTAGGTGGGATTCCAGACCCGAAGCGCGGTGAAACCGTAAAGGCATGGGTGGTGCTGGAGCCAGGGCAGACAGCCACGGTGGACGAGATCAGAGAGTTCTGTAGAGACAAGCTGGCGAAGTACAAGATCCCCTACTACATAGAGTTCCGCGACACTCTGCCCAAGACCATGGTGGGAAAAGTCCTGCGCAGAGCATTGGCAGAGGAAGAGTTGGCTAAACAAGAAGACTAGGACCGCTTCCTCCTAACCGGGGGCGCAGACGGGGTGGACCAATGGTCCACCCCGTTTTCATTTTACAGGGCTCTAACGCGGCCCTAAGATTGCCGAAACGCGGGCGGTCCATAATGGACGCGAATCTGGAGAGGATCCAGTTCCGGTGTGGAGAGAATGACAAAGAAGGAGGCAGCAAGATGAACAGAAGCAGTATCATTGCGGCAGCGCTGCTCATCACGTTGGTTCTGTCGACGACACCAACGGCTACCGCTGAGGAGTTGGGCGGCAGGGGCAGCATCTGGGCCGAGGGGATAGGGCTGGCCATTCTCCGCGGCTCGGGCGAGGTTCAGATCCAAGGCCACGGCGCGGGCCTCGTGTGGGTCAAAGACGCAGAGTCTATTGAGGCGAGCGGAGAGGGCCACAAATGGGAGATCCCCGAGACGAAGGCCACTGTGCTCGCCGGCTGGTCGGGCACTATACGCATCTCGGGTCACAATATGACCATCTGGATGGTGGGCGGAGTGATCGAGTTCACCGCCTCGGGTGCAGGCAGGGTCTACCTCCGAGGCCGGGGCACATATGAGATCAACGGGTGCCAGGGAGTATGGAGCGGCGCAGGCGAGACCTTGCCTCTGGAAGTGGCGACGGAGAGTCCGTAGCAGCCTCGGGTAGCGAAGCCCCTGTTGGCCGGGCCCGGGCTTTGAGTATCTCCTTCTGAACCCTCATCGGGGTATCCTCTTCAACGGATACCCCCTTTTCGCTTCTCAGTGTCCGATGCTAGTGCACACGCAGATGCCCAACCGATCACCGACATCCCTCGAGGAGGGCTTGAAGCAGTCACGCTTCGGTGGTATAATGGATGTGACTGGAGAGGTCGCATAGTCCGGCCTAGTGCGCACGATTGGAAATCGTGTAGGCGATAAGCCTCGCGGGTTCAAATCCCGCCCTCTCCGCCTTGAGCAGATGAGTACCTCAAGTTATGATGGTGGCGGTCGTGCTAGACGGGGAGCTAGCGGTGCCCTGTACCCGCGCAATCCGCTATAGCGGGGTCGAAACCCTTCTTGAGGTTCTGATCTCTTCGAGACTGCTGGGGAGAAGTGGCGCTGAAGGCCGGGTCCTGCGCGGCAGAAGCCTACGAACCCCGTCAGGTCCGGAAGGAAGCAGCGGTAAGTAGTCACTTCTGGGCGCCGCAGGGCAACCTGGTTGGAGCTAACTGGCTCTGGTAAGTCGGGGGGATCGAGTCGAAGAAGGCTGCACGGCCGCCGTTCTACACCAGGCAAAAGGGGACGGGCACAGCTACTCGCCCCCTTTTTCGTGACTGGCGACGCACAGGTCTTTGCAGGTTGCAGTGATGCCACCCAACACCACATTGGCCCAGCAAGATAGCGTTGGAGTGACGACGAGACCACTGCCTTCCACCAGGCTTCTCTCACGGGTGGGGCTGGCTTCGGTGATACTCGTCTTCCTCCTTGGCAACGCCATGATCCTCGGATACATCGCCACACAGACACAGATCCGCCTGGTGATCAACGATCAAACCTTCACCGCACGCACCCATCAAACCACCGTCGGCGCCCTCCTCGACGAGCTGAGCATCCCCTACACTCCCGAGGACATCGTGATGTCCTCTCTGGACGCCCCTCTGATCGACGGAGGCTCGATTGTCATACGCAAGGCCCTACCCGTCACCTTGCGGGTGGATGGCCGCGACCTCCATCTTCGCACCCACGCCCAAACGGCAGCCGACCTCTTCCGGGAGGCTGGGATCATCCTTGGTAAACATGATCGCATCACGATTGACGGTGAGGATATCGATCCCGATACACCGTTGCGCAACACCACCACCCCCGATCTGAGCGGCGCAGATGCAGCCGCACTATGGTATGAGCCTCCTTTGTGGGTGGGGGTTCACCGAGCCGTGCCCCTCACCGTTCACGATGGCTTGGTGCCTGTGAGCATACTGACCACCGCTTCCACCGTCGGACAAGCCCTGTTTAACGAAGGTATGGTGCTCTATCTGGGCGACGATGTGACTCCTTCCCTGGGAACGCAGCTCTCAGCTGGCATGCAGGTCTATATCCAACGATCCAAGCCCGTAGCCATTCTGGCCGACGGTCGCCGTATAAAGACACGCACCCACGGCGATACTGTGGCGCAGGTACTGGAGCAAGAGGCTATCGACTTGGTGGACAGAGACTACTCCATCCCCGACAAAGAGACCCCTGTCTACGACAACATGACCGTCCAGGTCATCAGGGTACAGGAACAAGTAGTCCTGGAGGAGGAGCCGATTCCCTTCGAGACCATCTGGCAGGGCGACGCGGAGTTGGAGCTGGACAATCAGCGGCTGGATCAAGCCGGAGCCGCGGGTATCAAGAGGCGCCTGGTGCGCATCGTCTACGAGAACTCCGTAGAGACCGAACGGGTGACGGAGGACGAATGGGTAGAGACTCCGCCCACTACGGAGATCATTGCCTATGGCACCAAGATTGTCATCCGAGAGGTGCGAACTTCAGAGGGGATCAAACAATACTGGCGCAAATTCAGAGCATTGGGCACCGCGTACTCGGCATCCACCGCGGGCACTCCGCCTGATGCGCCCTGGTATGGAAGGACCTATATGGGACTGCCCGCGCGGAAGGGGATCATCGCCGTGGACAGGAATGTCATCCCCCTCGGCACCTGGATGTTCGTACCCGGCTATGGCGTCGGCCTCGCAGGAGATCTCGGGGTTCGAGGCAAGCACGTCGACCTATGTTTCGACGAGGACAATCTACCGCGCGGCTTCTATCGCTGGGTTGACGTCTATCTTCTCACACCGGTGCCACCTGCCGACAAGATTCGCTGGATCTTACCATCCTATCCTCGGGAGAGGTAATCCTCTTGGCGGGCGACCAGCTCCGAAGGCCATCCGTGAGCCAGCTGCTGAGGCAGTTCGACATCACACCACGTAAGGGCCTGGGACAGAACTTCCTGATCAGCGAGGGCCTTCTGCGTCGTATCATCAACGCCGCCAATCTCGAGAAAGATGACGTAGTTCTGGAAGTGGGCGCGGGGCTGGGGACCCTAACCCGTGGTCTTGCGGAGCGTGCCGGGCGCGTGATCGCCGTCGAGCTGGATCAGCGTCTCATGCCAGTTCTACGACGGACTCTGGCTCCCTATTCCCACGCCGAGCTCGTGCAGCAAGACATCCTCTCTATCCAGCCCGGAGACCTGGTCTCGCCCCCGTACAAGGTGGTGGCCAATCTCCCGTACTACATTACGTCTGCGATTCTACGCCACTTCTTGGAGGCAGCCGCAAAACCGTCACTCATGGTGGTGACGGTGCAAAAAGAAGTCGCGGAGAGAATCGTGGCTAGCCCCGGAGAAATGAGCCTGCTAGCGGTCAGCGTCCAGTTCTACGGTATCCCCCGGATCGTGACCAAGGCCCCACCTGGAGCCTTCTATCCCTCTCCCCGCGTGCACTCGGCGGTAGTCCTCATTGATCTTCACCAAGAGCCAGTCACCGCTGGAGTAAATGTAGCGGCCTTCTTCGACACGGTGAGAGCGGGTTTCGCGCAACGCCGCAAACAGCTGCGCAACTCCCTTTCGCAAGGATTGAAGTTGCCCGCACAGGAAGTCGTCGAGGCTCTGCACCGGTCAGGGATTGGCGAGAAACAGCGGCCCCAGGAACTGAGCGTCGAGCAGTGGGTGCATCTGACGCGAGAGCTGACTGAGCTAGGCCCTGGGGAAAGAACGGAGTAGTAGGACCAGTCCAGCGCTAGCGATCCGGGCACCTCACCTTCAAGGCTCCAGGCACCACGCTGAACCTGGCAGGTGTGTGGCCAATGACCTCACCATCCACGCTAATCCAGACAGACTTTTCCGTCTCCACCGCCACCTGCCCAACCTGGAAGTATTCCCCTTTCTCGTGCTCGATGTGCGTGCCCCGATAGATCTTGGGGAAGAGCGCCCAGATCTTGGGCCACGACATGTCCCGTACGAGGAACACGTCCAGCGCGGCGTCGTTCATTTCCGCCAGAGGAGCCACCTTGAGCCCGCCCCCGGCGTACATGCCGTTGAGAGTCTCCACCAGAAGAAGCTTCTCGTCGAACCGCACCTGTCCGTCCACGCTCACCTTCATTCTGCACGCCCGGCCATGCCCCTGCACGGCTGTGCGGTAGAGGCTGACCACGTATCCCAGCCCGCCTCCCAGCGCGTGCCTGAAGCGTCGAGGTGTGTTCCGCACGACCTCGGTGCCAAAGCCCACGTCGGCAACCACGGCGTAGTATCTCTGGACGCGCGCACCGTCTTCGCCTTGGCATTCCGCCAACCCCAGATCTATGGTTCGTACAGCCCCCGATGTCAGCGCGTGGCATGCCTCCTGCCAGCTCCAGATATCCAGACTGCGCAGGAAATCGTTCCCTGCGCCCAGGGGCAGGGCCGCCACAGCCGTCTCCGAACCAACGGCTGCGTTCACCACTTCATTGACCGTACCATCGCCTCCCACGGCTACGATGGCCCCATACCCCTCCGATACTCCTCGACGAGCAAGCTCCAGACCGTGCCCTTCGTGCTCAGTGTACCGCACGTGGCAGTGCAAGCCGCCGTCTCTCAGCAGACTCTCCATCTTGGCCAAGTGTTTTCCCGCCGCGCGACTTCGGAGAGGGTTGGTGATCAAGAGTGTCCTATCGCTTTCCATCCTCTGCGTCCATCTTGCGACCTGCCACGTCACAGATCTGTTCCCGCAGTATAGCACATCCCATCGCCGACTGCCTTTCCGAAGCCCCCTCCTCAGCGCAGTCTCCCCCCAGCGTCTTTGGGCTTCACCTCAAGGTGCTCTTTGCTGAGCAACGCTGCGCTGGATATAATGGACATGGGCGAGAGGACGGCCAGATAAGGCCCCAGACTGGGACCTGATAGTCCCCAGGACACGTGCCCTGTTCCGATTCTCTGATATTGGGGAAGAAACGGAGACTACCATGGAACTTGATCGTTATGTGCGCCAGATGGTGTTCCCTGGGGTGGGTGAGGACGGGCAACTAGCACTGCTCAACTCAGCAGTGGCCGTGATCGGATGTGGTGGGCTGGGTACGCACGTCGCCGACAATCTAACACGAGCTGGCGTGGGCCGCCTGAGGCTTGTGGACAGAGACCGCGCAGAACTCAGCAATCTGCAGCGGCAGCTCCTCTTCGACGAGAAGGACGCGGCTGCGAGCCTCCCCAAGGCGGAGGCAGCCGCCAGAAAGCTGAGAACTATTAACTCACAGGTCCAGGTGGAACCCCTGATCGCTGAGGTGGGCCAAGACAACGTAGAGCGAATCGTGGGCGACGTCGACGTAGTGCTCGATGGTTGCGACAACTTCGACACCCGTTATCTCATCAACGACGCCTGTGTCAAGCTCGGCATTCCCTGGGTATATGGGGGCGCCGTAGCCAGCTACGGGATGAGTATGACTATTCTCCCCCACCAGACAGCCTGTCTCCGCTGCGTCTTTCCACGGAAGCCTCCACAGGAGACCATGGTCACCTGTGAGACCGCGGGAATCCTTGCCTCCACAGTAGCGGTGGTCGCAGCGATCCAGTGCAGCGAGGCACTCAAGATCCTCCTGAATCGGGGTCACCGAAACGAAGGTTTGATACACATCGATCTCTGGGAAAACACATTCGAGGCCTTTTCCGTTCAGGAGCCGAACGAGAAGTGTCCGGCATGTGGCCAGGGCAGATACGAGTTCCTGGAACTGCCCTAGGCCGCGGCTACCGTCGCGAAAGACTACTGGCCTGGAGATCACTCACCCGACCCAGCCCGGCACTCGGGGCAGAGGCCGACCAAGTCGATGTGCACACGCTCGATCAGAAAGTCCTGTTCCTCGCTGACCTGGGCGAGCGATGTTTCCACCGACGAGTTGTAGAACTCCACGACGCGGCCGCAACCAGAGCAGATCAGATGATAGTGCTCCGTATCCTCGGCGGCTTCGTAGTGGTGATGTTCCTCATCGAGATGGACCTCGGCGATCAGGCCCAGCTCCTTCAGCAGATTGAGGTTGCGATAGACTGTGGAGAGACTGATGCGCGGGTCGCGCCTTCGTGCACGATGGTAGATCTCGCCAGCGTCCAGATGCCCGCCGCTCTTCCGGATGATCTCGAGAAGCAACCTGCGCTGCGGAGTGATGCGCTTGCCCTCGGCACGCAGGATCTTCAGCTCCCCCTCATCCTTGGACGCCATCTCACCACCTCGCCTAGCGCCTAGGTGCGGCCGCGATCCCTCTCCTGGTCCTCCTGACGGCGGACCACAGCATCTGTCATGCGGGCCACGCGGGCCATCTCCACGACGTCGTGGACCCGAACGATGCTGGCTCCGTTGGCTATGCCTATGGCCACCATGGCTGCGGTACCTTCTATCCGCTCCTCGGGCGGCAAGTCCAGAGTGTAGCCGATGAAGGACTTCCGCGACGGACCTAGCAGGATTGGTCTCCCCAGTACCTTCAGTTCCGAGAGGTTTGCCGTCAGATACAGATTCTGCTGAACTGTCTTGCCGAAGCCAATCCCCGGATCCACAATGATCTTCTCTCTCTGGACCCCAGCGTCCAACGCCAGGGCGATGCTCCCACGCAGCTCTCGGATGATATCCCCCAATAGGTCCTGGTACTCCACTCCCTGGTAGTGGCCACCCAGTCGCTCTGTCTGGACAGCATCCTTCGGCCGGCTCCGGTTGTGCATGAGCACAAGAGGAACCTGACGCTGAGCGACCACGTCAGCCAATTGGGGATCCATGCGCAGGCCCCAAACGTCGTTGACCAAGTCCGCGCCCGCGGCCAGCGCCTGCACGGCCACCTCTGATCGGTAGGTATCGATAGATATGGGAGCGTCCACCTGCTGAGCGACCGCCTCCACAACGGGCAGCACCCGCCTCAGCTCCTCCTCGACTCCCACCGGCTCCGAGCCAGGCCTGGTCGATTCGCCCCCAACGTCTATCAGATCCGCGCCTCCTTCTACCATGCGCTCGGCCTGCTCCACCGCCCGCTCGACGTCGTATCCCAGACCGTCTCCGGAGAACGAATCGGGCGTGACATTCACCACGCCCATGACGTATGTTCTCTCCTCCCAGTTGAAGACGTGGCCTCCGATTTGGAGGGGCGTCAGCTCCTCTCCGGCGTAGCGGGCCAGGGCTTGCTCCAACTCCGTGGCTATGGCCCCCAAACTCTTCAAAGGCTGCATACGCAGCTTCCTTGTCAGATCCTCGAAACGACGCTGGCTGCCCAGTATCAGGACATCGCTCACCGCTTGCTTCGTGGAGTAGACATCGCGCGAGGTGACCACCTCACCGCCGCGAGCTAGCATCTCCTGCTTGATGATGTTGGCGGCCGCAAAATTCAGTCCCTCGAGTTTCACCGCCCGGAAGGAAGCCTTAGGCGCCATGATCTTGATGCCCGGCGAAGAGGCGCCTATCTTCTCCATCTCCGACCGTATCTTGGCAGGAGTATCAAGATTGAGAACGCGTGCATTGAAGCTCTCTGTCAAGACGTCCTACCCCCCACCTGACTGCGAGTTGCCGAGAATGGAGAAGAACTCAGACCTCGTGGCAGGCTGGGTGCGAAAAATGCCCCGGTTGGCTGAGGTGACGAGGCGGCTGCCCGGCTTCCTGATGCCTCTCATGGTCATGCACAGATGCTCAGCCTCAACGACCACCCCCACACCCCGGGCTACTAGCGCCTCCATAATGGTGTCTGCCACCTGTCCCGTCAGCCGCTCCTGGAGTTGTGGCCTTCGAGCCAAGACGTCCACCACGCGGGCCAGCTTGCTAATCCCCACCAACCTGCCCCTGGGGATATACCCGACGTGTGCCACCCCATGGAATGGAAGGAAGTGATGCTCGCACATGGAGTAGAAGGGAATATCCTTCAACACGACCATCTCTTCGTGCTCTTCATCTTCGAAGGCTACAGCCAGGATCTCCCTCGGGTCCTGGTGCAGACCCGAGAAAAGCTCAGCATACATGTCCGCAATTCGGGTCGGCGTGTGGACTAGTCCTTCTCTCGTCGGATCCTCTCCGATGGCGGCAATCATCTCTTCCACCGCGTGTCTGACCCTGTCTCGGTCGATCACTTTCCAATCCCTCCGTCAAGAAGCTCCGCCCTCGGCCGAGCAGTTCATCACCATCACCTGCGTCTCCGATGGCAATCCGCTCTTCTTGATCTTCAGCACATCCTGAGGAACGACCTCCTTGACTCCCATCTCCTTGAGAAACTGATCCACAGGCTGTAGCTTCAATCCCCGCAATTGCTCCGTCTTGTAGTGCATGGGGATCACTATCCTGGGTTCCACCAAGCTGATAACTTCAGACGCTTCGGCAGCCCCTAGGGTGGAACCACCTCCCACCGGAACCAACAACACATCGACGTCGCCCATTTCCTCGACCTGCGACTGAGTGGGCACACGGCGCAGGTCTCCTAGATGGCATACGGTGATGCCGGAGAAGTCGAAGAGATACATGGTGTTGCGGATGCCTTCCTGCTTAGCCTTATTTCGGCTGTACGTGGGAATGCCGATGACGAAGACGCCCTTTATCTCATACTCTCCTGGGCCGCTAACAACTCTGGGCTTTCCCTTTACGGCCTTCACATTGGCGTGATCAGGATGATCGTGGGTGACCGTTACAACGTCCGCTCGCAGCTTCGGCAGGCGGTATCCGATGTCCCCGCCGTAGGGATCAGTGACCACCGTCCCGCTTCTGCTGCGTAGTCTGAAGCACGAGTGGCCATACCAGGTAATCTGCATAGTATTCCTCCACAGCCGACGGCAGATTCCGTCAAGTGCTGTTTCCCATTATACGCCAGGCGACGCCAAACAAAAAGCAAGAGGCCCCACGCCGAAGCAGGCCTTCAATGGGTCTCAACGATCGCTCGGCCAGCGTCCGGCCAACACCAACCGATATCCCATGCATCTTCAAGGCCCCACTCCTTTGCTTCTCACCCGAGTTGTGATACCATTGACCGGTCACTGAGCGCTCCGCCCGCAGCGGCGACGGTACAATGCCCATAGCGGTCGCGCGCCAGAAACAAACCATCCGCTGGAGGGTTCCGGGTTGCTGAACCACCCGGGCCTGGCGAGGTCAACTCGAGAATCGACTAGCAGGATAATCGATGGGTCCAACTATCCTACATCTCGGCCGCTTATCCATCTCCTCCTACGCGGCCTTCGTAGGCCTGGGGATTCTCCTCGGCCTTGCAGTAGTCTATTTGGAGAGCAGATGGAGAGGGGCCAACGTCATCTCTGCAATCGACGCGGCCCTCTGGTCCCTGCTGGCCGGCATCCTAGGGGGACGTCTAGCCTACGTAGCCATCTATTGGCCCTACTTTTCCTCACACCCGAGACAGATCGTCTCGCTCTCGCAAGGCGGTCTTGCGTTCCAGGGGGCATTCCTGTCGGGCGTGTTGGGGCTGGTGGCCTACAGCTTGTGGAACCGGAAGTCCTTCTGGGAACTGGCGGATCTCCTGGCCCCGGGGCTGGCCCTGGGGCAGGCTGTCGGGTGGATAGGTTGTCTACTCAGCGGGTGCGGCTACGGTCTGGTGACGAGAGGGTCGCTGGCCTATGATCTCAGGGACATCTATGGAATCATGGCCTTCAGGTACCCTAGCCAGGCCATGATCAGCGCCCTCAACCTAGGTATCTTCGCGGTCCTGTCGGTCCTGCCCAGAACCAGGATCAGCCAGCGCCTGAGGCCAGGCACGTTGGCTGTCCTCTATCTCGCCCTCAATGCGGCGGGTCTGTTCTTCCTGGAATTCCTGCGCGCAGACGAGACGCTGTACTTCGGCTCGTTGCGCTGGAGTCAAATAGTGGAAGCCGTAGAGTTCGCGTCGGCCCTCCTGGCCCTGGTTCTCCTCTGGGCATGGCGCAAGAGGGTCGACGCGTCAGAGCCCTAGCTCCCAGCAGCACTCCGCAAGGTTAGCGGATCTCGACGACGGCGCCAGCACCTTCCAGCTTCGCCTTGGCTTGCTCAGCCTCTTCCTTGTTGATGCCTTGCCTGACCGGACTGGGGACGCCCTCCACCAGTTCCTTGGACTCTCTGAGCCCCAAGTCTGTCAGCTCACGCACGGCCTTGATGACCTGGATCTTCTGAGCGCCAAAATCCTTGAGGACAACGTCGAACTCAGTCTTCTCCTCCTCCTCAGCGGCGGCGGCTGGCGCCACCCCAGGAGCGGCGGCCACGGCCATCATCGGTGCCGCGGCGCTAACCCCGAACTTCTCTTCCAGAGCCTTCACAAGCTCCGACAGCTCCAAAACGGTCATTGAACCTAGAGCCTCGATGATCTGATCCATCGACATTCCGGCTTCCTTCGCTGCTGCCTTCTTCTTGGTCGTCTTCTTGCTTGCTTTCTTTTCCTTCTTCTCTTCCTTCTTTTGCTCGTCCGCCATGATTAGCTCCTTTCCTGTCGGGAACAATCAGATTCCCGCTATCTATGCTTCAGCTTCGCCCAACTGCCCCACACGGGCCTGTAGCACCTGCACCAGGTCCCGCAACGGCGCGTTCAGCACATTGACCAATCCAACCAGCGGCGCTGCTATTCTGGCAACGACCTCTGCGATCAGGACTTCGCCCGAAGGCAGCGAGGCCAGATCGGAGATCTGAGCCGCGTCCAGCAATCCGTCGCCCAACAGACCACCCCTAATCGATAGCACCTTGCTTTCTTTGCTGAAGTCCACCAGGATCTTGGCCGATCCAGGTATGTCTTCATAGCAGAATCCGATCGCTGTGGGGCCATCGAATAGGGACTGCTCCCAGGGCAAATTTGCCTGCTCCAAGGCCAGCTTCACCATACTGTTCTTCACTACATGGAAGCCGGTCTCCTGTTCGCGCAACTTGTTCCGCAACTCAGCCATCTGGGCTGTGTTCAGACCTCTGTAGTCCGTCATGATTATGGCAGTGCTGCGCGATAGCTTCTCGGCCAAATCCTCAACTATCTGTTCTTTCTTCTTCCGAGATATGGCCATCAGTTCTCACCTCCTCGGCGGACAACCCGAGTTCCACTGTGGGACCATCCCACTTCACACAGGTCACACCGCCCTCTGTCAAAATCGTCTGTGTCAGGTTGTCCGGGTAGTCAGCCATGAAGTGCACCTCCTTGATGCCCGCATTGACAATCATGCGCGCGCAAAGGGAACATGGCTTGTACGTGCAGTACAATGTGCTACCCAGCAATCTAATTCCTTCGCGGGCGGCCTGCACGATAGCGTTCTGCTCTGCGTGCAAGCCAAAACAGTATTCCTGGCGCGTGCCGGACGCGATGCCGTTGTTTTCCCTTATGCACCCTCCTCGCTCAGCGCAGTGCTTCATACCTCTCGGTGGACCATTGTATCCTGTGGACAACAACTGCCGGTCACTGTTGACTATCACGGCGCCTATCTGGTGCCTCAAACAGACGGAACGCGAGGCCACGACCTGGGCAATAGACATGAAGTACTCATCCCAACTTGGTCTCATCTCACCACATCCCCGGCGCCAAATCGAAGGTCACTTCGGCATACCGGCATCACGCCGCAGCCTGCACTCTGCCCACTCCCAGCTGTGCTCCCAGAGATGCAGCCCCTTGCTCAGAGCAACGATCTCTCCATCCTCCAGCTCCAGACCCGAGGCCAGCTCCTCTTTCAGAAGCTGTGTGGCCGCCAGGTTCACGGGAAACCCGCCCCAGAGATCCCAGGACCTGTAGTACTCTACGAAGTGAAGCGCACCATCCTGCACCCGCGTGTCAATCAGTCTCAGACAGGGCGGGTGCTCAAGGCCGATACTCGATGCGTCGCCTATGGTGATACATCCTTGGTTGGTGTTGGGACCCTGCCTGTATTTTTCCATCAGGGGGAGCAGCTGTGGGTGCACATAGCTCCCGTACGTGTAGTCCTCGTGGGGCTGCTTGTCAGGTCCCACAAAATAGGAGTGATAGTACTCCTCAACATACTCCATGGTTGTCGGTGGGGGAATCCCCACCCCAGGCGGCATCGGTGGCACCAGAGGTCGCTGACCCGGGTTGGTGACTTTCAGCACGACGAACTCCAGCTCCCTGCGCCTCTTGCCGGTGAAGCTTCCCTGGTCGACGATATACTCCCGCCCTTCGTCCAGTACCTTGCCCAGAAGG
>Ga0180438_10008019_pt1 | contig 13548 bp, 3 predicted proteins | sample SS_ome_12_FD_132455 | JGI IMG/M metagenome (GOLD analysis project Ga0180438, IMG submission 132455) | Hypersaline lake sediment archaeal communities from the Salton Sea, California, USA - SS_3_D_2 metaG | ecosystem: Environmental > Aquatic > Non-marine Saline and Alkaline > Hypersaline >... | reverse complement strand
GAAACTCGGAGCGGTCAAGCACCTGACCTTCCCGCCCGTCCGCGCACAGCAGTTTCGCCTCAACATTCTCGAGGCCACCAACGTCCCCACCCTCCACGAGATCGAACTGTTCGCCGAGTGAGCGGCGTATGGATGCAGGCGAGCTTCGTTCCGCCACGACCGGCCTCGTGCCGGTGGAGCGCTGATTGGTGCACTACCAGCCGCGCCAACCGCGCCCCTCCCGCCACCACCGGGCGAGCATGCCGGCGCCGCGAGGATCCGGAGCAGCCCGACCTGCCCTTCGAGCCCTGAGCAGCGCCTCAGGTTCATCCCCTTCCGGCACTTGGCAGCGCCGGGATCCGGGGTATAATGCGACCGTCAGCCTTGGGCGCGGTCCCCAAGGCGCCTTCGCGGCCCTGATCGTGGGCAGGCACACCTCGGGAACGCAAGAACAACGGGTGTTCTGGAGCAGAGCCATGACGGCCATCGCCCCCCGCTCCCCCCAGACTTCCCGCCCCCGGGCCCAGCCGCCCGCCCACGGGAAACGGAGCTTCCTATCAGCTCAACCATGTTTGCCACCAAGCTGCTGCTGTCTGCGATGAGTTGCATCCTGGCGGTTGGCGCATCGGCCCTGGCGCAGGGCTGGAGGCCTGCCTGGAAGCCCGACGCGACCTCGCCGTTCGAGGTCGGAACGCAACTGCGGCCCTGGACGATCCGCGACGAGGGGCTGGACACCATCCTGGACAACTGCCAGTCCATGGCCGGCGTGAACAACATCTACGTGATCGTTGTCATGCACCAGGAGCACCGGCCCTTCCAGGCCCCGAAGTTTCCCCACAACCCGGCACGGAGCACGTTCCAGGCGGAGGACTCGCGCGTCTCGTTCTTCCCGGACATGAGACGCTACGGCAAGATCAAGCCCGTGCTGTCGGACCACGAGTGGATCCGCAAGACGGACTGGCTGCGGCTGGTCGTGGAGGCGTGCCGCAAGCGAGGGCTCGGAGTCGGCGCGGAGATCTCCCACTTCCCGATCCCCAAGGCCCTGCTCAAGAAGAACCTTGACTGGCAGCAGAAGACGATCGACGGAAAGGGCCGGGGGATCTTCTTCTGCCCTCACCATCCGGACGTCCGCCAGTACCTGCTCGCCCTGTTCGGCGACATCGCCGCCAACTACGACGTGGATTACATCCAGACCTGCCAGTACGTGTTCACCGCGAACGACATCGACGACAACGGGTGCTGCTTCTGCCGTCACTGCATCGCGGCGGCGAAGTCGGCGGGGTTCGACCTGCAAGCCGCCATCCCCGTCCTGCGTGCGAACAAGAACGCCCAGCCGCAGCGAGGCCAATGGCTGGCCTTCCGGCGAGATGCGACCACGGCGCTGTATCGCGAGATCACCGAGACGATCCGAAAGGCGAACCCCAACTGCCATCTGCGTCTGAATGACGTCTACTCATGGCGTGGCCGCGACCCTTCACGCACGGGGCTGGACATCCAGGCGGTGGGACGGCACCTCGGCTCTCTGGTCAACCAGGACCACCAGGAACAGCTTGGCCGAGCGAACGAGGACTTCGCGGCCAGGAAGAGGTGGCTGGCCGCCAACCGCAAGCACCTGGGTCCGGACAAGCCCCTGATCAGCGGCATTGCCCCCCGAATGAAGGCGACCCCGGAACTCGTTCGCAGGGGGATTAGGGCCGCCGTGCAGCACCCGGCCAAGATCAACGGATTGGCGATGAAGCACTATGACGGCGCGTCCTTCTCGCTGCTGCGGGCGTTCAAGCAGGGCATGATCGAGGCCGGCGTCCAGGGCCTGACGCCGACGATCGGCGAAGAGGTCGAGGAGATGAAGCTCGAAGGCTACCGGCGATCCAGGAAGGAGCTCGCCGAAGAGTGGGGTGTGGAAACCGCGGGGACGGGGCGGGCCTCCTGCACGTTCGACCAGCCCTCGGGCGTCTACGATGTCCGCATCACCTACTTCGACGGGAAGGGAGGCGCCAGCCGCGTCAAGCTGCTGGTGGCCGGCGTTGAGAAGGCCTCCTTCACAATGGACGAGAACTGCGACTGCTGGCGGTGGCGCCGGTTCAAGGCCGTCCGGGTGAACAAGGGCGACACCGTCACCCTCGTCGGCCAGGCCGACGGCAAGGACGAGGCCCGGCTGGACTACATCGAGTTCATCCACCGCCAGGCCGAGGCGTCACCGTAGGGGACGTCAGGTTGTGGTCTGCGCTTGCGGGTGCTGACAGACGCGATGGAATCGTCACAAAGGCTGACGGCGGTCGTCGGCAAGAGGCGTCGGGCAGACCCCGGTTGAGAGGCCGTTTCCCGGCTCGCCCACGACGAGAAGAAGGCGAGAAGAAGGGGTCAGGTCTTGCGAGAAGAAGGGGTCAGGTCTTGAATTTTTAGTTTTTGCTGCTGGTCTCCGCGTCGAGCCCGCAGTCGTGCGTCAGATCCGCTGCTGGGGGGCACAGCGGGTTCAACGCGGACCACATCCCCGACAAGGGCGAGCACCCCATCCGCTACTTCGGCTGCTACTCCAACAAGGCCCGAGGCGCGCGCCAGGCAAGCCCGTGCCGAGAAGGTGCCCGACGCTTCCGGCGACCACCCCTTCGCCCGCAGCCGGGCCCAAGGCGAGGCATCCATCCTGCGATTCGGACTCGGCGCCGACGTACGAGGTCGATCCCGACTTCCTCGAATACCAGCGCCGCGAGAGCCAGGGGCAGCCGGACCTGCCCTTCGGGCCCCGAGGAACCTGTAAGTTCCACTCGTTCCTTTACTTGACCGAGCCGGCTTCGGGGGTACAATGCGCCCGTCAGCCTTGGGGGCGATTCCCAAGGTGCATTTGCGGCCCTGACCGCGGGCGAATGGAACTTGCCGAGCCGCAGGAAGCGGGATTCCGGCGGGTGACCAGGACGACCATCCCGTGGCGTCGCAGTGAAGGGAACGGAACCATGCGTGAACGACGAGTGTGTCGGCCGGTCCGGACAACGGTCTGCTTTGTGCTGTCGGGGGTGATGGCGACTTCGCTGCTTGCGGCGGCGACGAACGCGCCGAGCGGCGGCGGGGCGTCGGCGCGTGAGATCCTGGCCGCCACCGGCGTCCGGGGCGGGCTGGTGGTGCAGGTCGGCTGCGGGGACGGGCGCCTGGCGGCAGCGCTTGGGGCGAAGAAGGGCTTCCTCGTCCACGGGCTCGACGCCGACCCCGCCCGCGTCGAGGCCGCCCGCGAACACGTTCGCTCGGCCGGGCTGTACGGGCGGGTCGCCATCGATCACCTGACCGACCCCTCTCGCCTGCCGTACGCCGACAACCTGGTGAACCTGGTGGTTGCGGGGGCGTCCTCTCGCGTCCCCCGGGCCGAGATCAGCCGCGTGCTGTGCCCCAACGGCGTGGCGTACGTGCAGGGCGCCGACCGCCGCTGGACGAAGACCGTCAAGCCCCGCCCGCGCCAGATCGACGAGTGGACACACTACCTCTACGACGCGTCGAACAACGCCGTCTCCCACGACGCCGCCGTCGGCCCCCCGAGGCATCTCCAGTGGGTCGGCAGCCCGAAGTGGGCCCGCCATCACGACCACATGGCCAGCATGTCGGCCCTCGTGGCCGCCGGCGGGCGGATCTTCTACATCATGGACGAAGGGCCGAAGGAGACCATCCTCCTGCCGCCCGTGTGGTACCTCGTCGCGCGCGACGCCTTCAACGGCGTGGTGCTCTGGAAACGCCCCATCGAGACGTGGTGTACGACGATGTGGCCGCTGAAGAGCGGACCCAGCCAACTGCCCCGCAGGCTCATCACCGACGGCCGGGCCGTCTACGTCACGATGGGCATCGACGCGCCCGTGTCGGTGCTGGACCCCGCGACGGGGCAGACGCGCCGAACGCTCGAGGGCACGAAGTTCGCCGAGGAGATGATCCTCTCGAACGGCGTGCTGTTCGTGCAGTGCCTCAAGGGCCCGTCGCGGCTGAACAGCTACCGCGCGAAGGCAACGGACATCTGGCGCAACTGCCGCCCGGAGGAGGGCGCCTGGGACCGCAAGCGGCGGACGGTGGCGGCGATCGACCTGGCGAGCGGGCGGGCGCTTTGGCAGGGCGATCACGCGGTGGCGCCGCTGACGCTCACCGCCGACGCGAAACGCGTGTACTACTTCGACGGCGAGCGCGTGGTGGGGCTCGACCGCACGGACGGGCGGAGGCTGTGGCAGTCGGAGCCGACGAAGGCGAGCAAGTCCCTCGCGCCGGCGTACAGCCCGACGCTGGTGGTCCACGGCGAGACGGTGCTCCTGTCGGCGGAGACGGGTCGGCGGCGGACGGCGGCCAGCATGCACGCCTTCGACGCGGGCACGGGGCGCAAGCGGTGGTCCGCGCCGCACCTTCGCGGCGGGCACCAGTCGCCGGAGGACCTGATCGTCATGCAGGGGCTCGTGTGGTGCGGGTCGGCGAAGCCCACCGGGCGAGACCTCGCCACCGGCGAGAAGAGGAAGGAAGTTCCCCCGGACGACAAGGCATACTACTTCCACCACCGCTGCCACCGGGGCAAGGCGACGGACCGCTACCTGCTCCAGTCGAGGACGGGCATCGAGTTCATCGATCCCGTCGCCAAGCACTGGGTGAACAACAACTGGGTCCGCGGCGGGTGCATCTACGGCATCATGCCGTGCAACGGGCTGATCTATGCCCCGCCGCACTCCTGCGGGTGCTACCTCGAGAGCAAGCTGTTCGGCTTCAACGCCCTGGCCGCCGCCTCGCCCCTGCTGGACGAGCTGAAGCGAGGCCCGACGAAGGGGCGCCTGGAGAGGGGGCCCGCCTACGGCAAGGCGCGGCCGGGCGAGATGGCCCCCGCCGCGAGGGACTGGCCCACCTACCGCCACGACGCCGCCCGCAGCGGCGCGTGCGAGGCCTCGGGCCCGAAGAAGCTCGGTCTCGCCTGGGCCGCCGACGTGGGCGGACGCCTCAGCAGCGTCACCGTGGCGGGCGGTCGCGTCTACGTGGCCGCCGTCGACACGCACACGGTCCACGCGCTCGACGCGGCCTCGGGCAAGCGCCTGTGGGCCTACACGACCGGCGGGCGGGTCGATTCGCCCCCGACCATCCACGGCGGGATGGCGATCTTCGGCTCGGCGGACGGGTGGATCTACGCCGTTCGGGCCGCCGACGGGGCACTGGCGTGGCGTTTCCGTGCCGCCCCGCTGGACCGGCGGGTCGTCGCGTTCGAGCAGCTCGAATCGTGCTGGCCCGTCAGCGGCAGCGTGCTGGTCAGGGGCCGGACGGTCTGGGCCGTCGCGGGGCGGTCGGCGTTCCTTGACGGCGGGCTGCGCATCTGCCGGCTGGAGGCCGACACCGGACGCCTGCTGTCCGAGACGGTCGTCGACTACGGCCAGACCGACAGCAGCCGCGAGCTGCACGCGAAGCTCAAGGGCTGCTGCGACATGCCGACGGCCCTGCCGGACATCCTCGCCAGCGACGGGCGGCACGTCTACCTGAGGGCCCAGCCGATCGACCTCGAAGGCCGCCTCGAAAGCACCGTGCCGCTTCTGGCCAACGACCAGGTCGGCAAGTGGGCGCACCTCTTCGCCCGCACCGGCTTCCTCGACGATGCGTGGTTCTCGCGGTCCTATTGGATCTACGGACGGGGCATCGTGGGGCTGCACGGCTACCCGGCCGGGTTCGAGCAGTGGTGCGAGCCCGCCTGGTACGCCCCGTCGGGGCGGCTGCTCGTCTTCGACGACAAGACCGTCTATGGCTTCGGCCGCAGGCCCGAGTACCAGTGCAACTCCGCGGTGTACGAGTACCGCTTCTTCGCCGCCCAGCGGGCGCCGTCGGCCGAGGCGTACAAGGACGCCATCGCGAAGGTGACGGAGAAGGGCAAGCCGAAGGGCTTCCACTCCGACTGGAAGCTGCGGCGGGGCTACCCGCGGTCGAAGCTCAGCGCGGCCAACTATCGCTGGGCCGTGGACAAGCCGCCCTTCCAGGCGCGGGCGATGGTCCTGGCCGGCCGGACGCTCTTCGCCGCCGGGCCGCCCGACGTGCTGGACGAGGCGGCCGCGTTCTTCGGGCCCGACGAAAAGGCGCAGAAGACCGCGCTGGCCGAGCAGGTCGCCGCGTTGAAGGGCCGACGCGGCGGGCGCGTGTGGGCAATTGCCGCCGCGGGGGGCGAGAAGCTCTCCGAGAACGCGCTCGACGCGCCGCCGGTGTTCGACGGCATGGCCGCTGCGAACGGTCGACTGTACCTGGCGACGATGGACGGGAAGGTGCTCTGCCTTGGCGCCTCGGCGGCGGTGGCGGGGCGGTAGGGGCACCGGCGGCGCCAGGTGGCGGCGAGGTCGGCGCCCGTTCCGGCACGACGGGAGTGCTTGGCAGACTCTCGGGGCGTGGTGGAATCGTCGGCCCGGTCCGCCGCAGTCGTGGACGAGAGTCCGTTCAGCGAATCTCCAGATGCGGGAGACACCATCGTGAAGTCCGTTGCCCGGCATGTGTCCGGCGTCCGCGTGCAGGGGGTGTACGTGATTCTCGTGCTCCTCGGTGTCGTGGGCGTCATGCACGGCAAGTCGCCCGCCAGCGAGCGCCCGAACGTGCTGTTCCTCGCCGTGGACGATCTTCGGCCCGAGCTGGGCTGCTACGGCGTGGGGCAGGTCAAATCGCCTCAGATCGACGCCTTGGCCAGTCGTGGCGTGACGTTCACGCGCGCGTACTGCCAGCAGGCCGTCTGCAACCCCTCGCGTGCGAGCCTGATGACGGGCCTGCGCCCGGACTCGATCCGCGTCTGGGATCTGGTGACCGATTTCCGCACCACGATCCCTCATGCGGTCACCCTCCCCCAGCACTTCCGCAAGCACGGCTACCGCGCGGTGTCGTACGGGAAGGTCTACCATAACACTTTCCCGGACAACGCCTCGTGGGACGAGCCGCATCGCTGGCCCAGGAAGGCCGGGCTGTGGTCCGCCGGGGCCAGGCGTCAGCACGCCGCGTTCCGACGGAAGATGAGGGCCGCGGGCGAGAGCGAGGCGGCGATCCGGCGGGTGCGTCCGCGAGCCGTCGAGAGTGTCGACATCGCCGATGGCGACCACGTCGACGGCGCGATCGCCGACCAGGCCATCGCCGCCCTGCGGGAGCTGGCGAAGGGGGAGCAGCCCTTCTTTCTGGCGGCCGGTTTCATTCGGCCGCACCTGCCCTTCGTGGCTCCCCGGAAGTACTTCCGGCTGTACGATCGCGAATCGATCCGACTGGCCGGCAACCAGTTCCTGCCGCGCGGGATGCCGGCCGTGGCGTTCGGGGGCGGCTCGCTGGGCGGTTTCTACGAGCTGCGGGACTACATGGACTACCGCGACGCGGCTTCGCCCTTCGATCGCCCGTTGAGTGAGCAGCGGCAGCGGGAGCTGAAGCACGGCTACTACGCGTGCGTGTCGTTCATCGATGCGCAAGTCGGGCGCCTCATGGCCGAACTCGGCCGGCTCGGCCTGGCAGAGAATACGGTGGTCGTTCTGTGGGGCGACCACGGCTGGAAGCTCGGGGAGCACGGCGGCTGGTGCAAGCAGACCAACTACGAGATCGACACCCGCTCGCCGCTGATCATTCGTGCGCCGGGCGCCCGCGCGAAGGGCAAGCAGTGCAGGTCCCTCGTCGAGTTCGTGGACATCTACCCGACGCTCTGTGACCTCGCAGGCCTGCCCGTGCCCGGTTTCCTTGAAGGCAAGAGCCTCGCGCGGCTGCTGTCCGACGTGTCGGCGAAGGTCAAGGACGAGGCGATCAGCCAGTTCCCGCGCCGCCACAAGAAGCGTCGGTACATGGGGTACACCATGCGAACCGACCGCTACCGGTTTGTCGAATGGCGGGACCGGAAGACGGGCGAGCCCCTGGCGACGGAACTCTACGACCATGCGAAGGACCCGCAGGAGAACACGAACATCAGCGACCGGCGTGAGATGCAGGGCACGGTCCGGTCCTTGCGCAAGCGGCTGCATCAGTTGGTTCCCCCGGCCCCGCAGGAGGTCGCCCCGCCGGCAGCCGGACGGCCCGTGCTGAAGATCGTCAACGAGCGTGCGCATCCGGTGGTGGTGTACTGGATCAGCCCCGAGGGGCAGCGGCTCAGCCGCGGTTTGCTCGCTCCCGGCCGGACGCACCTGTCTCACACGACGGTCGGGCACAAGTTCGTCGTGGCGAACACCGACGGCTCCGGCGCCCGAGAGATCGTCGTGAGGCGGGACGGCCAGGTCGAGACCATCGCGAACGTGTCGCCCCCCCCAGCCGGCCGTGGCCCCAAGCCGAACATCGTCGTCTTCATGGCGGACGACTGGTCCTGGCCTCACGCGGGAATCCTGGGCGACCCGGTGGCCAAGACCCCCCACTTCGACCGCATCGCGCGGGAAGGGGTGCTGTTCGAGAACGCGTACGTTTCGTGCCCCTCCTGTACGCCCAGCCGTCTGAGCGTTCTGACCGGCCAGCACCACTGGCGGCTCGAGGAGGGCGCCAGCCTTGGCGGATCGCTGCGGGAGCAGTTCGGCGTCTATACCGAGCTGCTCCAGGCGGCGGGGTATCGGATCGGCCGGTTCGGCAAGGGGGTCTGGCCGAGCAAGCATCTGTTCCGCAGACGTGACTCGTTCGGGAAGGCCTTCCGTTCGTTCGACGAATTCCTGAAACAGCGCGCCCCCGGCGTGCCGTTTTGCTACTGGCACGGCGGGCAGGATCCCCATCGCCCGTACGAGTGCGGGGTCGGGGCAAGGAGCGGCACGAACCTGAAAGACGTCCGAGTGCCCGCCTGCCTGCCCGACCACCAGATCGTCCGATCGGACCTGGCGGACTACTACTGGGAAGTCGGACGGTTCGACCGTGAGATCGGCCAGGTCATGGCCACGCTCAAAGCGATGGGCGAACTGGAGAACACGATCATCGTCGTCAGCGGCGACAACGGCATGCCTTTCCCCCGCTGCAAGGGCACGCTGTACGACATGGGAACGCGAGTGCCGCTGGCTGTGCGGTGGGGGGCGAAGGTCAAGGGCAATCGGAGGGTGTCCGACTTCGTCAGCCTCTGCGATCTCGCGCCCACGTTTCTGGAAGCGGCGGGGTTGGCGCCTCCGGATGCCATGACCGGCCGCTCGCTGCTGGCTCTTCTGGCCTCCGGCAGGGCCGGGCAGATCGAGGCGACCCGGCGCTTCGTTCTGACCGGCCTGGAGCAGCACGTCTTTGCCAATCCCTCGCGAGCCATCCGCACGAGCGAGTTCCTTTACATACGCAACTTCGATCCCCAGACGTGGCGGACGGGTGCCCCCGAGGGCAAGCCCGCCCGTTATGACTTCGCCAAGGACCCCTGGCCCAGGGGTGCCGCCGCGTTCAGCTACAACTGTGACCCCTCGCCAACGAAGCAGTTCCTTCGGCTTCGCCGCGGCGAGCCCGCCGTCAAGCGCCTGGCCGACCTGGCGTTCGGTCCGCGCCCGGATGAAGAGCTCTACGACCTGCGCAAGGACCCGGACCAACTGCACAACGTGGCCGCGGACCCCCGCTATGCGGCGCAAGCGCAGCGGCTGCGCAACCGTCTGCTCGCGGAACTCCGTGACGCAGATGACCCTCGCATTGGGAAGCAGGCCGATCTGAAGTGGCGCGTCCTGCCGCCTCCGGCAAGACTCAAGGCGCCCTCCTTCTACAAGAAGCACCTCGACGCCGACGGCTACCCGATCCTCGCCTCGGGTTCTGTCAACGACTACGCGCTCAAGGAAGCGGCGTTCCTGATCACGAAGATGCTCGCCCACAGGCCGGATGTCAGAAAGGCGATGGTCGACAGCGGCTCTCGCTTCCTCATCCTCGGCCACGACGAGTACACCACCACCTTGCCCGAGTTCGCGCACTTCAGGCCGAAGGACTATTGGGACGCCCGCGCGCGCGGGACGGGCGGGTCGCGGACCGATCCGTACTGCACCTGTGGCGAGGAGAACCTGCTCGGCTACGAGGGCGATCCGTATGCGAAGGAGAACATCCTCATCCACGAGTTCGCCCACAGCATCCACTTGCGCGGCATGGTCAGGGTCGACCCGACCTTCGACAAGCGCCTCGAGGCCGCCTACGACCGGGCCGTGGCCAAAGGGCTCTGGAAAGGCAAGTACGCGGGCACGAACCATCACGAGTATTTCGCCGAAGGCGTGCAGTCGTGGTTCAACAACAATCGCGAAGACGACTCGGATCACAACCACGTCAACACGCGTGGGGAACTGCTCGAGTACGATCCGGGCCTGGCCGCGATCTGCCGCGAGGTGTTCGGCAAGACCGTCCTGGAGTACACCAAGCCCGTGACACGGCTGCACGGTCACCTGGCCGGGTACGATCCCCGCAAGGCGCCGAAGTTCGTCTGGCCCAAGCGGCTGGACGGCGTGCGGGAGCGGATCAGGCGGCACGCCAGGCAACGGTCCGAGGCCGTCAAGGGCGCCCGGCCGAACGTGCTGTTCATCGCCGTGGACGACCTGAACGACTGGGTCGGCTGCCTCGGCGGCCACCCGCAGGCGCAAACGCCGAACATCGACCGGCTCGCGAAGTCCGGCGTGCTGTTCACCAACGCGTACTGCCCGGCCGCGTCGTGCAACCCCTCGCGCACGGCGATCATGACCGGCATCACGCCCGCCCGCAGCGGCCTGTACACCAACATGCAGAAGATGCGGCACGTGTTGCCCAATGCGGAGATCATCCCTCGCTACTTCTCCTGTTACGGCTACCACGCCGCCGGTTCGGGCAAGATCCTGCATTACTTCATCGACGCCCATTCGTGGCACGACTACTTCCCCGACAAGCACCGGGAGAACCCGTTGCCTCGCACGCTGTATCCGGAGAAGCGGCCCGTCAGCCTGCCGTACGAAAAGTGGATGTACCGGGAGGCCGACTGGGCAGCCCTGGACGCCACCGACAGGGAATACGGCGGCGACTGGCTGGTCAGCAACTGGGTCGCCAAGCAGTTGCGCCGCAAACAGGACAAGCCGTTCTTCCTGGCGTGCGGCATCTACCGGCCGCACGAACCATGGTTCGTGCCGCGCAAGTACTACGACATGGTGCCCGGGGAGAGCGATATCCGGCTGCCTCCGGGCCTGCGGGCGGACGACCTGGACGACCTGCCTCCGGTCGCGAGGAAGATCGGCCCCAATCGCTACCTGGCCCACATTCGCAAGCACGGGCAATGGAAGGCCGGTGTGCGGGGGTACCTGGCTGCCATCGCCTTCGCCGATGCCATGGTCGGTCGGGTGATCGAGGCGCTGGAGGCGGGGCCCAACCGCGACAACACCATCGTGGTGCTCTGGTCCGACCATGGCTGGCACCTCGGCGAGAAGCAGCACTGGCAGAAGTTCACCGGTTGGCGCGTGTGCGACCGCGTGCCGCTGATCATCCGCGCGCCTGAGGGCACGCCCGGCCTGCGGGGCGGGACACCCGCCGGGGCCAGGTGCTCTCGGCCGGTCAGCCTCGTCAGCCTGTTCGATACGCTGACGGATCTGTGTGGTCTGCCGATCAAGCCCCAGGCCTCGCCCCATAGTCTCGTGCCGCTGCTCGAGCGGCCCGACGCCGCTTGGCCGCACCCGGCCATCACTCACTTCGGTCGGCCCGGGCGCTATGCGATCAGCACAGAGCAGTGGCGCTACATCCATTACGAGGACGGTGGCGAGGAGCTGTACGACATTCAGGCCGATCCCCACGAGTGGCACAACCTGGCCGGTCGCCCCAAGCACGCCGCCAGGCTGGCCGAGATGCGGCGGATGGCGCCGAGCGATCCGCTGCCGATGGCCCCCGCGACAAAGCGCCCGCCGGCCAGAGCGAAGGCAACGTCGAAGCAGACGCCTCACCCCCGGGCCCAAAACGCACGTACACGCGGAGTCTGATTTCCCATCCGTTCATGCTCCGGCGGCGGCGGAGAGATGGTCGTCGCCGCAGCTTCGGCCTTCTGCTCTTCCTGCGCCCTCATCTTGTGTTCGTGGTCTTCGTGATGGCTGTTGGCCGGCCGCCCTTCGTGGCCTTTGCCGGGCCGTTGGTGCCGCAGACGACGCGGAAGCCGACGTCGTAGACGTTCTGGGCGGGGCGGTAGCTGAGCCGGAAGGCCGAGCGGGCACGGCGGGGGCGGTCGTACCATGACCCGCCGCGAACGACGCGGCGGTCGGCGGGACTGCCGGCGGGGGCGGCGTTTCGGCCGTCGTCGGCGCGGTAGGGGTACGGGCGGTAGGCCGAACGCGTCCACTCGGCGACGTTGCCGTGCATGTCGTGCAGGCCCCACGCGTTGGCCGCGTACGAGCCGACGTCGGCCGAGACGCGCGACTTGTCGTCGATCCGCCCGTCGGTCGGATGCCAGGCGGGGATCGCGCCGTAGGGCAGGCCCCAGCCCAGCCGCTTCATCTGCTTGATCGAGATGTCGGCCAGGTTGGCGAGCTTGGCGTGATCGGTGTCCGGCCGGCCGTAGCTCATCGGCTCGGCCGACCCGGCCCGGCAGGCGTACTCCCATTGGGCCTCGGTGGGCAGATCGAACGCGCGGCCGGTCCGTCGCGACAGCCAGCGGCAGAACGCGGCCGCCTCGTGCCACGAGACGCGCAGGACCGGCTGCTCGGGCCCGTTGAGCGGATCGCCCCGCTCGCGCGTGCTGAACTGGAGGAACTCGCCGTGCTCGAGCCGGCTGTCGTGGGTCGCGTCGAACCGCGCGTACTGGCGGTTGGTCACTTCGCAGGTGCCCATCCAGAACGCCCGGGCGATCTTCACTCGCGTCGTCGGCCCTTCGTCGCGATGCCCGGCCGGATCGCCCATGACGAACCGGCCCGGCGGGATCAGCGCGAGCTTCATCGTCACGCCGCCGCCGAGATCGACCGTCCGCGCGGGGTTGCCGAGGGCGCTCTGCCGGCGCTTCGCTTCGGCGGCGTCAAACGGCCAGCCGGGGCAGGCGACCGCGCCGGCGGGCGGGTCGGGCAGGGGATCGGGCGGGACGAACTTCACCGGCTTCGCGGGGGCGGCCGGGACGGCCTCGGGATCCTCGTCGACGCCGGCATAGAGCTTTCGCAGCTCGCGGCGGCGGTCGCGGTGGCGCTCGACGCGCTTCATGCCGACGTTCTCGTGCCACGTCCCGTGGGCCGGGGCGCCGAGGTCGATCCACGTGATCAGCCGGTCCCACGCCTCCGCGTCGAGCTTCACGTTGTGATGGCCCTTGCGGAGCATCTGCACGAGCTTCGTGGACTCGGCGTGGAACTCCCACGGCGGGAGCAGGTGGATGTCGCTCTCGATCGTCGGGGTCCGGACGAACCGCCGCAGGGCGTAATACGACGGGCTGAAGTCCGCCCGCCCGTGCTGGCCCTTGATCGGGTGGACGGCCACGGGCGGCCTGGCGGTGAAGTCGGGGACGGCCCGGCCGTCCGGACCCCCCGCGGCGGGCTTCGTCGAACCGTCGTGACAGCCGAGGCAGTACTTGTCGAGCACGGGCTGGACCTCGCGTTTGAAGCCGAACCCCCTGGCCGGCCCGTACCACGGCCGGATGTCCTCCGGCGGACGTCCGAAGGCCGCCGCCTCGGGCGCCGCCCGGGGCGCCAGCGACTGGCGCTCGTGGCAGCCGACGCACGAGAGGCTCTCGCCCGGCAT
>Ga0180438_10008015_pt1 | contig 13554 bp, 13 predicted proteins | sample SS_ome_12_FD_132455 | JGI IMG/M metagenome (GOLD analysis project Ga0180438, IMG submission 132455) | Hypersaline lake sediment archaeal communities from the Salton Sea, California, USA - SS_3_D_2 metaG | ecosystem: Environmental > Aquatic > Non-marine Saline and Alkaline > Hypersaline >... | reverse complement strand
CCGAAAAAGTGGCATTGAAATTGATTGATTGCGCCGATTACGAGGAAAAGTTGGCAAACCTTATCCGGAGAGAGCGGCCTCGGGTTTACAGTAGGCTAAAGAACATTGCCGGATTTCAACCTTTTGAGCCCGCAGCTAATTTCCTCCTCACCCGTTGGACGCAAACTGACGAGTTGGATGATTTTCTGCTCTTCATGATGGGCTCAGGAATTCACCTGCGAGACTGTCGCAACTTTCCAGGATTGGAGGACAATTTCTTTCGTATGGCTATTCGCCGACCGGAAGAAAATGATCGGGTCCTCTCACTAATGCAAAGCTGTGCTGCTCATTTTTTATGATTCACGCCGCCGCTATACTTATTGCTGCCCTGCTTCTGGATCTAATTCTAGGAGATCCTCCCCTCCGTTTTCACCCGGTTCGACTTATAGGCTCGACCATTACTGCCTTGGAGAAGCTATTTCTTAGATTAGGATGGTCGGGGCTAATGGGCGGATCCCTTCTGGCATCCGGCACAATTGCAGTTTTTTTCGGACTTTATCTGGCAGCTCGCAGCTTTCTCGGCAGACTACATCCCTTTCTGGCCTCAGTTCTGGATCTCTACCTGGCCTATTCCTTTCTGGCATTGAAAGACTTGCTCAAGCACGCCGTTCCGGTTGCCCAAGCTCTGGCCATGAGTGATTTCAGTCAGGCCCGCACCGCACTCCAGAAAATTGTGGGGAGGGATACGTCAAACTTAGAAACGGAAGGTGTGGTTCGTGGAGCAGTGGAGAGTGTGGCAGAGAATTTCGTTGATGGCGTGCTTTCACCTATGTTCTGGTACACCCTCTTTGCAGTTCTGAGTCATTTGTTTGGCTGCCCGGCTCCTGCGGCAGCAGGCATAGTGGGTATGCTCGGATTTAAAGCAATAAGCACCCTGGATTCAATGGTGGGATATCGGAGAGATCACTATCTCCTCTTTGGCCGACCTGCCGCCCGGCTGGATGATGTAGCCAACTTCTTGCCGGCTCGTCTATCCCTTATCATTTTATATATAGGAGCTTTTTTCAGTGGCGAGAATGCCAGGCAAGGATGGAAAATCGCCTTGCGTGACCGAAGAAAACATCCGTCACCCAACGCTGGTCACCCTGAGAGCTTTGTGGCTGGGGCTCTCGAGATCAGACTTGGAGGGCCTTCCGTTTATCCGGATGGAACAGTAGACAAACCTTGGTTGGGGAATGGAGATGTTGAGCTGGGGCCGGAACACATCCACCGCTCCTGCCGGCTGGTCTACCGGTCCTCCTGGATAAGCCTTTCTATCTTTTCGGCCTTTCTACTCCTCTCGTCAGTTTTTCTTCGTTGACCAGGTTCTAGTAGTAAAAGATCTATCTGCGTTGTTCAACTAATCAGGTCAAAAAAACGCTTTAGCTTCTAGTACATTTCTAATAGAATCCGCCTGTAATAATTTCGTAACGAAGCTGCAACAATTTCCGAGAGGCTCCACCTTATCACACAATCTCTGATGCCAGCCCTTCAAGTTGTTGGAGTTTAAGGAGAATCGACATGTCATCTCGTCTAGAAGAAAGTTTGCAAAGGGATATAGACCAAATTCGCTCTAAGGTGATTAAGATGGGCACCCTGGCAGAAGGCGCCTTGAGGGCGAGTCTCCATGCCCTTACCCAGTCAGACCGTCAGTTGGCTTACTCAGTTATCCTCCGCGATCGGTATATCGACGAATTAGAAATGGAACTAGACCGACTTTGCCAAGAGTTTCTCGTGCGACAGCAGCCTGCTGCAGGGAATCTGCGCTTTGTTTATGCAGTCATCAAAATCAACAATGAATTGGAGAGAATTGGGGATTACGCCGAAAGTATTGCCCGACATTTCCTTAGACTACGTTCCCTGGATCCACATCATTCCTATGAAAAAATGGAAGACATTGGCAAGAAATCGATTCCCATGCTTCGTAATGCCATGCAGGCTTTTGCCGAGAGAGATACCGAGCTGGCGAAGGCCACCATGGATATGGAGGACAAAGTCGACGACATTCGTTGGGATATTCACCATGAACTGGTCGGGATGCATGGGGATGACAAGCTACCTGCAGAAATACTTCCGTCACTCATGACTATCGTCACTCGCTTTGAGCGCGTGGCGGATCGAGCCTGTAATATCTGTGAAGAAGTCCTCTATATGTGTACAGGAGAGGACATTAAACACAAGGGAAAGGAAATCTTCCGAGTTCTTTTTGTGGACGAGAGAGATTCCTGCCGGGGCCAGATGGCAAAGGGTATTGGCAATTCCCTCGGATTGGAGAGGTTCCAGTTCTACAGTGCCGGGATTGCCCCACAACCCTTAGATCCCAAAACAGTCGAGTTCATGGCGGAAAAAGGGATTGATATCTCTGAACAAACCCCAAAGTTTCTCGATCAGATCCTGGATCTCGAAAATTATCAGATTTTTGTCTCTCTGTGCAAAGAAGCAGAGCATGCCTTTCCACCACCACAGAGTAAAATGATAAGCATTGATTGGCAAATAGAAGATCCTTCCAGACTCGATGGCTCTGAACAAGATATTCGAGCCGCTTTCGAAAAAACTTATAATATCTTGGATTCAAATATCCGAGATCTCGTTGAGGCGATTCTCGGCAATCAATTTTTGGAGGAGGAACACTAATGTTCAGTAATTCACCCTTGAAAAAAAATACCATGGCTTTTGTTTGTATCGCCATTGCCATCACCATTTTCGTCTTAGGCTGCGGTCAAAAAAGTGAAGAGACTTCCCTCTCCCCGTCCGGGAAGTCTGTCATTCAGAATTCTGGCTCTGACACCATGGTCAATTTGGCCCAAACATGGGCAGAAGAATATGCCGCAATCAACCCCTCGGTCTCTGTGGAAGTCTCCGGAGGGGGCTCGGGCACGGGCATTGCGGCGCTGATCAACGGTACAGTTGATATTGCCAATTGCAGCCGCCAGATGGAACTTGAAGAAATGGCGTGGGCAAAACAAAATACCGGCAAAGAGCCGCAGAAATTTGTGGTGGGCTATGACGCCCTGGCGGTTTATGTAAACAAAGAAAATCCTCTAGACCAGATCACCATCGAACAATTAGCAGAAATCTATGGTGAGGGCGGCAAGATCATCAGGTGGTCTCAGCTAGGCATCAACAATCCAGCTTGCCCTAATGACGAAATTATCCGGGTAAGCCGACAATCTAACTCTGGCACCTATCACTACTTTCGCGAAACTTTGCTCGGCACGGAAAAGGATTTCAAATTGGGCTCTAGGGATTTACACGGCTCAAAGGATGTAGTGGAGCTAGTTGGTAGGACTCCCTGCGCCATAGGTTACAGCGGCATGGGTTACGCAACCGAGCATGTGAAGAAACTAAAAGTATCCCGAGAGGGAGGTAAACCCGCATATGAGCCCAGCCTCGAAACTGCCCTAGATGGAACTTATCCAATTTCCCGGCCCCTATACATGTACTCTCTTGGAGAGCCAGCCGGTGAAATTAGGAAATATCTCGAATGGATTTACTCTGATGTGGGTCAGGCTATTGTCCAAAAGAGTGGATACGTGCCATTGCCTCAAGAAGAGCGTGTTATGTTCAGCACGCAGTAGAGGGTTTCATATAGATGATTAATAGACAACGTTTGGAGACACTTGCCGAGCCTGTCATTGAGTGGACAATTCGGCTATGTGGAATCAGTGCAATTATTTTTGTTTTTGGCATTTTTTTCTTTGTCTTCCGGGAAGGAGCAGATTTTCTCTTTCATAAGCTTGACCTGGTAGAGTTTTTTACCAGCCCTGAATGGTATCCCACCTCCGTTAGCCATAAGAGATATGGTGTTCTCGCCTTAATCGCTGGAACCGCCAGTGTGACCCTTTTGGCCATGGCTATTGCCGTGCCCTTTGGATTAGGGGCCGCCATTTTTGTGTCGGAATTCTGCAGTCCCAAACTAAAGGAAGCATTTAAGATCACAATCGAACTTCTGGCCGCCATACCTTCAGTGGTATGGGGATTCATTGGCCTTACCATAATGAATGAGATGATTATCGACCTGTTCAGCGCGCCAATCGGACTTACGGTCTTGAACGGTGGTATTATCCTCGCTTTAATGAGCGTGCCAATTATAGTCTCAATAGGTGAAGACGCTCTCAAGGCTGTTCCCGATTCTTACCGCGAAGCTGCCGAAGCTTTAGGTGCTACCAGGTGGCAAGTGGTGTACCGAGTGCTCTTGCCTGCAGCAAAAAATGGATTGTTGGCCGCTGTATTGCTGGGAGTTGCTCGGGCAATCGGGGAAACCATGGCAGTACTTATGGCAACCGGCCACGCAGTCAAAATTCCCCACAGCTTACTCGACTCAGTCAGAACTCTCACCGCAACAATTGCAGCAGAACTCGGTGAGGCACCAGTACATTCAGAACACTATCAAGTGCTCTTTCTTATCGGAGTTTTGCTCTTTTCCATCACTTTTGTGGTAAATCTCTCAGCCGATTTAATTGTCAAGGGAATTCGGCAGGAATAAGGAAGGAGGATGATGATCAGTTCATCCGAGAGACCGGCAAGGGCCAACTCGAACTTATTTTTGGAGACACCTCTTGATCGCAGGAAAAGAAGAACTGAGAGCCTTGCCAAGAGTGTCTTTCTTCTGATGGCGCTTTTGATGGTTATTCCCCTGATTCTCATTGTTGGTTATCTCTTTTACAAAGCCTCTCCGGTTCTATCACTTGATTTCTTGTTCACCAATCCAACGAACGGTATGCGCGCTGGTGGGATATGGGCAGCATTTTTGGGCACTATCTATTTAGTTATGATTTCTTTACTCGTCTCTGCCCCCATCGGAGTTCTGGCCGCCGTCTACCTGAATGAATATGCCAAAGAGAATTGGCTCACCCGAATTATTAACCTGGCCGTGGTGAATCTCGCCGGCGTTCCTAGCATTGTTCATGCTCTGTTTGGGGTTGGCGCTTTCGTTTTGTTTGCTCGTATGGGTCGCTCCATTCTCGCGGCTTCTCTTACTTTGGCGATTATGACTCTTCCCGTAATTATTGCCGCCACCAAGGAAGCACTTGGCGCGGTACCCATGGCTTTTCGGGAGGCCTGCTGGAATGTTGGAGCAACACGCTGGCAAACTATCCGGCGCATAGTCTTGCCTAATTCTATCAGCGGCATTTTGACAGGCATCATTCTCCAGGTCTCCCGTGCTGCTGGTGAGACCGCCCCTATCATGTTTACCGGCGCAGTGTTTTATAAAGCTATTTCAGAAGGGGACATTTTTGCCTACGGCCTGTTTGATCAGTGTATGGCCCTTTCCATGCACCTCTTCACTATTTCCACCCAGGTTCCCGGTGTGCCGGAAGCTCTACCCTACGGTACCGCTGTCGTTCTCTTGGGGACCGTGCTACTTGTCAACACTTTCTCCATTGTTCTAAGAATATATCTCCGTTTTCGAAAGAAGTGGTAAGTCGGCATGGACCATGCTGGAAAAAAAATCGAAATATCCAACCTAAAAGTCACCTATGGCCAAAAGGAAGCAATCAAGGGAATTTCCTTAGATATCTATGCAAATGAGATTCTGAGTGTTATTGGGCCGGCCCAGTCCGGTAAAACCACTTTGTTAAGAGTAATCAACCGCACCATAGAATTCGTTCCCGGAGTTAAGGTGGAGGGGACAGTGAAGGTTGATGGAGAGAATGTGATGGATGTCAAGAGCGTCTATCAGCTTCGCCGCAAGATCGGGATGGTGTTCCCTCTACCTGTAGGATTGCCCCTATCTATATATGAAAATGTGGCCTTCGCGCCCCGTACTGCGGGTATTCGCCAGCGAGACCAGTTGGACGAGATCGTTGAGCGTTGTCTACGTCAGGCAGCCCTTTGGGACGAAGTTAAAGACCGTTTAGACAGTCTCGGAACCAGACTATCCGGTGGTCAACAACAACGGCTGACCATCGCCCGCGCCCTTTCACACAGTCCCGAAATCCTCTGCCTCGACGAATTTTCAATTGCAGTGGATCCAGTGACGACCATGCGCATCGAAGATGTGCTCAAAGAATTGCGCTCGGAGATGACAATCATCTTAGTCACCAATCTTGTCCAACAGGCTAGGCGCTTGGCAGATAGAACCGCTTTCCTATTAAACGGAGAGCTGATCGAAATTGACTCCAATGAAGTTATTTTTTCGCGCTCTCCTGCAAACAAAATGACCTACGACTACGTGATGGGAAACTTTGGATGAGGGAGCCCGGAAAACATAGTATTGAAACGGACAAGCTTAACCTATGGTATGGCGATTTTCAGGCACTCATCAATGTGAGCCTGAAAGTCAAACATGGTCTTATAACCGGGCTTATTGGCCCCTCGGGCTGCGGTAAAACCACCTTGCTCCGTTGTTTTAACCGCGTAAACGAACGCTACGGAAACGTCATCACCACAGGGCAAATCAAGATTCTGGGAAAAAATATTTACGATTCAGACGTTTCCTTGGCGGAGCTGCGAAAATCTGTGGGCATGGTTTTTCAACGCCCCAATCCTGTCCCGATTTCTGTATACGAAAATATCCTCTTCGGCTTGCGCGTTCACTCCACGCGGGGTTCACTCAAGAAATCGGAGAATGACGAAATCGTAGAAAAATCCTTAAGGGAAGTTTCTCTCTGGGAAGATTTGAAAGACAAACTGAAAATGAAAGCCACGACATTACAACTGGAACAACAGCAGAAACTTTGTATTGCCCGTCTTTTACCCTTGAAGCCTGAATTGATTCTTATGGATGAGCCTTGTTCAGCGCTAGACGCTGAATCCACCCGGGGCATAGAGGAGTTGATGTTGAGTTTAGCAGGACGCTACACCATTGTCATCGTCACCCACAATATGGCACAAGCTCGCCGTGTAAGTGACGAATGTATTTTCATGCTCCTCGGGGAAATCATCGAGCACAGTCGCACCGCAGATCTGTTTCTTACGCCAAAAGACTCTCGGACTGCCGATTACATCGAGGGGCGGTATGGTTAAAATCAGCCGATGAGGAGCAATCTTCATGTTCTACAAAACAGGGAGTAAATGTTCAGCATCCATTCTCATCTCCTCTGTGATCTTATTGTGCATCTCTGCAACCTCTTGCACAAAAGAAGAGCAAGAAGCCGCCGTCTCTTCGCCCGAGAAGGTTACTGTGCAAAATTCCGGTTCTGATACGATGGTTGTCCTGGCCCAGGCCTGGGCAGAGGAATATGCCAAAGTAAAACCTTCAGTGTCGGTGGAAGTCTCCGGAGGAGGATCTGGTGCTGGCATAGCGTCTTTGATCAACTGCACTGCCGACATCGCCAACAGTACTAGGCCAATGACCAAACAAGAAATAGAGATGGCTAAAGACAATACTGGGAAGGAACCTCAAGAATATATAGTTGGCTATGATGCTTTGGCGATCTACGTCCACAAGGATAACCCCCTCGATGGAATCAGCATCGGACAACTAGCTGAGATCTATGGAGAAGGTGGCACAATCACCAAGTGGTCCCAACTCGGAATTAAATATCCGGGTTGTCTAAGCGATGATATTATCCGGATAAGCCGACAGTCAAGCTCCGGCACCTATTACTATTTTCGCGAGGTATTGCTTGGAAAACAAGGGGATTTCAAGTTGGGATCTAGAGATCTCCACGGATCCAAAGATGTCGTAGAACTAGTGGCGACGACTCCCTGCGCCATTGGCTACAGTGGGATGAGATACGCAACCTCTTATGTGAAGAAGCTCAAAGTTGCCAAAAAAGACAACGGCCCATTCTTCGAAGCCACTGTTGAAACTGTGCGCGACTCCACCTATCCGATCCACCGACCATTTTTCATCTATTCTCTCGGCCGGCCGACCGGAGAGACGAGATCCTATCTCGAATGGATTTACTCCGACAATGCCCAGGACATTGCCCAAATAATGGGATACGTTCCATTACCGCATGCAGAGCGGACTATGCGGAAAGCCCGTTTGGCCACGACCGATTAGGAGGACAGAAGCGACTGTCACTGGACAACCTCTGCCCTCATCCACTCTGCCAAATTCTGGCTATCATCAGCGATAGCGCAGATGATCTCAACTAAAGGTAACAAAGGAAAAATTTCCACCCGCTCCGGCTACTCTTTAAAAATTATCTTTTTCAGCCCATTCTCTAAGAGGTCATTTTCAGTTTCGGCTTGGCGGATATCTCCAATGATACTCTTGATTCTATTAGATTTGTCTTCTTCAAAATGCGCCTTGCCACTAGAAAAAGAAATTTCTGGCTATTGGTTCGAGTCACATTTTAAGCCTCTCCCGTGCCGGCTAACACTGCAACTGCTGAGTAGGTGATCGAGCAATAATGAGTGCGGATTCGATTGTACTGATTCTAGCCACCCTTGTAGGCCTCTATATGGCCGCCAATATCGGCGCCAATGACCTGGCAAATGCCATGGGAACCTCGGTCGGCTCTCGGGCCTTGACCTTGAACCAGGCCGTGGTGATTTCAATCTTGGCAAACTTGTTAGGGGCTGTACTGGCTGGGGGTCATGTTACCAACACTATCAGCAAGGGCATGATCGACCCTGATTTGCTTGCCGCTACACCCGACAAACTAATGCTTGGCATGTTTGCCGCCTTACTTGCCAGCGGCATTTGGGTCCATTTGGCTACGGTATTGGGAATGCCAGTTTCCACTACCCATTCCATAGTGGGCGCCGTGGTGGGCTTTGGCGCACTCACAGTGGGAATCGGTGCCATTTCCTGGGGCAAAGTTATTACCATCGCAATTAGCTGGATTGTCTCTCCGGTCTCTGGGGCAATCATCGCCGGGGGCATTTATTATCTCATCCGCGAGAAAGTTTTCAGGGCAGACACCCCTGAGTCTGTAGCACTACGGTGGGCACCTTTCTTAATCGGCTTCGTGCTAGTGACAATTATTCTCTCTTTTATTTTTAAGGGTCTCAAGAATCTGCATCTCGACCTAGGTTTCGGCCAGGCTCTGCTCATTGCACTTCCTTGTGGGGCAGCAGGCGGCTTAGTTGGCACCCTCTTGCTTAGGGCTCTCCTTGGCCGACGAAAACTGAACGGGGAAATGCAACACCATACCTCACCACTGCAGGCTTTATTTGCCTATCTCCAGGTGTTGACTGCATGTTACGTAGCCTTCGCCCATGGGGCCAATGACGTGGCCAATGCCATCGGACCCCTGGCCGCTATTTTTTCAGTGGTCAAAACCAAAAGTGTAGCCATGCAGGTGGAGGTATCAATTTGGATGCTAGCTATAGGTGGTATCGCCGTAGGTGGCGGCTTATATGCCTTTGGTGCCAAGGTAATGGAGACTGTCGGCGGTAAAATTACCGAGCTAACACCGGTCCGGGGGTTTTGCGCCCAGTTTGGTGCTGCCACCACAATTCTGGTATGCTCAAGGCTGGGATTGCCGGTTTCCACTACTCACGTCCTCGTGGGTTCTGTGGTGGGGGTGGGCTTTATGCGGGGTATGGGATTCCTAGACATGAGACTATTGCGTAACATCGGTTCGTCTTGGGTGATAACTCTCCCCTTTACGGCAGTTCTGGCTATGATTCTTTATAAATTACTTACATGGTTTTTCCTGTAGCGACTGGCTGCGTTACTGGGAGGTATGCTTATGAGATTTTCATTCTTCTCTCTTTTTTACGAATCACCTTTTGTAAAGCTGAAGAACCATGCTGACAAAGTGAAGGAATGCGCCTGGATGTTCAAGAGGGCTGTGAATTGCTATGTGGAGCAAGATTGTGAGGAATTCGACGAGCTCACCGAGGAAGTGGCCAAACTAGAGAGCCAGGCGGATGAACTCAAACGTAATCTCCGCAACCACCTGCCGCGGGGAATATTCATGCCCATGGACAAGTTTGTTTTCCTCGACTGCCTCCGTGAGCAGGACCACGTGCTGGATGATGTGGAGGAAGCTCTCTACTGGCTCTCATTCAAACCCATGGGGGGAATCCCTGAGGAATTGGTGGGAGATTTCCTCGATCTTATTGATGCGGTCATACCCGCTATAGAGAAAATGCCTGATATGTCGGAGCAGGCTCTTATCTATTTTAAAAACAGTACCGAAGAGAATCGCAACAAGCTAAAAAGCATTGTCCGGGAGGTTTACCAGGCTGAAAAGGAGTCAGACCACCTGGAGCACGAGCTTAAAAAGAAGGCTTTCGCCTTGTTAGAAGATTCCGTTGAAATATACCATATTGTTAGGCTGGTGGAGATTGTCGGTGACATTTGTGATCATGCTCAGAATGCCTCAGACCGTATGCGCACCATGATCGCCAGGTAGATTATTATCATTGTCCCACGCTCTATGCCTAATGCCCTGCCAGGTTAGCAGCCATTGAGGGCCTCGAATCTTTCTTTCCTCCTTGCCAAAGAACACCCAATCACTTTAGAATTTGGTTTCACGGCCTCGTAACAGCTTTGTAACAAAACGATCACTATTATGTAACTTAATCCATTTAGTCTATTTTTTTTATTCCTGGGGGTTTAGATGGAAAAATCAACCATACTGGTCGTCGAAGACGAAATGGATATTTTGCAGCTTGTGGCCCACAACCTCAAATCGGCGGAATTCCACGTATTGACGGCCCAGGACGGATATAAGGCTGTCTCGCTTGCTAAAAAACATCTTCCTCAGCTTGTAATTCTCGACCTAATGCTTCCCGGCTTAGACGGCCTAGAAGTCTGCAAAGAACTGAAGCGAAGCCCAACAACAAAAAACATCCCTGTTTTGATGCTCACGGCCAGAGGTGAGGAGGTGGATCGAATTGTTGGGCTGGAACTGGGGGCTGATGATTATGTGGTGAAACCTTTTAGCCCCCGGGAACTTATTTTACGGGTTCGTGCTATTCTCCGAAGGTTCGCGCCAGAAGAGCCTGCCACAGCCAGATGGCAAAGAAATGGCTTAGGAGTGGATTATGAGTCCCATCGGGTCACGGTAGACAACCAAGAAACCATCCTTACCGCAACTGAATTTCGACTATTGGCCGAACTGATCAGGAACCTGGGCAAGGTTTTGACCAGAGACCAATTGTTGGATAAAGTTTGGGGCTATCAGTTCGATGGTTACGCTCGTACGGTGGATACACACATTCGCAGGCTTCGTCAAAAAATTGGACCTTACGCCGAGTGGATCGAGACTGTGCGCGGGGTGGGCTACCGCTTTCGGGATTGAAATATGCTCAAGAACCTCTCTTTCAGAAGTCGCCTCTTGCTTTCCTTCTGGGGTGTGATCTTTCTGGCTCTTCTCCTGCCATCAATATATTACCGTCAAACACTCAGCCGGGACATCGAGGCAGACACTCGCTCCAATGCTATCCACCAACTCAACCTGGCTTTCTGGCTTTTTTATCAGCAAAAACCATTCCAGACTGCTACCTCACTGCAGGAATGGTGCAAGACACTTGGTGAGCACCTCGGCACGCGCATCACCTACGTGGCAGAAGATGGCAAGGTAATTGCCGATTCTCGGGTCTCCTTTTCCCGGGTTCCAGCAATGGATAATCACGCCAATCGGCCAGAAATAATTCAGGCTTACAAAGAAGATTTGGGAACATCCACCCGGTACAGCACCACCCTCGGAAAGCATCTAATTTATTCGGCTAGAAGGACCAATGGGCACGGTGCAATCCCCAGCGGCGTTATTCGGGTAGCAGTGCCTTTTTCAGAAGTTAAAAGACGGTTGGATAACCTCAGCAAAAACTTCCTCCTGACTATTGTCATAACTCTGCTGGCCACCTTTTTCCTGAGCTATATTTTGGTACGTCAATTAGAGATTCCAATTCGAAGGATGATTCGCGCAGCGCAAGCCGTAGGAAGTGGGGATTATCGTGAACGAATCCGTCGCTATCCAGGTAAAGAATTCTTACCCCTCGCCCAAGCCATCAATCAAATGGCAGAAAGCATTGAGACTCATATTCAGATAATTACTGAGCAGAAACAGCAGTTGGAAGCTATTCTTAATGGCATGACTGAGGGAGTCATGGTGTTGGACTCCTCAGGTAAGATAAAGACCACCAACGAAGCCCTCGGCAGGATTATCCCTGATCTGCCCACCAGCACGGGGCGGCGACCCTTAGAAGTAATTCGCAGCCACGAACTGCAGAAAGCATGCGACCAGGTTATTGGCGGCAATTACCACAGGGAATCACAACCTTTAAGGCTGGAGATCTCCTTGGATATTGGGCGAGTGTTCGACGTCAACATTGTTCAACTTGGAGACCGGGAGCAAGGTATAGGCGCCATAGTCGTCTTTCATGATATCAGCGAACTCAAGCGATTAGAGAAAGTGCGTCAGGATTTTGTTGCCAACGTGTCTCACGAACTGCGAACTCCACTTACTTCCATCAAGGGCTACGCAGAAACATTACTAAATGAAGGGATTGAAGGCTCGGACTCTGCGGGCGACTTCCTCCAGATTATTCTCAAGCACGCGAATCACATGAGTAAGATGGTGGACGATCTTCTGCAACTGGCAAGACTCGAGGCCACTCAGCTGCCGCCAGAGTCCGTGTTGGTCAATGCGGCAGATGGTCTTCATTCCGCCTGGAAGGCTTGCGCTTCCCTCGCCGGAGAGAAAGACATGCTGCTGGAGAACCTATTGCCAGAAGAAGGAGTTCTGGTCAGAGCCGATTCCGAACAACTCGAGCAAGTTTTCCGCAACTTGCTCGAGAATGCGGTCAAGTATAGCCCTCCTGGCGGTACAGTGACGGTTTCCTCCGATGTCGGACCCGGGAGTGTGACTTTCCAGGTTCGCGATGAGGGACCCGGCATACCCATCCAAGATCAAACTAGGATCTTCGAAAGATTCTACCGGGTAGAAAAAGATCGCACCAACCACAAGGAAAGCACCGGTCTTGGTCTGGCCATTTGCCGCCACATTATTCAAAATCACGGTGGCAAGATTTGGTTGGAGAGTCCTCCCCAGGGTGAGACTAAAGGCTCTGCCTTCTTTTTTACCCTTCCTCTTGCCACCAAATAGCCATGATATAGTCCTAAAATCTGAAAAAGGATGATATATTGACCTTCCAGGTAAGTCCAAACACAATCATCATGAATAATAACTTGCAGTTTATTTCGCTCAGGAGAAGCGAATATGGAAATCAGACGACGGTATAGTCAGGAACTGGATGATCTGAAACTCGAAGTCCTTCGCATGGCTGCATTGACCGAGAGTGCTCTGAATAAAGCCCTCCAAGCCTTGTTTGAGCGCAGCTCTGATATGGCCGAAGAGGTTGTGGAAGGAGACCAGGAAATAGACTTGCTGGAAGTTGAGATCGACAGGCGGTGCTTAAGATTGCTGGCCTTGGAACAGCCCATGGCCAAGGATCTTCGTTTTATCATCGGCTGCATTAGAGTTTCCATAAATCTCGAGCGTATTGCCGACCAGGCGGTCAACATCGCTGAAACGGCCCTTTATCTCAATCAACGACCCGCCCTTCCGCATCAGCCTCCAATGGAACAGTTGGCCACTACTTCGGTGAACATGCTCAAGAAAGCAGTGTCAGCCTTCAATAATGGGAAGACCAGAGAAGCATCCGAAGTTTGCCAGATGGATG
>Ga0180438_10008014_pt1 | contig 13555 bp, 11 predicted proteins | sample SS_ome_12_FD_132455 | JGI IMG/M metagenome (GOLD analysis project Ga0180438, IMG submission 132455) | Hypersaline lake sediment archaeal communities from the Salton Sea, California, USA - SS_3_D_2 metaG | ecosystem: Environmental > Aquatic > Non-marine Saline and Alkaline > Hypersaline >... | reverse complement strand
TTCGGGAACTAAAGCTGCAATCCCATATTGCTTAAAAAAATATCCAAAAGACAAAGCTTTCTGATAGGGTTAGTCTGTCACAGTAGTTCACATTGTTGGTTTGCAACATCTATTATGTTTTTATTAAAATTGTATAATATTTAAGAATGAGGTAATTATCTTGGTCACCCCTCTTTTCATTCTTGGCAAACAGCGGTCGGGCACTACCTGGCTGGCAAATCAATTATGCAGACATCCTGATATAGCTGGAATACAGCATCAGCGACATTTCGGTATTCACGAAAGTGCATATTTCAGCAGCGTGATGGGACGATATGGTTCTTTAAAGGTGCCTGAGAACTTCGTTGAATTCGTGAAGGTAATGGCGGGTTCCGACTATTTTAGATTAGCGGGTGTCAGTGAAGAGTTTTTGTTATCTATGTGGACCACCGGTTATGCAGAAATCTTTCGGGCAGTGATGAATCATTTTGCGGAAAAATCAGGTGCAAAGTACTGGCTTGAAAAAACTCCTGCCCACACCCCATTAGTGGATACGCTCGCAAATATTTACCCCGACGCTCTTTTTATTGGAATATTTCGTAATCCACAGGAAGTTGCAGCCTCAAGTTTGAAGCTTGAAACTAACGAAAATCCAAATACTGTCAACAGCAAGTTCAAAAGGAAACTTTTTATATCCCGAAACATTTTGTCTTTGAGTTATTATAATAAAAAGCTGAAATCATTCCAGAAACGTTCGGACCGCATATACACTGTGGAATATAAAGAAATGAAATTTGATTTGGAAAAAACGCTGCATCATATATGCCAACACCTAGGCCTGCCATGGAACGATGCCGTCTTGGGGCAGTCTTACAAGCCGAACACTGGTTTTAAGGAAAAATCCGAGAGAAAGGCACTTATTACGAATTCTGAAAAGAGAATGATTGCAATATTGACTCTGTTGGGGAAAAGCACCCCTCTTATCGCCTATGAAGCCATGAATCGAATAAAAAAAAGCTTCAATTCTCGAAGAAGTCTTCCCGAGGCGTTTTTCAGGCTTACAAATCTGGAGCAGGAACAGAGTTGAGTTGCCGGAAAATGACTGGCGAGTTTATATTGAAAAGCAATATTGCCGATATTTTCTGTGAATTGATTTGTTATGAATGGATTTTTCGGGGCTAATGACTTTACAATTAGAACAACAACTATACCAGGAACCCTGTTATATAGAACCAACAGTTCGAAAAACCGATATTGAATTGTCGCCCGCTACGGACGCAGTTATTATTGGTTTCTGGATTGTATTGGGCTTGATAGGCCTGGCAATAATAAGCATTCTGAAGATGCCTTTAATGGGTGCTTTCTTCATAGGTATCCCTACTTTTGCACTTATGGTACTCAAACCAACACTGGCACTATTTGTTTTTATGTTAGTTTTACCAACAGGTGGTGGTTTTGCTTACCAGGAAATGTTTTCGCTAACAAAAGGGGTCGGATTAGCTCTGACAGTGAGTTTTCTCCTCAATATTATGTTGACCAGGCCTCGTCTCTACTGGCGTAATAAAACTATATTGGCGGCCGGCTTGTTTCTGCTCTGGATTACTTTTTGCTCGTTTACTTACCCGCATAGGTGGCTGGAACTTTCAACAAGAGCATTAACTACTCTTCAGCTTTTTGGTTTGATGCTTATTGCTTTTTGGATAATTAGATCTAATGGGACAAGGTCTCTAATCTGGGTACTGAGAGGATATGTTATAGGCTCAATGGCAACCAATATTGGAACTATGCTAACTGGTAAGGCAATGGAATCAATCACTTATGGTGCACAAACTCGTTATACGGCAACCTTGGGGCAAACTGTTGGGGCAAACTTGCTTGCTGCTATTACAGGGGCTGCGTTTTTCGCTGCCGTATATTTATTTATTCGCGACCGTTCGCTGTTATGGAGGCTTTTTCACTTATCGGCAATGTTGTTTTTGCCTTTAATAATGCTGAAGATAGGTTCTCGAAGCAACCTGTTGGCACTTGGAGTAGCCTTTGTCGTCGCTTCAACCCTTAGTAATATAGTAAGGAAACACCCGAAACTGTTCCTGGGTTTTATTTTAGTATTTATAATAGCAGGTGCGGCCGCCTTTTTCTTTATAAAAAAAGGTGGTTTACAGCAACAGGAACAAGTTACTGAGCGTCTCACTGATATTGAGTATGCTAGGCAAAGTTTTAATTATCGTTTGTTTTTAGTAAAAAAAGCTATAAGAGCAGCACTTAGTTATCCATTGGGAACAGGATATTGGAGCTTCTTTGACAGGGTAAATTGGTATCAGTGGCCTCATAGCGGTTTGTTTCATATAATGGGGGTATATGGGATACCCGGGCTGATAATTTTTCTCTCTATGCTGTTTTTTACATTTAGAATTATTACGAGAATGGTATCCGGGCCGGAAAAGCTTTTTAGTCTGGCACTATTTACATTTTTAGTAGTTGCAAGCCAGGCAAATGTCCTCTCCTTCAAAAAAATATACTGGCTGTCTATCGGAATTATCATGGCATGTGAGGGAATAAGTCAGATATATGCTCAATCAGAACAAGAAAATTACTTTGATGGATGGGACAACAACTACACAGAAAACGGATATCTTTATGAAGGATATTGATTTTAAATTGGCCAAACGTGTGACAATTCTGTATCCCAGCGGTTAATATATTTAATACAAGCCGATATAAAACTGCTTATCATTTAACTTTAACTAAATTTCCCATTCGGATTATCGGGATATAAGGTCGTTATATGGATTTTAAAAAGTTCGGAATAAAAATTGAAATGCTGAAGAGTTCTATCTGGGAACGGTTGCCTGTTTGCGACAGGGGCAGCGTGGAGGATGCTGTTTTTATTGCTGGTTCTGCAAGAAGTGGGACAACCTGGCTTGCTGATATATTATTAAATTACAATAACAACTATCGGCTTATTTTCGAGCCACTTCATCCTAAATATACCGACCGGGCAAAGATTTTAGCTCATAAATATTTGCGACCTGCTTGTGAAAACAATAACTTTTCGCAGGCTATCAAAGCTGTTATTGCGGGTCAAATCCAGAATAAATGGATAAATCGGAAAAACCGAAAATTGTTTGCAAAGAAAAGACTGATAAAGTCTATTCGCTCTAATTTACTTTTGAAGTGGATACATACGAATTTCCCATTTGTTCCAATTATATTGCTATTAAGACATCCGTGCGCCGTTGCCCTTTCACGAATGAAGTGTGGCTGGAAACCAAAAATCCAGCTTTTGTTAGGTCAAGACCGGCTTATGGAAGATTATCTTTCGCCGTTTTTGCCCTTGGTAAAAAAACAGAAAACTGAATTCGAAGACCAGATACTATTTTGGTGCATAGAAAATTTTGTTCCTTTGTGTCAGTTCATGCCCGGAGAAATACAAATTGTGTTCTACGAAAATCTTTGCGTACAGCCGGGAGAAGAGCTAAGACGAGCATTCAGGTTTATTGGCAATACTTATAGTGATAAGGTTTTAAAAGCTATTAAAAAACCATCGGTTACAATACACGCTAAAAGCGCTATTATCTCGCATCAAGATTTAATTAGCGGTTATAAACGGTCATTAACTCAGCACGATATTGGCAAAGCAGTAACTATCATTAGCAACTTTGGGTTAGATAAGATATATGGTAATGAACCAATGCCAAAAATAAAGGGGGCCGATTGCCTGGAAATATTTAATCAAAAAAAGAGGGAACATTGAAAATACTGGCGATTTCACATCTTTTCCCACATAAACATGAAGAGCGCCTTGGTATCTTTGTGGCACGACAATTAAGCGCAATGGCAAATTTGGGTGCCGAATTAAGAGTAATTGTACCCACCGTGTGGTGTCCAAAAATCCTGAAACACGTTGACAGATGGAAACACTATACCGTGAACTCACCTCTTTGCAGTTATCCCGGCTTAACTTCGCAACGCACTTTTTACGTAAGGCCTCCAGGCAACTGGTTCAATAGATGGTCGGGACTTTCATCATATTTAGGAATGAGAAAAATTGTAAAAGATTTGCATCATCGAATTAAGTTCGACATTATCTATGCAACAGACCTTTTCCCTGACGGTGATACTGCGGCTCGACTTGCGAATATACTCGGTATTCCCTCAGCCTGCCTGGCTATCGGCATCGATGTCCATCAAACCGCTTTCTCCAGTAAAACAATATATAAGCATTTTGTTCACATAATAAACAGGCTGGATGGGACGCTGGCATGCGGAAAAAGTGTTGCTGAGACAATGGATAAAATTACCGGCCAAAAATCTTTATCTGTCTATGGCGTTGTAGATTTCGATAAATTCTATCCGGTAGAAAATAAAGATAATCTTAGAGACAAACTTGGTCTTTCGAAAAATTGCATATATTTACTCTATGCGGGTTACCTGGACAGACGTAAAGGACTTTATGAACTATTGGATGCTTTTGCCCAAGCTGGTTTTGGCAAGAAAATCAAGCTGATTTTATGTGGGGATGGTTCGCAAAAGGAGAGCCTCAAAAAATATGCGGTTGAAAAAAACATAAATAATTCTGTTATAATGCCGGGTATGATAGACCCTGAAGAGATGAACAGGTGGATGCAGGCAAGTGACGTTTTTGTTTTGCCGTCATATTCCGAAGGGATGCCGAATGTCGTAATGGAAGCTATGGCCTGCGGAATACCTGTGGTCGCCACGGCGGTCGGCGGATTGCCGGAAGCGGTTGGTAATTGCCGAGCAGCAATCCTGGTCCCACCAAAAAATATCGCAGCTTTGAAGGAAGCATTGGTAAAAGTGCTTAATGACCACGAACTTCGGGTAAAAATGAAAAGCGACGCTATAAAAAGAGCAAAGGAAAGATTCGGGGTAGAGCGAAATGCTCGCCTGATAACTGATTATTTAGCTAAAGTGATAGAAGAAAGCAGGATAAAGCGAGATCAATAAAGGTCAATAGATGAAATCCAAATGTTTACTAATTGACGCATGTCAGTCCACGCCTTACTACAATAATTGCCTCTTGGATGCACTGGTTAAGAAAGGCCAGAAAGTGGTCTATGCGACGACTCCATTTCCGCATGCAGAATCACCAATACCGCCTGATGTTGAGGTAAGGTACTGTTTTTTTTATCTGGCGCGGCTGTTAGGCGGTATTACCTCTTCTCATCATTTGCTGCGACGTGTTCTCAGGGCAATAGAATATCCATTCGACTTATTGGCTTTGGTTATCTATGTTTTCGTGAAACGTATAAAGCTCGTACATTATATGTGGGCTACATTGCCGACCTTTGATTTATGCGCGATGTGGCTTTTGAAAAAGTCAGGCTGCAAAATCGTCTATACCGCTCATGACCCTTTTCCTCATGAATTCAAAAAATCGCACCTAAAAAAATTCGCGCGTATTTATCACAGGGTTGACCATATTATAGCTCTGACGGAATTCACGCGTAATGAACTGAGAAATCGTACTAATATACCGTTGGAGAGGATATCCATAATTCCTCACGGTGATTTTGATTACGTGTTATCTCAATGTTCCTACAATGAAGCCCTTGCGGAAAAAATCCGAGCATCAGCTAACGGCAGAAAGGTAATAACTTTTTTAGGGAGAATTCTCCCGTATAAGGGCTTACAGTATTTCATCCAGGCGTTTTCTTCTATTAAACGCTTAAAACCAGACACATTCTTTCTTGTTGCAGGGTCAGCCAGGTTTGTAAATAAAAAGAAATGGAAAGAGATGATGGGCCAAAGTTGCGAGCCTGAAGACCTTTATTTGGACCTTCGTTATTTTCCTGTCGCCGATATGAAAGCGTATCTGGCTGTAACAGATGTTCTGGTTTTGCCTTGTGTTAGCGGCGCCTCGCAGAGCGGCAACACCATTATGGCTTATTCGTCCGGCATCCCGGTTATTTCCACAGATGTCGGCGGGTTGGCCGAAATGGTCGAGGATGGTCAAAGCGGATACGTGGTGCCACCAAAAAATCCTCAGGCTATCGCTGAGGCGGTAGCAAAATGTATTGAGCCGGATAATTATATGAGAATGTCTGAAAATGCCCGGCGATTAGCCGCTGATAAATACAGTTGGGATAATATCGCCGAACAAACAATCGAAGTATATCGTAAATTTATAACAGGTTGAAAAATGTCGAAAAAAATTAAATTCCTGGTATTGTTACTCCTTTTCTCCTTTGTGGGTACGCCGTGTAAAGCTAAACAATATCCGTATCGCTGGGTCTTCGTCGATAACTGGCTGCACAAAGAAAGTGATGTGGAGGATATAAAAAGCATTGCCAATACCGCATCCGAGCACGGCTTGAACGGGATAGTCTTCTGGGGAGGGCTTGACAGATTGTCTCTACGGCCAAAGAGTTACCTGAGAAGACTGGAGGAGGTAAAACAAATCTGCGAGAAGCACAACCTGGAGATAATCCCGCAGGTTTTCTCTGCTGGAATGGGCGGTTCTATCCTGTCTCATAACAAAAATCTTGCCGCCGGATTGCCCGTGAATGATGCTCTCTTTGTCGTGGAAAATGGCAAAGCACACCTCGTTCCGGACCATCCCGTTAAGATCGTAAACGGTGGATTTGAACAATATTATGGGAACCGCTTTAACGGGTATAGTTTGCACGACAAACCCGGCCAAGTATCATTTGCAGACAAGGAGCTATTCAACAGCGGCAGCGCTTCTCTCAGATTTGAAAATTTCGGGAAATACAGGTACGGACACGCAAGAGTGATGCAGAAAGTCAAGGTGCATCCGCATCGCTGTTATAAATTGAGCTGCTGGTTCAAGACTGAAAATCTTAAGCCGGGTGGTTCTCTAAAGATACAGGTTTACAGCCCTGATGGACGTGCCATTCATAAATGGACCCCGGCAATTCCATCTACTGCCGACTGGCAAAACATAACCACCGGCTTCAACAGCCTCGAATACAGCGAAGTTAAAATATACGTTGGCCTCCAACACGGGAAGTCGGGAAAATTCTGGGTTGATGACCTTGCCATCAAAGAGGTTGGGCTGTTGAACGTTCTCAGGCGTCCCGGAACCCCTGTAACGGTCAAAAGCGATGAAACGGGGTTGGTTTATGAAGAAGGTAAAGACTTTGCAACCATAAAGGACACAAAGCTTAATTTCAGATTCGACCATGAGCCGCCAGCCATAAAAGTGCTCCCAACGAGCAGGATAAAGAACGGCGAGCGCCTTAGAGTTAGCTACTATCATGGAATGAGGACGGTAAAAAAATGGCAGGCCGGCGTTTGTATGTCGGAACCTGAGATTTATGAAATATGGGCAGAGCAAGCGAAGCTCATCCACAAGCATCTCGCTCCAAACAAATATATGTTGAGCATGGATGAGATAAGGACGGGAGGCTCCTGCCAGGCGTGCAAAAATCGGAATATGACGATGGCACAGATACTCGGTGATTGCATAACCAGGCAGGTCCGGATAATTCGTGAAGTAAACCCGAAAGCAGAGGTCTTTATCTGGTCTGACATGCTTGACCCCGAACATCATGCTCACGAAAAGTACTGTCTCGTTGAAGGCAGCTTTACCGATTCCTGGAAATATATTCCAAAAGACCTTATAATGCTCTGCTGGTACTACAAAAAACGTAATGAAAGCCTCAGGTTTTTTTCTTCCCGCGGCTTCAGGACTATGGCATCAGCATGTTGTGACAGGGGAACGCTGGACGTCGCCAAAGGATGGCTCAAAGCTTTGGAACACACTCCAAAATCATGTGGGATAATGTACACAACATGGAAGAGCGATTACGAGTTGCTTGCGCCGTTTGGAGATATTGTTGCCGGGCAGGAAAACCAAAAATAAAACGTTAGAACAAGACCCTGTCGGTTTACAAAAGGTAACATTTTGTTAGAATTGTATGACAAAACCACGAGCTTGGAGAAATAATATAGAGATGCAGAACCCTGAATTTAAAACCAGCCCGTTTTTTGTTTGTGGTGTTGCCAGAAGCGGCACTTCTTTTATGCATCATATCTTAAATGAGCATCCCTCAATCAAAATTGCTTATGAAAGCAAATTGTTTGATGAAGGATATGAGGTTTATAAACATAATAAGAAAATAAAATCACATGGAGATTTCGCCGCTTTTTCAAAAAAACTTGCCGAAATTGAAAAACAGGAATCACAGAATAATTGGATGGTCAATATACTAAATCAGAATTCAGAAGAACTGTATCTGCAATACACCAAGGAACCGTCTTATGAGAAATTAGTGGAAAAAATATTCAACTTTCCCGACTCGGCTCATTGTTGGGGCAATAAAATGTTGCGGCTGGCAAGGTGTTCCGAGCTTTTGTCACGCTGGCCGAATGCGAAAATAATCGTCCTCTTACGAAACCCGAAAGCGGTTTTTCTGTCTCAGAAGAAATATTTCGGCTTTCGAATTAAATCGTCTGCAATCTACTGGAATCGACATTCGAAGCTGACAAGAGAATTGGCTGAAGATTCATCCAATTACTTGATTGTAAAATATGAGGAACTTGTAATGAAACCGGTGAATACTTTGGGGAAAATTTTACAGTTTCTTGGAATTAATGAAAAGAAAAGTGCTGAGAACCTTCTCAGCAAAAGACCGGTTAAAACAACAAGAGTGGATGCTTATAAGACAGAACTTAACGCTGAGGAAGAAGAAATGATTGCAGGTTTATGTTTCGATGAAATGCGGTATTGGGGTTATGACCCTGCTCCAGCCGGCTTTCAACGTAATATTAATACCTTGGATACGGCTAAAGAAATGATTTTAGAATATCTACCGCGGCTCCCTTTGAATCCCAGGGTATGGAGAAGAAAAAAAATCCTGCAAAGGTTCTTCAAAATTTTGTTGCACAAGAATTAGTAACCGGTTTAGAATCTTGCAGTTAATAAATTATCGAAGGTAGAATTTTCTTGAATGCATATCCTTTATTTACATCAGCATTTTGCAATACCTGCCGGCAGTACCGGCACCCGCAGTTATGAGTTTGCCCGGCGGTGGGTGAAAGCGGGCCATCAAGTAACTATAATTACCGGCCATTATGATATCGGAGGTTTGGAAAAGCCATCCTCACTCGTTGAAAAAAGAAAAATCTACGGCATCGATGTTATCATTACAGGGACAACTTACAGTAATAAGCAAAGTTTTTTGCGCAGAACATTTTCCTTTTTCAGTTTTACGCTATTAAGCATACTTGCGGGCTTGAGGGTTAAAAATGCGGATGTGATTTATGCGACAAGTACACCGCTTACCGTTGGTATTCCTGCTATGATTTTGAAATGGCTTAAACGAGCGCCGTTTGTGTTTGAGGTTCGCGACCAGTGGCCAGAGATACCAATTGAGCTTGGAATTATTAAAAATCCTGTATTGAAAAAAGTATTGCTGTGGCTGGAGAAAAGAATCTACAAAAGCAGCTCTGCAATCGTTGCTCTATCACCCGGAATGGCGGAAGGAGTTCGCACGGTAATCGGCAATAGAAAACCAATAACTATTGCTCCAAACTGCTCTGATATTGATATGTTTCATCCTGATATGGACGGTTCAGGAATACGTGAAAAACACGGCTGGGATGATAAATTCATACTGCTGCACTTCGGAGCTATGGGTAAAGCAAATGGTTTGGAGTTTGCTGTCAGAGTTGCCGAGAAAATGCGGGATTATCCTGATATTCATTTTGTCCTGCTCGGCGATGGAAGCGAAAAAAAGAAGGTCAAGAAAATTATTTGCAGTAAGGGTCTGAATAATATTGAGATTATGGATTCTAAACCAAAAGAACAGCTCCCTCTTTACGTTGCTGTCTGTGATGTTTCGGTGGTTATATTTGCCGATTTTCCTATCTTGGAGCATAATTCCGCTAATAAGTTTTTCGATTCCCTCGCAGCCGGCAGGCCGGTACTTTTGAACTATTCCGGCTGGCAGAGAAAAATTCTGGAAGACAATAATGCCGGGCTTGGGTGCAATCTTTGTGATATTGATGAATTTGTCGATAATATAAAAAAGTTATATAAAGACACCGAGCTTAGAGAAAAAATGTCCGGCAATGCCAGGCAAGTCGCAGAGAATAAATTCAGCAGAGATATTTTAGCCCGGCGGACATTAGAAGTGGTTAGACAAGCGGTTAAGATATAATCAGGCAATAGGAGTATATTTTATGGTTGACGAAACTTTTCCTTTCGTAAGCATCATAATGCCTATACGCAACGAAGCCGGTTTTATCGAACAAGCGATTCAAAGTATTGTGGATAATGATTATCCTTCGGACAAAATGGAAATTATCGTTGTGGATGGGCGCAGCGATGATGCTACACAAGAAATTGTACAAAGAATGGCAGCTCAGAATAACTGCATAAGACTACTGGATAATCCCCGCAAGATACAGGCTTCAGCGATGAATATCGGGATAAAAGCTTGCCGGGGCGACATCTTCATTCGAATCGACGGGCATGCTGAAGTACCGCCTGATTTTATCAGAAAATCGGTGAAATGCCTGGCTGACCATCCTGATGCCTGGGTAGCGGGAGGCTACTGGAAGACTGTCTCACGGGGATATGCAGGCAAAGTAATAGCTGCTGCTACACAATCAACTGTAGGAGTAGGAGGTGCAAGACACCGTCTTGGAAATTTTGATGGATGGGTCGAAACCTTATCATATGGGGCGCACTACAAATGGATTGTGGAGAAAATAGGTTATTTTGATGAGGGGCTGGTGCGCAGTGAGGACGACGAATTTAATCACAGAATTATCCTTGCAGGCGGAAAAATATGGTTGTCAAGCTCAATCTGGAGTACATATTATGCGAGAAGCTCGCTTAAGAAACTTTGTCGGCAATATTTTCAAGATGGTTTTTGGCGTATAAAAGCCCTGCAAAAACATGGCTCTCCAGCGGCAGTCAGACGAGTTGTGCCTTTACTTTTCGTATCAGGTTTAATAATTCTGGCGCTGGCGGGATTTATATCGCCAATTTTCTGGTGGATGCTGGTTGCTATGCTTGGAATATATGCTCTTGGTTTGGCTTATGGTACTTTGGATGTGGGACGCAACTCAGGGTGGAAATATGCAGTTTTAGCACCGCTTGTATTTGTTATTCTTCATTTCGGATATGGGCTGGGGGGTATATGGGGATTTGTCCGCTTTATTATTTTAGGTGGAAAAGGTATGGTGAAAGTTGAGGATTCTAAGTTGTCCCGGTAATATTTTGGTGGATTTTAATGGCTGAATTAAGCGAAAATGAAAGAATCAAAGCAGCTTATCAGAAACGCAAAGATAAAGGTCTGTCGAGAAGATATACTCTGTATAACAAAGCACAAATATATATAGTTCAGGAACGCCAGAGAGTATTACTTTCAATGCTTAGCAAAACGGTCAGAGAACTGAATGATAAAAAAATCCTTGATATAGGATGCGGCCGTGGCGGAACTCTCAAACCTTTTTTGTTTTATGGAGCCAGAATGGAAAATTGTTACGGTGTAGATATTCTGGAAGACAGCATAGCTAAAGCAAAATCTTATTTGCCGGGAATGCATTTCGAGTGTTGTTCGGCGCAGGAAACTACTTTCGCTGAAGAAAGTTTCGATCTGGTTACTATGTTTACCTGTTTGAGCAGTATTCTTGATTACGATATACGTTTTGATGTTTGCGACAAGGCTTGGAAAATGTTAAAACCCGGCGGATGGGTATTGATTTATGATTTTAGAGTGAATAATCCGAATAATAAAGATGTTAAAGGAGTACGTCTTAAGGAACTTCAAAGTTATTATAAAGGTTGCCCGTCTATTTCGAAAAGATTAACATTATTGCCTCCACTTGCCAGGCTTATTGCTCCTTTTTCCGTTTTACTATATGATTTACTGGCGTGTTTGCCGTTTTTGCAAACACATAGAATGACTATGTTCCACAAGCCACCGCGCTAATAAGAAATTATACGATGAGTGAAAAAGTTACTGTAAAACAACAATATGAAAGCTTGTTCAGCAATTATTTTTCCGCTGAAGAAAGTTTTGCTTTCTGGAAAGGACGTGTGGCGTTATATGCGATATTGCGGGGACTGGGGATTGCTGAAGGCGATGAGGTTATCCTGCCAGGTTATACTTGTGTTATGGATGTAAACCCTGTCGCTTATGTAGGTGCAACAAGTGTGTTTGTGGATATTGAACCTGATACTTACAACATAAATACGGAACTAATAGAAGATAAAATCAATCCAAAGACTAAAGCCATCATCGCTCAGCATACCTATGGCTATCCATGTGATATGGATTCAATTATGCAAACAGCTCAGAGACATAATATAACCGTTATTGAAGACTGCTGCCTTTCTTTCGGTTCGAAGTATAAAGGGAAAACCGTCGGTACTTTTGGCAAGGTCGCCTACTTTTCTTTTCAATGGAACAAACCTTTTACTACCGGATTGGGCGGAATGGTAATAACCAATGATAAGGAATTAGCTGGAAGAATTGAACAATTACATAAGAAAGAATTGGTTCGGCCGGGATTTATGGAAACCGCAATGCTTGCGGTTCAGCTTGCAGTTTACAGGACATTTGTTTACCCCAGTACCACGGCTGCTGCACAGAGTATCTTCAGGTACCTTACCAAAAAGGGGGCTGTGGTCGGATCGTCTTCAACTTGCGAATTTCAACCCGAAATGCCTGAGCATTTTTTCAAAGCGATGAGCTCGATACAGGCTCGCTCGGGAATCAGACAACTAAATAAGGTCGAAAGTAACATTGAACACCGCAACAAGATGACGGAGCTTTACGACAGTCTCCTTCGGGGTAGAGGCTGGCAGCCGAGAAAATTCGATTCGGAAATCATGGACCCTGTTATGGTAAGATATCCTGTAAGAATTACACAGAAAGAAAAAGCCCTGAAGGAAGCTGCGAGAAAAGGAATCGAACTGGGCAGCTGGTTCGAATGTCCTTTACATCCAATAGAAACGCCATTGGCTGCTTATAATTATGAAATCGGCATGTGCCCTGAAGCGGAAAAAGCAAGTAAACAGGTTGTAAACCTGCCTGTACATCCAAGGGTTTCCGAAAAAACAGTCACAAGAACAGTTGATTTTATAACAGGTTTCACCCAGACAAAATGAAGCGTTTGATTGATTTAATTATCGCAATACCTGCCGTAACAATCTTGTTACCGGTTTTTTTGATTGTCGCCTTGGCAATACGGCTCAGCAGCAAAGGGCCGGCAGTTTTTAAGCAGGAAAGGGCTGGCAAACAAGGTAGGGCGTTTACATTTTATAAATTCAGAACAATGCGAACCGATATTGACCCGTTCGGCCCAAGTCCGAAGTCCGCAGATGACACCAGGCTTACCAAAACAGGAAAATTTCTGAGAGAGACTTCGCTGGACGAACTGCCACAGTTTTTCAACGTATTAAAGGGCGATATGTCACTCGTCGGGCCTCGTCCTTTATATATGGAGCAGATGGCCGAATGGAACCAGAGACAGAAAAAACGCCTGCTTGTTAAGCCCGGCATAACCGGCCTGGCGCAAATCTCTGGCAGAGGAACGCTCACACGCGAACAAAAACTAGAACTCGACGTAAAGT
>Ga0180438_10008013_pt1 | contig 13556 bp, 12 predicted proteins | sample SS_ome_12_FD_132455 | JGI IMG/M metagenome (GOLD analysis project Ga0180438, IMG submission 132455) | Hypersaline lake sediment archaeal communities from the Salton Sea, California, USA - SS_3_D_2 metaG | ecosystem: Environmental > Aquatic > Non-marine Saline and Alkaline > Hypersaline >... | reverse complement strand
CGTTTCTGTCTTCCTTTTATTTTTAACCACGAATACCGCCCGCGCCTGGGAAAAAGACCAGCCCGCGAATCACGCTAATACCGCTAAAGGCGGCACAGGCACCGCGAATTACCTAATCGAACTCTTTCAGGGATTTTTTTTACTGCCTCTGGCAGGAAAGGGCTTTTTTTATAATAGAGACGGAAAATTTTTTTCCTGGTTCTATTATAAAAAAGACTTCATTGTGTTCCGCAAAATTTCGGAATACACTTACAAAAAATCCCTCTTTAATTCGTGTGGATTTGTGTGATTCGTGGGCAACTCATCCCTTTTCTCTTCCATCTTTAAATCGCTTGTTTCATTTAAAACCTGTAATAATATTGAAATAAAATCAGGATCATAGAATTCCGCGTTTCCTCTTTTCAATCCTTTTCCCCGATTCCCTGTTGATTTTATAATGCGTTTGATTTAAAGATTCGAACGATTTGAAATCGCAATTTTTTCATTCGAATCTTTTTAAGATTCAAAAGAATTTTTGCAGCGAGAGGTTTATGAACCAGGGCAAAGAAAATAAAGCGCCTTTTACAAGAAAGTATTTTTACCCTGTTGCAATTGTGTTTTTCCTCGTGTATCTTGCCCTTCTCCTGTTCCGCCTGGATTTGTACTGTTTTCACCAGGATGAAGCCCGGTATTGGTTAGAGATCCAAAACAAGCTCTCCGGACTGATAAAATGGTCTATAAAGGATATTCACCCCCCCTTGTATTTTATTCTTTTGAAATTCTGGGCTTCGGTGTTCGGGGATAGCGTGGTTTCCCTTCGAGTCCCCAGCGTTTTATACGCGCTTTTATCGTTTATCGTGTTCGCCGCATTGGTTCGAAGGTTCCTGGATTCCCGCACCGCAGCTGTTTCCCTTGTTTTTTACAGCCTTCTTCCTTATGGCATATTCTGTTTTCGCCTGGCAAAGTATTACTCTTTGGTAAATCTTCTTTCCCTGGTTTCCGTGTATTTTTTCCTGGTGTATTTATACGATGAAAAACCGCGCCTTTGGGTTGGCTTGGGATATGCATTCGCTTCAGCGCTTCTTTTATACACCCAATACGTGGGATTTATTGTGCTTGTTTCCCAGGCTATAATTTTTATCTTTGTAAAAGGCTTGAAACCCTATTTCAAAGCTCTTTTCAAATACCAGCTTGTAACAGGCTTGCTATTTTTGCCCTGGGCTCTGGTTTTTCTTACACAGCTGGGAAGCCTTGTGGGAGTGCATGAAGTCACGGAATCCGGTTTCAGCCTTAAGGCGCCCGTGGTGCGGCTTTTTTACACCTTTTATGCTTTTTTAAACGGCAACACTATAGAGCCGCGCCATTGGCTGATCGCTTTATTTGGCGCCCTGCTTCTTGCTGCCTCCCTTGTGGGCTCTTTTTTAACGCTTCGCAAAAACTTAAAGAACAAAGCCTCAGCTCCAGTTTTATTTTTCTGGCTTTCCCTTATTTTCGGCTTGGGAATGTCCCTTTACTTTTTCCTGTTCGTGCATTTTATGTTTCTCCCTGAACGCTTCTGCTTTCTCCTGCCCTTTTTTGCGATCGTTGTATCCGGGGGGATTTTGTTTTGGAAGCGGATTAAAATTCCCCTCGCAATTTGCTTTGTGGGTATTTTTACATTCTCGCTTTACAATTATTTGGGAAATCGCGAGGGCACGGTTTGGGCTTACCGTATAAACTGGCATGAAATTCAAAAATACATCGCAGGCACTGGGAATAAAACCGTTTTATTCGATAATTACCACTTTGGGGTTCTGGGAAAATATTACCTGGATAAGGATGCGAACCTGGTTCACACCTGGGATTGGGAAACCAGTAAAGCGCTTCCGAATATTTCGGAAAGTCCCTTGCTTAAGGATGGATTCTGTTTTGTTCGATCCATGCGGGATGTATCCGAAGGAGGGCAGATCGATAAAATCGTTACCCGGCTGAAAAAACGTTACAAGGTGAAAGATTCAAGGAGTTTTGTGGAGGATCATCCTGATCTTTACAGGATCAAGAAAAAATTGCAGGGTGGGGGGGAAGGTTCTGTAAGGTTTAAGATGGAGGTTTTACTTTTTTCTTCAATTTTTCCGCGAGGCGCACCAGACGCGAGCCCCTGAGCGTATCGATCCTGGATAATAGTTTCTTCTCCCTTTTTTGCGCGCGAGCAAGGTCCCGGTTCAGCTTGCGAACCTCTCCCTTTAAGTTGATCTGCTTTGCCAGCCTGTGAAACTCCTCGTAAAACTTTAAAAACTCCTTTACCGGCATGGTTTCGCACAGGTACGGATCCCGCTCCATATCCAGGTGATCCAGGTCTAAAATAAACCGGCTCCAATCCATGTCTTCCGAAACCAGCCCCCGCTTTTTTGCATATTCCCAAACCCTGGTTCCGGGTATGGGTTGAAGCGGTCCCATGGAGCACCGATCGATATATTCCCGGTTCCGTTCCACGAACGCCATAGTTTGCTGCATTTGGGAAAGGGTTTCTTTTGGGGAGCCGATTATGAAATTCCCGCCTATGGAAATCCCCCGATCCTTTAAAAGGTCAATGGATTTCTGGTTCTTTTCCGGGGTGATGTTCTTCTTGTTCAGGTAATCCAGAACAGGCTGAGAATTGGACTCGAACCCGAAATCGATGTATAAGAAATTGAGTTCCGCAAAAAGATCGGCAATCTCCTGTGTAACAAGGTCTGCCCGGGCATAGCTGCGAAACACGATATCCTTGTGCAGGTTTTGCTCCCTGATCATTTCGCACACCTTTTTAAACCGGGGAATATGCCCGATAAAAAGATCGTCGAAAAAATAAATCTCTTCAGGATCGTATTTTTCCCGGAGATACGCGATCTCTCCGGTTACGTAGTTTGCGCTGTGGTACCGCACCCCTTTCCATTGAAGGGGAGCGGAACAGAATATGCAATCATAGGGGCAACCCCTGGAGCTGATCAGGTGGGATTGTTCCTTGAACGGGAGCGCCCACCGGTCCCCAAGGAGCTCCCGGTCCGGAAAGGAAAGAACATCAATATCAGGAATAAGGGGGCGCGGAGGATTCAGGATTATACCCTTTTCCCCGTGAAAACAGATTCCGTTTATTTTTTGCAGATCGCTTTTTTCCGGCGCGCCCTTGTAATAGAGCTTTACCAGCTCCGTGGTTGTGATCTCGCCTTCGCCGATAATTCCCAGATCAAAGGGTTCCGGCAAACTGTTTGGCAGCATGGTAATATGCGAGCCGCCCACCCAAACGGGCGAACCCAGCTCATCTTTCACGCGGCGCGCCACAGCTATGGCATCGTTGAAATTCTCCGTTGCGGAGGAGATTCCCACGATATCCGGCTTCCAGGAGATAAGCTTATCCGGACTCCGGAAAAACGCAATCTCGCAAAACCAACAATGCTTTTTTACATACGAACCGATGTATCCCAATCCCAGGGGAGGAAGGGATACCTGGTAAGGTCGATCAGGAATATAACTGCGGTAAAGCGCCAGTTTCATAAGAGTAGTGTCATTCGTAAATAAAATAGGGGGAGCGGAAAGGAAAAATCCGCTTCCAGGTCAAGCCCGCTCCACGTATTCTCCTGTTAATGTATTCACGCGGATTTTATCGCCGGTCTTTATAAAAAGAGGGACTTTAACAACAAATCCCGTTTCTATGGTTGCGTCCTTGGTTACATTGGTGGCAGTATTCCCCTTGACCGCATCATGGGTGTTCGTAACCTCGAAGTCCATCTTGAGCGGCGCCTCGATCCCGATGATCCTTCCCTCGAACAGGGTGGTTTTGACAATCGTGCCTTCCAGGAGAAAATTGGCTGCAAAATCCACAACGTCCCGGGGGGCTCTGTGTTGATCATAAGTTTCATTATCCATGAAGATGAAATCTTCCTTTTCGCGGTAAAGGTATTGCATATCGCGAAATTCCGCATCCGCAATTTCCACGCTCTCATTGGAGCGAAACGTGCGCTCGATGGTTTTTCCGGACATAAGACCCCGCAGCCTGGCTGTAACCCTGCCCCTGCCGCGTCCCATGGCTTGTTGGCTGGACTCCACAACAACATACACCTCGCCCTCGAAAAGGATCCGGCTTCCGTTCTTGAGCATTGTCGGGGAAATAGAACTCATGAAAAATTACTCCTTGTTAAAAGATTATGGTTATAAAAAAAAGCACATTTTCCGTATCTTTTTTATTAAACCGAAAAATGATTTTCATGATTCGGCTCGAATTTTGTCAACAGGATTAAGAACAGAAAATAACAAATTATATCCCCGGTCCCAGTATCAGGTACAAAAACACAACCCCAAAAGTGCAAAGCGCCACAATACGCCTTTTTTTCTCCAGCTTGTCGTAAAACGTCAGCATCGCACCGATTATGAATAAAAAATCCACAATTATACTGAAATCCTCCCTTATAAGCCCGAACGCCCACCCCTTTCGCGAAAGCGGATAAAAAAACTCCAGGGGCCAATGCGCAATCAGATCCTCGGCTAAATGGATGAACATGCCAACCACAAGAATCATGTAATTTCTTAAAAAGCTATGATCCTTATGAAATATCCGGATCAATCCCGCGATAAGGGGAGGGAAGGCTATCAAGGCAAACAGTGTATGTGTATACCTCTGGTGATATGTTGCAAAAGCTTCGGGACCGCCCCACAGGTAGGATATTGCATCGATATCCGGGAAAGTGAGCGCAATCAACCCAAGCGTGATGTAATAAACCCGCTCCTTTTTCTTAGCTTCTATCGGCGCTGCGGCTTGCCCCAAAAGCACACCGGATAAACTGTGAGCGAATATATCCATTTAGAAATCCCGGTATTTTCCCTCTATAATAAACTCGTGTTTCTTGTATTAGATGAAATCTATACTGTCTACAGTAGTTTGGCAAAATATCCGACTGGAAGAAGTTTTTTTGCCAAACTACTCCTGTCTGAGTAAAGTCTTAAGAAAAAATGTCGCATCATTCCCTAGGTTTTATTTTTTATGTGTGACATTTTTTCTCAATTTCTGTTTATCCTTATTATAAAACACTGATATTCACGTACTTATATGTATGGCACAACCATTGCTCACTTCTTACTGCGTCTATTCTTGTTTTTCTCAAACCATAACCTTTTGCAAGGCGGATAAAGTATGATTACGGTTAAGAATCTCACCAAACGGTTCGGAGAAACGGTTGCTGTTGATAATGTCTCCTTTGAGGTATCCAAAGGGGAAATCCTGGGTTTCCTGGGACCCAACGGTGCAGGTAAAACCACCACCATGAAGATTATCACCTGTTATATTCCCCCTGATAACGGCACCGCAAGTATCGGCGATCTCAGCATTGAAAACGACTCCCTTGCGATTCGCCGCAAAATCGGGTATCTCCCGGAAAGCACGCCTCTTTATATGGATATGGGCGTGGTGGATTACCTAATGTTTGTTGCAGAATTGCACAGCATCCCTAAAAACAACAGGATCAAAAAAGTGCGCGAAATGGTGGATATCTGCAACCTGGGGCGCGAAATCAAGAAAAACATCGGGGAACTCTCCAAGGGATACCGCCAACGCGTAGGTCTCGCTCAAACCCTGATCCATGATCCTGAAATCCTGATCCTGGATGAACCCACCTCCGGGCTTGATCCTAACCAGATTATTGAAATCAGGGAACTTATAAAGAAAATCAGCCAGGAAAAAACAATCATTATTTCCACGCATATCCTCCCGGAAGTTACAGCAACTTGCCATCGCGCCATTATTATTCACAACGGAAAACTCGTGGCTGACGGCACAACCGAAGAACTTGTGGAACGCAGCCGCGGGCGCACCCTGTATTTCACCAAAATGAAAGGTCCTAAAGACCAGGTTCAATCCGGACTCCAGGAACTGATCTCCGTGGAAAAAGTAAAATGCGTGAGCGATTCCGATGGGGATGCCTTTCGCTTTGAAATTCTTACACAAAAAGGCAATAACCCTTGCGAGGATATTTACAAATTATCCGTTAAAAATAACTGGATCATGACCGAGCTCAGCCAGGAACGCGCCAGCCTCGAAAACGTGTTCCGGGAACTGACCTCCGGTTAACCTAGAGTCCTTTTGAAGAGGATTTTTTTACACTGATAACTCTTGTATGAGGTGACAAAATGCACAATACCATAACCATCGTGAAAAAGGAATTTCGCAGTTATTTCAACACACCCCTTGCCTATGTGTTTCTCCTGGCATTTTTGATTATTACTCAATGGCTTGTGATGAGGGGTTATTTTCTCCGGGAACAGGCTGATTTGAGAACCTTCTTCAATCTCATGCCCATTATATTCATTCTGTTTATTCCCGGCATTACCATGCGACTTTGGGCGGAGGAACGCAAACAGGGAACCATTGAAACTCTTATGACTTCCCCTATAAGGGATAGCGAGGTGATTCTGGGCAAATTCCTCGGTGGATGGCTTTTTCTGGCTTTGGCTATCGTGCTTACCTTTGCCCTTCCTATTGTTGTATCCTCAACTGTAAGACCCGATGTGGGCATTGACCGCGGACCAGTTATCGGTGGTTATATCGGGCTTTTTCTCCTGGGCGGCGCATACCTTGCCATCGGAATCTTCGCCTCCTCCCTCTGGGACAGCCAGATCGCCGCCTGGATCGTGGGCGCCAGCATCTGCTTTTTTCTTTACATGATCGGAGACCCCTTTGGTCTGTTTTCACTCCCCCAGGCGCTTGTGCCCCTGTTCCAATATATATCTTTGAGCCAGCATTTTGAAAATATCTCGCGCGGGGTCATTGATATCAGCGACCTTGTTTATTATTTTTCCGTGATATTCTTTTTCCTGTTTTTGAATACTTGTCTTTTAAGGAGAAGAAGCTAATTTTTTGATTTTTAACCCCAATTAAGCGGAGGGAAAAAACGTGCATAAACTCGCTAAAACCGCCAATATTTTCGTGCTTGTGATTTCTGTCTTGATTATTGTCATGGTGCTCAATTTCCTGGTCTCCCGCCACCTTGTATGGAGGCTCGATCTTACCAGGGAAAAACTCTTTACACTGGCAGATTCCAGCAAAAACATCGTGGGGAATCTGGACGACCTCGTGACCATCAAGGCTTATTTCAGCCAGAAACTCCCACCTTACCTTTCCAATATGCGCCAGGATGTGGAAGACCTGCTTGAAGAATACCAAGCCCATTCCAAGGGAAAACTCCGGGTGAAATTCATCGATCCAACGGATTTCGAGGAAGAACAAAAACGTAAACTCATGTACGATGGCATCATGCCGATCAATCTTCAAACCATTGACAGGCACAAGTTCGAGGTCATGGAAGCCTATTTTGGTCTCACGATCAACTATGAAGACCGCAAGGAAACCATCCCCATTGCCGATCCCCTCTCCCTTGAATACGATCTTTCCGCTGCCATTAAAAAGGTCTCCATGGCAAAAACTCCCGTGATTGCTCTTTACTCGAACAGGGAAGACCTTGATCTCCAGGTTGAATATCGCGCCCTGAACGAATCCCTTCGTAAACTTTACGAGATTCGCCCCTTAAACTTCGGTCCCGGGCAGAAAATACCCGAAACCATTGATGTCCTGGTTCTTCTTGCTCCCCAGGACTTCTCCGAGTCCGAACTGTTCGAAATCGATCAATTCATCATGCGGGGCGGCAAAATGGTCTGCCTCGTGGACGCCATCGATCTGGATCAGCGCACCCTCCGCGCCACTGTGAAAAAACCCAATGTCACTACCCTGCTCGAAAATTACGGCATGATCATAAACGACAACCTAATCGAGGATTTTCAATCCAACGGCATTGCCTCTTTTTCCTCAGGATTTATGCGCACCATGATAAATTACCCCTACTGGGTTAGATTACAAAAAAACCTGAACCAGGAAAGCGCCATTACCAAACGCCTGCAGGATATGATTCTCCCCTGGGTCAGCTCCATCAGCCCCAGCGAGAACCTCCCCGAAGGAATCACCATCACCACCCTGGCTTCCACAACCGAGGCAGCCTTTGAAAATAAAGCTCCGTTTGATCTTAATCCCTTTAAAAAAGATCGACCTATGCTGAAGAAGGAAGACCTCGATAAGTACGGCATGATCCTGCTTGCTGAAGGAGAGTTCCCCAGCGCCTATAAGGGCAAGGATATCCCCGAAGCGGAAACACCACAGGATTCTGAAGATCGCCCCCCTTCAGCAGGAGGCACCTCCGAACAGGAAAGAAAGGATAAAAGCGCCAAAACCTCTGTTCTGGCGGTTCCCAATTCCCTTTTTATCCGCGACCAATACCTTCAAAGCACCAGGAGTGCGGATAACCTCACGTTCATGGAAAATGCCATTGACAGCATGGTGCTGGGCAAAGAGCTCATCGGAATCAGAACCCGCGGCTCTGCTCAGCGACCCCTTAGAACCGATCTTTCGGATGGGCAGAAAACCAGCTATAAATGGCTCACCATCCTTGGCGTTCCCATCCTGGTTATCCTTTTCGGTTTGTTCAGAATTCCGTGGGTCAAAGCCAGAAGGCGCTATTATCAGTCAATGCTGGTTAAAGATTAAAACGCCCCGAAAAGATTATAAAAATCATAAACCTTGTATGGGAGGTACCGATGAAAGGAAAGACAATTTATATCATCGCCGCTATTGCCGCTTTTTTGGTGATCCTTGTGTTTGTTACGGAAAAACCATTTAAGCAGCCTGTATCGGAAGACACCACACCCGACTCCCTTCAAACTATTAAAAGCATCCCTGTGTTCGACAAGATTTTTTCAGAAGATGATTGCGGGAAAATCCAGATATTCCAGGGAGACGATAAAACCTCCGCTACCCTTGTTCGGCTAAAGGGAAACTGGTTCGTCAATCCCGATAGAATGTATCCCGCTGCCAAATCCAATACCGAACGCATTTTCAGCACCTTGAAAGAAATTTCCGAGGGCGAGGTGATCTCCAATAACCCAAAAAACCATATCAAGTTTCAAGTGAACGAGCAAACCTCTACTCGCGTGAAATTTTACGATAAGAACGATGCCCTCTTGGAAGATGTGTTTGTGGGCAAAACCGGCATGAACTATATGTCCCCCTCCTCTTATGTGAGAAAAAGCGGTTCCGATGAAGTCCTCATGGTAAAAGGCTACATGATGGGGCTCTTTCCCACAATGGAGGAAAGCTGGAGGGAACGAACCATCTTTGATTTTGACCAGGAAAATATTACAGGATTTACCATTGACGAACCCGGAAAACCCCCGGTCAAAATCGCACGCCTGGCTTCGGACGATTGGACCTGCCTCGCTCCTGAAACCTTCCCCGTTCAAAAGGATGTGGGAAGAAGAATGGCAAACTCCTTTGCCAGGCTTCGCGCCTCTGCCTTTGTTGATGATTTTCCCCAGAAACCCTTCGATGAGTACGGGCTCGGAGGTGGCGCCCTCAAAATTAGCGCATCACTCAAGGATTACAGCTCCACGCCTACTCTCTATATCGGCGATGAAACCGAGGCTAAAAGAACACAATGGTACGTTCGGGCGGAAAACCAGGACACTGTGTATCTCATCTATAAATACACAAAAGATTCCATTTACAAGTCATTGGATCAACTCCACCCCACCCCTAAACCCACTCCCACACCCGAAAAAACCAAAGTGGTGGAAGGCATACAAAAACAAGCCGAGATTAAAGCCGAGGAAATAAACAAGATGACCGAGGAGGAAAAACAGGAGGCAATACAGAAAAAACTGGATACTATCCTCGAACAGGCAAAGCAGGAACATAAATTGAAGGATCCCGAAGACACGGAAATGAATTCCAAACCGCTTCAGCCACATCCTCCCGAACCCAAGTAAAACAATAACCAGGATTAAAAACCCTATCCTATGCAAAATAAAAGGGACTGTATCAAATCTGATACAGTCCCAAAATTCGTTTTTCTTCTTTATTATATTGCCTTATTCACCCTGCCGGATTTGATACACCGGGTGCAGACATATTTCTTCTTTACGCTTCCGTTTTTTTCTATAACACGTATCTTCTGAATGTTGGGCTTGAACGCATGTTTGGTACGGTTATGGGCATGGCTTATACGGTTACCCATTTCACGCTTTTTGCCGCATACCTCGCATTTCGCCATAATTTTCCCTCCTTTTGCGGAACCATACAAATTGAGATGTACCTTCTGCCTGAAGCCGATTATAAACGTCAAGGGTTTTTTCGTGTTTCTTCAAGGTCCCCCCTGATCCTTCACGAAGTTCCTTTTGATATTTTTTAAGAATCCGATGCAACAGCTTGTTTTCTTTCCTAAGTGTGCGGATTTCGAAATACAAAAGCAACATCAAGATAAAAAAAAGAAAACATACAAGGAATAAAAAAAATACTTCTCTCAGCAGAAACATGGAGATTCCTTCAATTTCAAACGGATGGATTCTGTATGGTTTTCCTTAATTTGGCTGGAAGAATTTTTAATTGATCCCGGTACTTGGCAACAGTTCTTCTGGCAATTTTTATTCCCCGTTTCTCTAAAATCTTTGAGATTTTTTGATCGCTGTAAGGCTTTCCGGGGGGTTCGTCGTCAATGATCTGTGAGAGGATTTCCTTTACACTGGTGGAAGAAGCATTGTCTCCGGTTTCTGTTTGCAGTCCGGAGGAAAAGAAGTATTTGAGTTCAAAAATCCCCCGGGGCGTTTCCACGTATTTCCCCGATGTCACCCGCGCCACAGTGGACTCGTGCATCTCCACTTCTTCCGCCACTTCTCTAAGCGTCAGGGGTTTCAAATGCTTGATTCCTCGTTCAAGAAATTCCTGCTGAGCATTCATAATCGCTTCTGTAATCCTTAAAATCGTGAGTTTCCGTTTCTCGATGTTTTTCAGGAACCATATGGCGCCTCTGAATTTTTCGAGGGCAAATGCCTTGTCTTCCTTGCTGAGATGACTGTTGTTTTTCAGGAGTTGCCGGTAATAGGAATTAATTCTCAGATTCGAGGAACGCCCCTCGTTTAGAAAGTAAAGATATTTCCCGTCCACTTTTTTTACAACCACGTCCGGATTAATATACTGGGGCTGCTCCTTTGTATAACGCCGGCCGGGCTTCGGCTCCAAACGCGAAATTCGGTGAAAAGCCTGGATAATCCATTCCTGGCTTATATTCATTGCCTTGGATATTTCCTTGAATTTCTTTTGCTGGAGCTCTTTCAGATGTTCATCGATCAGAAGGTATATTCTGTAATCGCGAACATTTTGCTCCTCCAGCTGAAGACGCAGGCATTCTGCCAGATTCCTGGCTCCGATGCCCGGAGGATCAAAACTCTGGATAACATCCAGGGCGTCTTCAACCTGTTCCAGGGGCGCCTGCAAATTCTCGGCAATGTCTTCCAAAGAGCTCTGTAAATACCCGTTTTCATCAAGACTTCCAATGATATATTCCCCAATCTGTTTATCCCTGCCTTCCAGAACAGAAAGCTCTACCTGCCTCATTAAATGCTCGTAAAGGCTCGTGCCTTTTGCCGTATATTCAGTGAAATCCTCCTGTTCATAGGATTCCTTTTGATAGTATACCTTGTTTTCTGAATCGGAATAAAGGTCTTCCCAATCCGTGTCCACCTTGTCAAACGCCTCGGGCTCTTTTTCGAGGTCCTTGTGCCGCGCCTCTTCCACCTCCGGATTGATGTTTCTCTTTTCCGGTTCAGCATTATTATCAGGGGAGGGAAAGGGATCGGAAGCCTGGTTTTTGATTTGCGAGGGGTCCTGGGTGGAAGAGTCTTCCTCTTCTCTAAGTTCCAGAAACGGGTTATCGCGTATCTGTTGTTCAGTCAGCTGTTCCAGCTCTATGGCATTCATCTGAAGCAGTTTGATCGATTGCTGCATCTGGGGTGTCATTACCAGACGTTGTACTTGTTTTTGCAGCTGATTAAGGGAAAGAGCCATAAATACCTTAGCCTTTTCCTATTCACAATTTAAAGGGATTGAAAATATGCAAATTTATATTATATGTATGATTAATAACATAATTTGCCTCTGTCGTGTCAATATTTTTCATTGCCAATAATAAGGTTTGGCATAAAAATTGATTGACAAAAGGGGTCATTCTTCAAGAGTTCTCTTTGTAATTTATTTTCAGGAAAGGATAAAAGTTTCCCTTTTTTTTGGCATTTTCACAAAAATTGACTATAATATTAACTTACAATGAGCTCTTTCCAGCTTTTTTGAACCTCTCGTGTTTTTAACGCATTGAGACGCAACTTTTTATGGGAATATGAATGTATATGAAAAAAGACCTTGTCATTGTTGAATCTCCGGCTAAAGCCCGGACTCTTAAAAAATATCTCGGCGCCAATTTTTCAGTGGAAGCCTCCGTTGGGCATATTAAGGACCTTCCCGCCAAAAAACTCGGTGTCAATATTGAAGATAACTTTGTCCCGGAGTATGTTGTTATCCCTGGGAAGAAAAAAGTCATCAACACCATTAAAAAAGCGGCTCGGGGAGCCGAACGAATCTTTCTTGCCCCTGACCCCGATAGGGAAGGTGAAGCTATTGCATGGCATATCTCCGAGGAAATCACGAGCAAGAAAAAGAAGGTATTCAGAGCTACCTTTCATGAAATTACCAAACAAGCGGTTCTCAATGCCCTGGAAAATCCCACGCCTCTTAACAGGGAACTCTATGAAGCTCAACAAGCCAGGCGTATTCTCGATCGCCTCGTGGGGTATAAGATCAGCCCCCTTTTGTGGAGCAAGGTGAAAAACGGACTCAGCGCCGGACGCGTGCAATCCGTGGCGGTTCGCCTCGTCTGTGAAAGAGAACAGGAAATCGAAACCTTTAAACCGGTGGAATACTGGACTATTGATATACGCGTTAAAGCCCAAAAACCCCCGGAATTTACTATGCGCCTCGTTGAAATTGATAATGCCAAAGCTAAATTATCAAAACAGTCACAGGCTGATGAAATCTGTAACGCCCTTGAAAAAGCTTCCCTCACTGTATCTAAAATTCAGGAAAAAGAGGTGAAACGGTCCCCCTCCCCTCCCTTTATTACCAGCACCCTTCAACAGGAAGCAGCCCGAAGGTTCCGCTTTTCCCCCAAACGAACCATGGCTCTCGCACAACAACTCTATGAAGGCATTCCGTTGGGTAAAGAGGGACCTGTGGGGCTTATTACTTATATGCGCACGGATTCCACCCGTATTTCCAAAATCGCCCAGGACGAGGTCAGGAATTTTATCAAGAATAATTTTTCCCTTGAGTACCTTCCCGCTCGCGCCAGGAACTTTAAAAACAGAAAGTCTGCCCAGGATGCCCACGAGGCAATCCGTCCCACTTCTATGCTCCTGCCCCCTCAAAAAGTGGAATCCTTCTTGGAAAAACCCCATTTTCAACTCTATATGCTGATCTGGAACCGGTTTGTTGCCTCTCAAATGGCAGAAGCCCGTTTTATGCAAAAACGCGTCGAAAGTATCGTAGAAAAACACTATAAATTCGCAGTGACCGGTTTGACAAACACCTTTCCCGGTTTCCTGGCTCTTTATGAAGAATCCAAAGAGGATGAGAAGCCCAATAGGGAAGCCGGCAGTGGCAAAGATCGCAAACTCCCGCCCCTGAAAAAAGGCGACTCACT
>Ga0180438_10008012_pt1 | contig 13558 bp, 13 predicted proteins | sample SS_ome_12_FD_132455 | JGI IMG/M metagenome (GOLD analysis project Ga0180438, IMG submission 132455) | Hypersaline lake sediment archaeal communities from the Salton Sea, California, USA - SS_3_D_2 metaG | ecosystem: Environmental > Aquatic > Non-marine Saline and Alkaline > Hypersaline >... | reverse complement strand
TGTATTTGTAATCTGCAATGTTTAACCAGTGCAATAATGAAGTTGTCATGACTCTTTCTGTGTGTGTCATATGCCGAAATGAAGAACCCAATATCGGGCGATGCCTTGAGAGCGCAAAATGGACTGACGAGATAATAGTTGTTGATGCAATGAGCCAGGATAAAACAGTTGAAATTGCCAGAGAATATACGGATAAGGTATATCAGAAAGCATGGCCTGGATATGTTGATCAAAAAAACTTTGCTATTTCAAAGGCTAATGGGAGTTGGGTATTGAGTGTAGATGCAGACGAAGAGATCACAGAAAGCCTGCGCGACGAGATTTTGGGTGAAATTAAAAAAGGTGATGCCAAAGATGGATACCGAATTCCTCGTCGCTCTTTTTATCAGGGAAGATGGATAAATCACAGTGGCTACTATCCTGACAGACAACTTCGCCTTTTTCGACGTAAACAAGGCCAATGGACAGGAGGACGGGTACATGAGAAGGTTGATATACAGGGAAGCATAGGAGATCTGAAAGAAGACCTTTTACACTATCCTTATAAAGGTACTATCTCTGGACAACTTCAAACAGTAAACAGTTTTTCCAGCCTAATTGCAGCAGACATGCATGAGAGAGGAAAACATTATCATGTTTTATTACTTTTACTTCGGCCGACTTTTAAGTTTTTGGAAGTTTATTTACTTAAACGAGGCTTTTTAGATGGCGTAGCTGGATTCATCATTGCTGTTACATCTGCCTATGCTGTGTTTGTCCGATATGTTAAGCTTCGGGAATTAGAGACTTTTTTAAAAAAGAAAAAATCTTTGTAACCCTTTAACAATTACCCATACCTAACAGCTTCATAACATTCACTCTCAGTAATAAATCACATCGAGGTAATTCAAGTAAGGCAGGATTATATAAGTGAAAAGAATAGCATTGGCAATAGAAAATTTTAGTAAGCACAAAGGCGGAGCAGAGTCATATGCCGTCTCGCTTGCTTCAGCACTTGCTAAAAATGGCTGGGAGACACATCTTTTCGGACAAAATTGGGATGGTGAACCACGTGCCGCCATTTTCCACAGGATAAAGATTCCAAAATTATTACCATCCTGGGCTAAGATGATGTTGTTTGCCTTGAAACATAAAAAGATGGCAAAGAGTCAAGCCTTTGATGTAATTCTTGGGTTCGGAAATACTATATATATGAATGTATATCAAAGCCACGGTGGCGTCCATCGGTTCTCAACAGCCAGAAAGCTTTATACGGAAAAGAATATAGTTTTGCGCTCGATAAAGCGTCTGCTCATCGTTTTCTCATTAAAAGATAAGGTTAGAAATTGGATAGAATCCGCACCATTCAGGCTTAATCCAAAGCCCAAAATTATAGCAATCTCGCTGATGATCAAAAAAGATTTTACATCATTTTATAACATAAATGAGAAGGAGATAAAGGTTATATACAACGGCATAGATACAACAAAGTATAATATAGGCCTAAAAGAACGCCTGAGAGGCTCGATACGACAACAACTAAGGATAACCGATAATGATATAGCCTTTCTTTTCATATCTTATGATCTTAAAAAAAAGGGGATAGTGCCCTTAATTGAGGCCGCGGCAAAATTAAAGAAATTAAATTTTACTAACTTCAAGGTCGTGGTAGTAGGAGAGCGACCTTATCCTTTGCTTTTAAAAAGAGTGAAGAGGTTAAGCCTTGAAGATACAGTAATATTCACAGGTCCTACCAAGACCCCAGAAGACTACTATGCAAACTGCGACGTGTTGGTACTCCCTACGTTCTATGATGCATGTTCCCTGGTCGTGATAGAGGGAATGGCATGTGGTTTGCCAGCAATCACTACAATCTATAATGGAGCAGCAGGAATTATAAAAAACGAAAAAGACGGATATATCATATCACATCCACCTCGTTCAGCGGAGCTCGCAGAAGCGATGAAAGCCCTCATGGTACGAGAAAGGCTAAAAAATATGTCAATAGAGGCTTCCATGACAGGCAAAAAACACTCTGTAAAAAAAAATCATCAAGAGATGATACGAGTATTTAATGAACTGGGAGAGTAAAGAGTACGAAATTTATCAGAAATGATGTAATTATTGGCATGAAAAACATGGACAGGAAATGTTTAGTATAATACTTTCGCGATTTACCAAACTTGGCTCTCCAATTTTTTTCTTTTTCCTTTTCCCATTTCCGCCCATCAAAATGAAGACCTTGCCGTGTCATACACCAGTTATGGTGTATAATGCTCTTACCGCAAAAACCGTATTTCCACTTACTTTCTTCTGGGTACATCTCTTCTGTTAACCACGGTGGGCTAATTATCCTTTCTATCCTTAGAAAATACTCCAGGTCTTCTGAAATTCCAATTGGAGAATAATCCTCATCAAAAAATCCAATCTGCTCGATCATAGCCGGTCTTACCATAAAACACACCGCAGATCGTCCCCCTTGGATAAAAGGGGGTAAACTATGATTTTTGACAAGTCGGCAGAAGGATTCATGACCACCCCATTGGTCGTATACTTTTTTCACACTTTCGATAATAGTTTCTGAAGAGTAAGGTTTATTGGGATTTATATAGTACTTCTTAGTCCTTAAATGTGCATCGAGTAATTCTTGCATGACTGGAGAGCCGTTTTCCAAGGCAGAGATCCAACCAACACTGTCATTGCCCTCCATAACTTGGACCAAGGGCTGTAGCCAGTCAGTCCCGAAAAGGATATCATTATTTGAGATAACGTAGTAGTTGTAAGGGAAAGGTTTTCCATGAATGGTATCCGGAGAAAATCGCAGTATTTGATTCCATGCTATGGCTACACCCAAGTTCTGAGGGTTTCTAAAATAATAGGTTGGAAATCGAGTATTCCCAAGCTCTCTTTTTATAAGGCCAGCAATGTCGTCACTCGATCCATTGTCAATAATCACCACAGAGATATCGAGATCTAATTTGTTGGTATCTGTATTTTGGTAAAGGCTTTGTAAACATACCCGCGTCATCTCAATATTGTCCAACACAGGTATGCCAATCAAGATCTTCAACATATTGTCCCCTCTGAAATAAGGCTAATGGAGTGGATAAGTTGTGATTATGCCTATGGAATATAGAGAAAGTGTTTTTGTATGTCAACACTGATGATGTGAGCAAATATCAATTCTGATTGATCTCCTTTTACACCTTTATTATAATAAATTCTTTAATAGTTAAAACACTATTTTTTTATTAAAAAAACAGTTGAAAAAATGGAAAAAACCCCGGAATTTTGCATCCTCTGTGGTACCAAGGATAGGGAAGCCCTGATAAAAATGGACTCATGGCATGTCTACAAGTGTTCTTCTTGCGGGCTGGGATTTTTAGATCCGAGGCCTTCAGAAGAAGATATAGCAAAACTTTATAGCAAGGAGTATTGCGAGGAACATTTTATAGGTGGAGGAAAGCCTAACTCGCCTGAATTCAAAAAAAGGCTTAGTCTTGAAACGCATCGAATACGGTTTTTCAAGGGAATAAAAGAGAAGGGGAAAGTTTTAGATGTCGGTTGTGGCTATGGGTATTTTCTGGCGGCATGCCGTAACTATGGATACGATGTACATGGGCTTGATATCTCAGGCTGGGCAACGCAACATGCTACTAAGAAACTTGGCCTTCCTATAACTTTTGGGCTGATACATGAAGTAGAACTACCACGCCAGAGTTTTGATATCATCACTATGTGGCATGTTCTCGAACACACTTCCGACCCCCGAAAGGCAATTGTAAAGGCCAGAGGTTGGTTAAAAAATGATGGTATCCTTATAGTAGACGTCCCTAATTATGAAGGAACAGATGCCCGCAGGAACTGGAAAGAATGGGCGGGATGGGACTTACCATACCACTTATATCATTTTACTCCCCAAACGGTGAAACAGCTACTCAGGATCTGCGGCTTTTATGTGGTGAGGACCAAAGACTACCATTCTGAAACGATAAAAGAAGCGCTAAAGCGTATTCCAGTAGCCAATTTATTTGCCAGGATCATCTCAAAAATGTTCTCCGGGCATAGCATAGCTGTTGTAGCGAAACGGGGAAACGAGAATAACTCAGTTTTATTCTAAAACCGTTCGGATTATACCCCTGATTCGCTTTTCAACAGGCCAAATGACTTCTTGAGCATCCAATTCGTGGAGGCATCGGCTCACTCCACTATTATCACATCCCTTTTGCCGGCATGGTACGCATGGCAGGTCTTTGTAGATAACATAGTGATCTTTCCCTTGTGGTGCCCAATTAATAGGAGAAGAAGGGCCAAATATAGTTACCGTCGGTGTACCAACCGCTGTGGCAATATGTGCGGCCGCACTATCTATTCCTATTAATAGACTGCACTTTTTAAGAACGCCCGGTAACTCACTAATGGTGGTCTTTCCTGCTAGGTTGTATACATTTACGCTGCTACCACGTCTTATCTCTGCTGCCCTGTGCTTTTCTTCAGAGGCCCCGGTTACCACGAAGGAGACTGGATATCGAGAGCCTATATGGTCAATGAGTCGGATGTAGTTTTGAGGTGGCCATTCCTTGTATTCCCACCTGGAGAAGGGGTGTAAGGCAATTATCGGTTTGCCAGGGGGAACTTTCGCTTTTCCTAGTATCTCTACTGCCCTATCCTTTTTCTCCAGTGGAATCTCTAATGCGGGAGATGTGTCTTCGATGTTCAGACCGAGGGGTGCTAAAATATTTAGGCTGTGTAATGAAGAGTATTGATCCAATTCATTTTTGGGTCGGACCAGATGCGTAAACAGCCTATTCCTCCATAATGTTCCGTTTTCAGAGTATCTCCCTATCCTTATGCTCGCGCCACTCAAAAAAGAGAGGATAGCGCCCCGCGTTCCAGCTCTTAGATCAATGGTCAGTTCAAATCTTCCCCCACGGAGTAATGTTAGGAAGTTTCTGTGGTAGTCAATTTTTTCTCTCAATCTTCGCTTGTTCTTTTCCACCGACATGGTTCCATCCACCCATGGACAGTTCTCCACTATTCCCCTGGTATGCTCGTGTACCAGCACAAAGATCGTACTGGATACAAAATTCTGTCTCAGTGTTCTCATGGCGGGGGTTGTTAGAACTACGTCTCCAATATCTCCTAATTGTATCAGTAGTATCCGAGTAATACTATCGACGGAGAGTTTTTCACCTTTAACTATCATCTTTGTCTGCTTCCACCTGTTTTAGGGGCATCCACGAAGATGCCAGATAAATAACTGAGTGTACACAATAAATTTTTTCCTTATCGAATTTTTAAAGCCAACAGTAAGCAGTAGGCCCGTAAGAGAGAGAATGATGTTGGCTAGCAGCCTTAAAAATATAACTGAATGGAATAACGGGTAAGAGCATGGGTGCCACTTTTTGAAAAAAAGGTACCTTGATCTATAAAACATAATTCTTGCATGTAGATTACTTCCCACCGTCTTTCCCTGAGCGTGGAATATTTTTGCCGTGGGTACAAAATAAATAGCCCATCCGCCACGCTTCATCCTGTAAGCCCAATCAGTCTCTTCAAAGAAAAAGAAATACCTCTCATCAAAGAACCCTATATCGTCCATAGCCCTTTTTCGGGCCATTAAACAGGCGCCAATACATGAGTCTATTTTTAAAGGAAATACGTATTCTCTTCTTTTGCTTGGAAATTTTTTAGGCAATACAATTCTTAGAAGAGTCTCGTTAGAAAGAAGGGTTAATGTCGTAGGAAAATTAGCAATAGAATTTTGACGTGAACCATCAAGATTTAACAGCTGCCCGCATGCTATGCCTGCCTCAGGATTAGCTTCCATGAAATCGAAAAGCTCTTTTACGGCTCCATTGGTCAATAGAGTATCGGTGTTGAGTAACAGGGCATAATTGCCATTCATTTGCCTGAATGCCTGATTATTTGCAGCAGCAAAACCTAAATTTTCCGTATTTGTAATTATTTTAATAGTTGGATATTTTTCCCTCGTCGCTTCTACTGTTCCATCAGTAGAATTATTATCCACCACCCAAACCTCAAAAGATATCCCCTTGACCGTTTCAAATACGGAAGCCAAACAGTCAAGCAACAGGCCTTTTGTATTAAAACTAACAACAATGATAGAGATATCCAATTAATCCTCTTTTATCTTCTTTGCCTCGTCTATAAGCATAATTGGTATATCATCCTTAATTTCATATAAGAGCTTGCACTTATCACATATAAGCCCATCTTTAGCTGCATTCAAGTAAATCTCTCCTTTACACTGTGGGCAGACTAAAATGTCCAGCAGTTCTTTGCTTATAGCCATATCGATACCCTCCTAAAGTTTGAAGTGAACTAAAGTGCCTAAAGTTTAAAGTGAGCTAAAGTTTAGTAGAAATAGAGGTAAAAATAGCAAGTAGCTCACTACATTCTTCATAGTCTGTTTTTACTTGCTCCCATGACATCATTTTTGCTTCTACAATTACTTCAAGCCAATATTGGGTTTCACTGGCTTCACTCTCACATATTTTGATCTTATTCTTAAAATCGGGCTTGCTCCTAGCATGATTTGCCTCCCGATAATTAGCGCCAATTGAAGTGCCGGATTTAGTGATTTGGTTGCGAATTACAATCCCTTCGGCAGCATTCGGCAGTTTCGAAGACAAACTAATAATCTTTACAGCAAACTTCTTTGTTCTCTTTTCAAGCTCTTTGGAGAATTCTTTATTATTCATCATATCTTTTTAACTTTAGGCACTTTAGCTCACTTTAGGCACTTATAACTTCTTTGACGGCCTCAAAGACCATATCAACCGTAATCTCCTTCATACATGACCTATCATCACATTTCTTTTTAAAACATGGGCTACACTCAAGGCCAGCCCTAATAACCCTGTGTTTTGATCCATAGGGCCTAGTTTTAAAAGGAGAGGTAGGACCAAAAAGGCCTATCACTACAGGAGAGGTCATAGCTGCTGCTACATGCATTGGGCCTGTATCAGTAGATATTACAACGGCACATTTTTGATAGAGGTAGGCCAATTCTTTTAAACTACTCTTTCCAGCTAAATTTAGAGCTTTTGTATTCATCTTTAACAGAATAGTTTTTATTGTTTTTGTGTCGTTTTCACTTCCAGTGAAAATAACCACTGCTCCCAATTCTTTTTTTATTCTATCTGCCAGGCAAGCAAATCGATCCAAGCTCCATAGTTTGGTTTCCCATTTGGCCATTGGATTAACTGCTACCAAGGTTCTATCATTACCAATCTCTTGTAAAAGATGATCAACATATGTTTTATCTGTAGCATTAGTGGAAATTTGGCCATTCCAGTTAAACTCAGTTACTCCCAAGTGTCTGGCGATATATAAATATCTCTCAAGGGCGTGTATATTTGGATCAGGAATGGCCACTCGTTCATTAACAAAAATAGAACTAGCCTCTCTTCCTCCATTAAGCGCAATTTTTCTTCTTCCTCTGGAAATGAAGGTTAGTATGCCACTTTTAAAAAGTCCTTGCAGATCAATGACGATATCATATTTTTTTTTCTTAAGTTCTTTAAGAAACCTGGACACCTCTTTTCCAACGTTGCGATATTCGCCCTTCTTAATAATTTTCTTTATCCAGTACTTTCGAGGAAAAACTATTAAATGATTTATATCAGGATGATCTTCTATTATGTCAGATGCATCTTCCTCAACCACCCAATCAATATTAGACAAAGGGAATCTATCTTTTAAAACTTCCAGGAGAGGCAAGGAGTGAACAACATCACCGATTGCGCTCAATTTAATTACTAAGATATTTGGATTGTTATTCATTGCGTTATTTATCCTGTTTCAAAATCCATTGTACTGCACGTAATAGATCTTCTGCCACATAAGCAGGTGTTATACTTTTATACGGCATGCTATATCTTAATTCTCCCTTACCATAACCAGTTAATACCAAGATGCCAGGTAGACTTGCATTATGTGCAAATTCTATATCAAGTAATCGATCCCCAATTACGTATGATGTTTCCATATCAATATCTAATTCAACTTCAGCTTGTTTTATAAGACCTACATTCGGCTTTCTACAACTACACTCCCTGCTATATTCGGGCACGACTCCATCTGGATGGTGTGGACAGAAGTAAATCCCATCCACATATGCGTTATCTTTTGTCAATTTCAACTCCATTAACTCGTGGATCTTTTTTACCAATTGTATGGGAAAGTAACCTCTCGCTACACCTGATTGGTTAGAAGTTACCACTACGATGTGATTATTCTTGTTTAAAAGGGATATGGCTTTTCCCACACCAGGCAAGAGCACAAATCGGCTTATATGATTTATATAACCACGTTGTTCGTTAATAGTGCCATCTCTATCTATAAATACTGCCGGTCTCATTATTCAATGTTAGATTTTTAAATTTTTAATTCTTTTTTTAACCCTTCCATTTGTTCCCAAACCTCTTCTGGCTCAATAGATAACATACATCTATGATCGGAAGGACATACCTCTTTTAAACAGGGGCTACAATCTATACTATGCCTGATTATTCTTGCATTATTACTAACCGGACTGGTTACAACATGATCAGTAGGGCCAAAAATAGCCATCAAGGGAATATTAAAAGCAGCAGCAATATGCATAAGCCCGGAATCATTTGTTAACAAAAAATTACATCTCTTGATTAATGCCATTGCTTGACCTAATGTCGTGTGTCCACAGAGATTGACAGGATTGGCGGTATGCATTAAATTTGCTACCGTAGTAGCTATTTCTGTCTCGGAAAAAGAACCGAATATTATTACCTTGGCACCCCATTTTTTGGCAGCCCACTCACCAATAACAGCAAATCTCTCTTCTGGCCACCTCTTAGCCGATCCATACTCAGCACCTGGATTAATTCCAAAAATAAACGAAGTATCTTCTATGCCCATAGAAGATAACATTAAAGAGACTGACCTGCTATCCTCGTCTTTAACATATAAAACTGGCTCTCTTTCTTCAACATGCCAATCCATAGCCTCTATGAGACTGAGAAAATATTCAACTTGATGAACGAAAAGAATATGTCGATCCCTCTTCACTTTATGGGTCAATAAAAATCCTCTTCCATCTGTAGTGTAACCAACCCTATATTTTACCTTTCCTGCATAGACAAGAAATGCGGCCTCAAAGGCATTTTGGAAGAGAACAGCCAGATCGAATCTCTCAGTCCTTAGCCATGATATAATCCTTACTAATTCTTTTAATGAGGTAAAAACACTGTCACCTTTGGTGAAGATCATTATTTTGTCCACTGAAGGATGATTCTCTAAAAGCGGAATAACCCAAGGTTTAGCCAAGACGGTTATCTGAGCATGAGGAAAAGTCTTTTTAAGTGCCATTAGTGAGGGAATCATCATTACTGTATCCCCTATCCAATTAGCAGATCTGACCAGTATTTTTCTAACCTCCTGATTTGAGATTTTATGCCTGGATCTGACTCTCATTTTTTTCCACATTTGATCGAACAATTCCCTGCTTGATGCTCTCAAAAAAGGTATTCGCATCAGAAAAAAGGCCTATCTTTATAGTTAGTATAGCGATATCCAAGTCAGGATCAATTTTACCGTCAATCCTTATCCAATCTTTCTCTGTGGTCAATAAAAAATCTACATTTGATTGTTTTCTCCACGATACAAGCTCTTTGATCTCATGCTTGCTAAAAAAGTGGTGGTCAGAAAAAGCTTGAAAGTGCACGATATTGGCCCCACAACTTTTTACCGTCTCTAAAAAATCATCTGGGTGTGCTATACCTGCAAAAACCACAACATTCTTCCCCTCCAAAATATCCGGCGGATGTGTATTACCAGCAAGGGGAAATATGACTTGATGAGGAAAATATTTAGATCGAAAGATCGATTTTGCAGGGAATTTTTTTTGAAAATAATCGACGAGCTTACCTCCAGAATGCGTATTTGTGCATTTGGTGATAACAATAATATCCGCTCTTTTTATCTGCTCAATCGGCTCCCGCAAAGGGCCCAGGGGTAGCAGCGATCTGTTTCCAAACCGTCTTTTAGCATCTACGAGAAGAATATTCAAATCTCTATGCAATGATATGTGCTGATATCCATCATCTAATAACAGTAACTCCGAATTAAAAAGTTTCAAGGCGAGAGATCCAATCTTATATCTTTTTCTGGATATTAACACAGGCACAGAAGATAATGTTGTAGCTAACATAACTGGTTCATCTCCTGCATCATCGACAGATGCCAAAACCGTTTTTCCATCAGATACAACAAGTAAATCATTGCTTCTCTTTCCTTTATAACCTCTTGAGAGGATAGCTACTTTAAATCCATGTGTTTTTGCCCACTTGGCGAGCATAGCAACAAACGGTGTCTTTCCTGTACCACCTGTGGTTATATTTCCAATACTAATTACATGAGTGGGAAGGTGTTTGGCCCGTAAAAATCCAATCTTATACGCAACAAGTCTACATTGAATAGCAAGGCTATACAAAAATGAAAGGCCTCTCAGAAAAATTGTAAAAAGATTATTTTCCTTTGTTGTGTGTATATCTGACCAATTAACCGCTTTCATAGTTTCTTGTGTTTATTGTGCTTTTATGGGTTTTGTATTTTTTAGGTTTGCTAGATTATTTACTTAAGGCACTTTGGATACTTCAATATAAGGTTCAAGGATTCCCATTACCCTCGCAAGAGCTCCCTGATTTTGCTCCACACAGTCCTTAGCCCTTTTTCCTATCTCGTTTCTTTTACTTTTTTGAGCTAATAACTCTAACATAACGTTGAGCAATTCTGATTCATCAGCAACCATTTTGCCTCCCCTGTATTTGATCATTAACTCTGACATAGTAGTAAAATTATATATGTAAGGACCAAAAAGGACAGGTATACCAAAAAATGCTGGCTCTAAAAGGTTATGACCACCTTTAGGAGCAAGGCTTCCACCTACAAAGGCAATATCAGCTAAGCCATAAACTTGGCCTAATTCACCGAGTGTATTTAGAATGAAAACGTTGTATGCCTGGTTTCTTTCCCGCTCGTGCCCCCTTTCCCGACCTGCTCCGCGGGATGAGGAGTACGGAGCAGTGGCAGTCTGATCTCCGGACAATTGTGTTTTTCTTATGGCCTTTAATCCACAATCTTTGGCAAGATTGTACACCTCATCAAACCTGTGGGCCTCTCGTGGACCGACTATAAGGGAAAGGCCAGGGAAGGATTTACGAAGTTGATTAAATACAGTAAATATGATTTTTTCTTCAGGATGATGAGTGCTTCCTGCCACCCATATGAGCATGTTTTTAAGGTTTAGGAGGTCAAGCCATCTGTCCCGTTCTTCATTGTTAAGGGGTCTCCATGCCTTATCAAATTTAATGTTTCCAGTAACCTTGACCTTTTCTGGACAAAGTCCTCCTTTAATGATTCGACGTTTATCGAGTTCTGTTTGCATCAGAAATAATTCAAACATCTGCAGCACTCTCTTGATTAAAAATCTCCACCTCCTGTAAGATTTTGCAGTATGTGGAGAAAGTCTGCCATTTACTAAAATAGCTTTTACCCCCCTCTTCTTTAACAATGAGATTAAGCCCGGCCAAATGTCTGTCTCAACCAAAATAAAGATGATTGGATTAATATTTTTTATCATCCTCTTCGCTGACCACCAGAAATCAAGAGGCATTGGTAATAAATAGTGAACAGTATCTTTAAGTTTTTTTCTTGCTACATTTAAACCAGTAGCCGTTTTTACAGAAAGGACAATCTCTCTTGATGGATATTTATTTTTCAATGCCTCAAGCAAAGGAATTGCTGATAAGACTTCACCTACTGAAAGTGCATGGACCCATAACCTGCCAGTTCCTGAGTGATCAAGATCTGAAAGATTCAGGCCTAACCTTTCTTTAAAGCGACTCCTATTCTTTAAAAGATAAAAGGCAGGAAAAAAGAAGATAAAGCTAAGGGTAGCTAAAAGGTGGTAGAGGATAAGCATTGCTCGTTACTCGCTATCTGTTAACTAGAAACCAGTACCACCAATAAGTAACGAGTTTAAATCCTCGCAGGTAGTTCGATGATAAACTTTGTACCATGTGGTTTATTATCCTCAACCCTGATAAAACCATTGTGATCTGTGATTATTGTGCTGACGATTGCAAGCCCCAGTCCTGTCCCGGATTTCTTTGTAGAAAAATACGGCTCAAAAAGCCGCTCTTTATCCTTATTAGATATACCGCTACCAGTATCAATAATTTCAATTCTGACAATCCTCAATGCCTTGTCATAGAAAAGCCTGATATTAATCTTTCCTTTATCTTGTATGGCTGCTACAGCATTATCTAAAAGATTAATCATCACCCTTTTTATTTGTTCTCTATCAAGTTTTAATTTAGGAATATCATCGTTTTCAATAAAGTTGAATGTAATATTTTTATGAACGTCTTTATATAGTAAAACTGCATCCCGAATTATCTCTTTTATATTATCTGGAACTGGGTTAGAAGTTGGCATTCGAGCAAAACTGGAAAATTCATTCACTAACACCTTCAATTCTTCAACATTGTCTATTATTAACCGGGTACATTCATCAAAAACTGTTCCATTTTCTTTTGTTAAACGTTCACCATACTTTCGTCTCAACCTTTGCGCTGAAAGCTGAATCGGGGTCAATGGATTTTTTACCTCATGGGCTATGCGCCTGGCCACTTCTCTCCATGCAGCCATTCTTTGTGCTTTTTCCAGTTCAGTCATATTCTCAAATACTGCAACCAGCCCAAGATAATTATCTTGATCATCCCTCAAAAGATTCAAGGAAACCAATAATTTTAAGGAATGCCCTTTTATTGAGATACCTATCTCTCTTTGTATAAATTCTTTTCTGTTACGATTTTTACCTTCCACAAATCCAGTAATGATTGATCGATATTTTGGACCAAGAATATCCTTATAGTTCTGCCCTATTATTTCCCTGGCAGAAATGTTGAGCATCTTTTCTGCAGACTTATTTATTGTTGAAATCACACCTTTAGAATCTGCAGATATAACACCAGCGGCCACATTTTCTAAAATAGTCTCAGTATAGATTCTGCGTTGCTCTGATTCCGTACTACTGTTAATTAAATCTTTGTTAACAGTTTCGAGTTTGACCTTACTTTCCTTAAGATCCTTTGTCATCCTGTTGAATGAATTTACAAGAACACCCACCTCATCCTTTGATTCCAGATCAATATGAAATCCATAATCGCCAGATGCAATCCTGTCAGTAGCTTTAGCAAGTTCTTCTATTGGAACTGTAATCCCCTTTGAAAGATAAAAGCCAAACCAAATGGAAGAAAAGATAACTAAAAGTGTCACAATAGACAGAAAAATCAAAGGTGTTAATTTTATGGGCTTCTTGAGCATCTTTAGTTGCTTATAGCCTTCTAAGCCTTTTGTAATGGTAGCCAGCCTATTCAAAATTACTCCGGGAATAAATTTAGCAACCACAATTGCTCCTACCTGAGCCTTTGTCTCGGTTCGTGAAAATATGGGCACAATGCCCCTGACTAAATCTCCATGTAATGATGTTTGAATAACCTTAATATCAGTT